>Ga0209624_10000559_pt1 | contig 32845 bp, 31 predicted proteins | sample JacPinW_OM2H0_O1_FD_188565 | JGI IMG/M metagenome (GOLD analysis project Ga0209624, IMG submission 188565) | Forest soil microbial communities from Algoma, Ontario, Canada - Jack Pine, Ontario site 1_JW_OM2H0_O1 (SPAdes) (version 2) | ecosystem: Environmental > Terrestrial > Soil > Boreal...
TCGCAGCCCGTCCGACTCAACGCGGGCGTCAAAAGCGAGCGAAACAACAGTTTTGACGACCTTGGCGGCTGCTTTTCCGCGGCTGGGCTCCCGCGGCGATCGCGCGACGGTCGGCCCCGACCTCGGAGTCGAGCCGCCGATTCGATTGGGCGATGAGCGGTTCGACCGCAACGAGCGGCGCGCCGCATCGTTTCGATGGCTCGCCGGCGCGTCGCTCGCTGGTCTCTGCGGCGTGACCCTTATCGGCGCCGCGCTCTATCTCGATCTCGACAGCCAATACGATTTCGCCGAGGCGCCGGAATTCGCCGCTCCGATCCGCCCCGCGGATTCGCAGGAAGGGGGCGTCAATCCCAGCAAGGGCGATCGGCTCCTGCGGCCCGTCGATATTGTCTCGGACAAACAGACATTCAAGGCCCCTACGATCATCAAGGTCGGCGACAAGGAAGTGGTGAAGGCGCGACCCTTCACCCGTCTCGAAACCACTTTGACCATGACTCCGACCGGGTTCGCCGACGCGGTGCCCCCGTTCAATCCCCTCAAGATCGTCAACGGCGGAACCGACGTGGCCGAAGCGCCGCCTGATCCAGGTCCCGTGCAGGACAGCGCGGAGGTGACGTTTCGCATCCAGGATCTGAGTCCGAGCGATGCGGATCAGACCTCGGGACAATTGACGCAGGCCGAGGCGGAAGCGCAGGTCGTGGAAACGCTGAAAGCGCCGGCCGAAAAGGCAGCCGCTCAATCGCTGCCGCCGCAGATCCTGTTGATGCGAACCAGTCGCGCCAGCGAAGCGCTGCGCGAGCTCTCCGCCTACGCGACTGTGGGCAGCGTAAGCCCCAGCACCCCCTTCGCCTCGATCGAAGTGCGCATGATTCCCGAGAACGTGAGCAATGTGGTCAAGGCGAACCCGGACGACGCATCGCCGAACGAGAAACTCGTTCAAATGCGCCATGGCGAGAGTTTCGAGGACGTGCTCAAGGCCAACGGCGCAAGTCCGGAGGCCATCCTGGCCATCCTGGCCGCGTTCGGCGTGAAGCATGGCGAATCGCCGGTCGGCGAGGGACAGAAGATCCTTCTCCTGCCCGAAGAGACGGCGGTTCGAGGGGAGAAGCCGGGAATAGCCCGGATCTCGGTATACGCCGACGATCAGCTCAAGGCGACGGTCGCGATCACGGATGAGGGCGGCTACAAGCCGGTGACCGTGCGCACCGCCCAAGCGCCGCGAAGGCCCAAAGCGGCGGACGACGAGGGCGCGGGCGGTGGGATGAGCCTCTATCAGAGCCTCTACGAGACGGCGCTCAAGCAGGGCCTGCCGCGATCGATCATCGATGTGACGACAAGGGTCTTCGCCAACGACGTCGACTTCCAGCGCGCAACGGCGCCAGGCGATTCGCTCGAGGCGTTCTTCTCCGATCCTGACGACATCAATCCGCGGCCGGAGCTGCTATGCGCTTCGATGACTGTCCGGGATCAGACGTTCAAATATTACCGCTTCCAGACGCCCGACGACAACATGGTCGACTTCTACGACGAGAACGGCCGCTCGATGCGCAAGTTCCTGGTGCGCAAACCAATCGCGGAGGGCGACATCACCTCGCCGTTCGGGATGCGCTTTCATCCAATCCTGCACTACGCGCGCATGCACACCGGCGTCGATTGGGCGGCGCCGATCGGCACGCCGATTTACGCCGCGGGCAATGGCGTCGTCATCAAGGCAGGGTGGGATGGCGGGTACGGAAGGCGGGTCGAAGTCCAACACGCCAACGGCTATGTCACCGCCTACAATCACATGTCCTCGTTCGGCCGCGCGATCGTCGAGGGCGCGCACGTCGTTCAGGGTCAGACTGTGGGTTATCTCGGCGATTCGGGACTGGCGACCGGCCCGCACCTGCATTACGAGGTGATCATCAACGGGAACTTTGTCGACCCGATGGCGATCAAGCTGCCGCGCACGCGCGAGTTCGACGGCAGGATGCTTGGGGCGTTCAAGCGGGAGCGCGACCGGATCGATCAGCTCATGGCCGAGTCCCCCTCCGCCGCAGCGATGGCGGCGGAGAGGCCCACGCCCTCGCCTGGCACCGCGACGGCGGAGCTTCAACTGAACTCGACCGCAAGTCCGCCGCCGGCGCCTGCGCCGAACCCCAATGCTGCGCGAACTTCGCCCGGGCTCAAGTCGATCCCGCGCAGTTCGGCAAGCGACCAGGATTGACGGCTTTTCGACAATTTCGCCCCGCTCTGGTCGAGAACGAGCCGGTGGTGCCGATAGCGCGGCGCTGGAAGCCCGAGCAGCGCCTGCAGCAGGCGGTGGACCCCGGTCGCGGCAAGCAGGTCGCGCCCGCGCACGACATCGGTCACGCCCTGCAACGCGTCGTCGACCACCACCGCCAAATGATAGCTCGCCGCCAGATCGCGGCCGCGTAAGACAACGTCGCCCCAGACTTCCGGCGCCGCCAAAGGCTGCGAGGGAACGGCGCCCTCGCCATATTCGGTCCAGCAGAGACACGCCGGTCCCGCGTCGACAGCGAGCCGCATGTTGAGCCGGAAGGCGGCCTTGTCGCCGCGGGCCATTCGGTCGCGCGCTTCGGCTGGAGATAAAGCGCGGCAAGTTCCCGCATAGAGCGGCGCCCCGTCTGGATCGCGCTGACCATTCGAGACACGCGCGATCTCCGACCGGCTGCAAAAACAGGGGTAGACCAGGCCGCGCCGGTCGAGGCGCGCGAGCGCCGCCGCGTAGTCGTCGCCATGCTCGCTCTGCCGGCGAGGCGCCGGAAAGCGAAGCCCGAGCCAGGCGAGGTCGTCGACGATGGCGGCCTCGAATTGCGGTTTGCAGCGCGTGCGGTCTAAATCCTCAACGCGCAACAGCACGCGGCCATTGGTTTCGACGGCGATGCGATCATTCATCAGCGCCGAATAGGCGTGGCCGAGATGCAGCGCCCCGTTTGGCGACGGCGCAAAGCGGAGGACTGGGGCAGTCGCGAGGATTTCATCGGCCATGGGGGCAAAGCGAATACCGAAGCCAGGGGTCCGAGCAACCCGGCGCCCTAAACGTCGTCCAGCCAAGAAAAGAATCTATCATCCGGGTCCCCCGATCGACGATGAGGCGACGCTCCGGGAAGCTGCTGAGCGTCTGCTCGCCAAAGATCCAGAGCTTATCGAGCATTTGATCGCGATCGGCGGGCCGCCGCCTCTTCGACGCAGGGAGGCGGGCTTTGCGGGGCTGGCTGCAATCATCGTGGCGCAGCAGGTGTCGACCGCCAGCGCGACTGCGATTTTCGGCCGATTGCAGGCGTTCATCATGCCCCTCGAGGCGGCCGAAATCGCTAAGGCGACCGAAGAGGACTTGCGCGCCTGCGGATTGTCGAACGCCAAAATCCGCGCTTTGCGCGCGGTCGCCCAAGCGATCGTGGAAGGCCGCCTCGATCTTAAGGGTCTTGCCGACCTCGACGCTGAAGACGCCCATAAGGCGCTGGTCGCGGTCAAAGGGGTTGGTCCGTGGACGGCGGACATTTTCCTCCTGTTTTGCCTCGGCCACCCGGACGCGTTCCCTGCCGGCGACCTGGCGCTCCAAGAAGCCGCCAAGGTGGCCTTGAACCTGAAGCGCCGACCGGACGTGGCGCGGCTCGAGCGGATCGCCGAACGCTGGCGCCCGCTCCGAGGCGTCGCCGCCCGCATGCTCTGGGCCTATTATCGAGGCGTCAAGGCGCGCTCGGGGATGGCTCTTGCCGACGGTTCGCGATAAGCGAGACCAGATCATCCCCGGAGCCTTTATCCAATGAGCGCCGCCCTGGACGGACCACGCATCCCGGCGGCCGCCGGCAGAACCAGCCAACTGGTGGTGTTCCTGCACGGCTACGGCGCGGACGGCGCCGATCTCATCGAGTTGGGCCGGCAATGGCGCAAGCTGATGCCGGAGGCAGCCTTCGTCTCCCCGCACGCGCCCGAGCGCGCCCCGGGGGCGCCGATGGGTCGGCAATGGTTCGCGCTTTCCAACCGGGCGCCGGACGATACCGCCGGCAGCGGGGAGCGCTGGACGGGCGTAGTCAAGGCGCGCGGCGCGATCGACGCTTTTCTTGACGCCGAGCTCCAGAGGCTCGGTCTCGACGATTCGAAGCTGGCGCTGGTCGGCTTCAGCCAAGGCTGCATGATGGCGCTGCATGTCGGTCTCCGACGTCCGCGGGCGCCAGCGGCGATTCTTGGCTTTTCCGGCCTGTTGGTCGGCCCCGAGCATCTCGGCGAAGCGACGGCGCGCGATGCGCATGGGCGCCCTCCGCCGATCCTTCTCATCCACGGCGATAAGGATCCGATGATTCCGTTTGACGCGATGTTCATGGCGGCGGAAGCGCTCGCCGGAGCGTCGATCCCGACTCAGTGGCATCTCTCGCCTGGAATCGGCCATGGGATCGACGCCGAGGGCCTGCGGCAGGGCGGACTTTTCCTTGCCAAGGCGTTCGCGGACCGAAGGCGCTAAGCGTGTCCGCCCGCCTCGCGGCGGCGGACCGGAGGAGGTGCGCCGGGCGGGTGTGCGATTCTGCGCGCGACCTAGCCTTTTCAGTCGCTTAGCCTCATTTTTCTGCAATTCGCGCGGCTGAAAGGAGGGGGCGGCTCCTGCCGTCGCGATAGCCTCAAAGCTCTCGGATAAAAGCATGATAGATATGTAGTTAATATATATCATCGCCATTGCGATCCTCGGCGGGTTGGGGCGCGCCCGCCTCGCCGCTTCCTCCCCTCATTTTCCTGTCCGCAGTGTGATCTGGATCACAGCGGACGTTGAAACATGGCGTTAACGCTAAGCTAAGAACTCGGAGGAAATTGAATCATGAAGAGGATCCTGGTCGCAGTGGCCTGTCTCCTCCCGTTCGCGCTAGCCGCGGAAGCAGGCATCAACCGACATTCTCCCGAAAACGCCGTCAAGGCCGTATACGCCGCCGATCGCGCGGCGATTGAAGGCCGTGGCGATGGAATCATGGGCGACAATACGCTGCGGGCCCGATTTTTCTCGCGTTCGCTGTTGCGCTCGATCGCGGCTGAGGAAATCATCGCCGGCGTGCGCGACGGGCCGCCGGCCGACCTCCGCGATCCATTCAGCGACCACGCGCCCCACCTCGTCGCCCTGAGTGTGGCCCCGATCTCGGAAACTCGAGACAGCGCCAAGGTGCTCGCCGAGTTCGCCCGCGGCGACGGCGCGCGGGAGCAATTGACCTACGCCATGCTGTTCGAACGCGGCGAATGGCGCATCGACGATATCGTCTATTCCACGCTGGATGGCGCAAGCCACACCCTGCGCGGCATGCTCGCGGCGAACTAGCGCAAACGATTGCCAGCGGTTCGTCGCGAAACTCGGGCGCGAGAGGAGGCCTAAATCAAGGATGCGTCATAAGGCGTAAGATCCCATAGATTAGAATGGGCTGCGGACGCACTGCTTTAAGGCGGCGGTCTTTTTCGGGTCGTCCTTGATTTGGTTCTCCTCTCGCGTCGTTCTCCCGAAGCTTGAGCGCTGGTCGCCGATTTCGTTCTGATCGGGAACGAGGTCGCGAGCGGATTTACGCCATCCTCAAAGTGAGCGCGCGCCCTTCCGGCGAACGCTCCGGCGGCCTATGATCTTAGGCGGGGCGGAGGAGGCTTTGATGCGCAAGGGCTCGCGGATCGATCTGGCGTTCTGCGCCGCCATCGCTCTCGCGCTTATCGTTACCCAAGCGCCCCAGGCGGGCGCGCCTGGCGCGCCAGTCGCAGTCGACGCCGCGATCGTGCTGGCCGCGGACGTCTCCCGCAGCATCGACGACGAGGAGTTCGCGCTTGAGCGGCGCGGCTATGGGGATGCGATCCAGAGCCAGCAGCTGATCGATGCAATCTCCACTGGGCCGCACGGCGCGATTGCCCTCGCTTATGTCGAGTGGGCCGGCGATGGCGAAGAGCGGGTGGTGGTCGATTGGGCCGTGATCCGCAATGAAGCGGACGCGCGCACATTCGTCGCCGCGATGGCTGCGGCGCCGCGCTCGTTTCTCGGCCGGACCGCAATCGGCGCGGCGATCGATTTCTCTTTCGCGCTGTTTGCCGAGAGCGCCATTGAGACGAGCCGGCGGGTGATCGACGTCTCGGGCGACGGCACCAGCAACCAGGGTCGCCTCGTGACCGAAGCGCGTGACGCGGCGGTCGCAGCGGGCGCGGTGATCAACGGGCTCGCCATCTACAACCGCAAGGCGGCGGCGATGGGCGGCTATCTCGCCATGCACACCAACCCGCCCGGCGGCCTCGCCCAATATTACCGCGAAAACGTGATTGGCGGCCCCGGCGCATTCGTGGCGCCGATCGACGATTTCAGGACCTTTGGCGAAGCGATGATTCGCAAGCTCGTCAACGAGATTTCTGACGCACGCCCGCAGGGCGCAAAATAATAGGTAGTTCTACCTAGGAGTGTGACGCGCGTCACAGTTGCACGCCGCAGAATATGCAACTTGCCATACCGACTGCGCCCCATTGCGGCTTGGCGCGGTCTCGTCGTCCCCAGCGTTGAGTTAAGTCTCGATCTGGGAGATGGACGGGAACACCCTAACCGGCGGCGGCCCGGTCAGCCCCAATCCCGGGCTGGCTTGGAAAGCGATCGGAACCGGCGATTTCAATCACGACGGTCATTCCGACATCCTGTTTCAAAACACGACGAGCGGCCAAGTCTCGATCTGGGAGATGAACGGGAGCAGCTTGATCGGCGGCGGACCGGTGAGCCCCAATCCCGGCCTAAGCTGGCATGCTGTCGGGACCGGCGACTTCAACGACGGCGGCGGTTCCGACATCCTTTTTCAAAACACCAGCGGCCAAGCCTCGGTCTGGGAAATGAACGGAACCACCCTGGTCGGCGGCGGCGCCATCAGCCCCAATCCCGGGTCGAGTTGGCGCGCGGTCGCCTGACCTCAGCCCGGAGCCAGACCCCACCGCCAGCTGGCCGCTCTCGAGGCCACCAACGGCGAAGGACGCCGTCACGACCTCAGCGGCGCGGACCCGGTTCGGCGTTCGTTTATCGGATCAACGCGCTATGCCCTACTGGAGGCGCGGGCGCTTCATGAAGGTCGTGCGGTCGGCCGAACGCACGCGCAGACCCATTGCGCGGCCATCGCGAATGATTTCGATCGGAATCTCCACTCCCGCCGGACCGCGGCTCCAGATCTTGTGGTAGAAATCGCCGAGGTTTTCGATCTCCGCCCCGCCGACGCCGGCGAGAACGTCGCCGCGGCGGATTCCAGCTTCCGCCGCCGGCCCCTTTTCGGCTACGCTCGCAACGATGATCTCATCGCCATTCTCGGCCGAAAAAACGCCAAGCCAAGGCCGCGCCGGCTTATTGACTCGCCCATGGGTGAGGAGGTCGTCCAGAATCGGCGGCAGAAGGTCGATCGGCACGATCATGTTGATGTCGCGCGGGCCGCCCTTCTCGCTGAGTTGCTCGACATGCAATGAGCCGACGCCAACCAGCCTGCCCTCCACGTCGATCGCGCCGGCGCCGCCCCAGAACGGATGGGCGGGCGAGGTGAAGATCGCCTCGTCGAGGAAATATTCCCAATAGCCGGCGAATTGCTGCTTGCCGACGATCATCGCCCGCACCGGCTTGGTCCCCGCGCCCGCCGCGACCGTCACCGAATCGCCGAGCTTGGCCTCGCTCGACCGGCCGAGCTCGAGCGCAGGGCAGTTGAGCTTGCCCAGAGCCTGGACGAGGCCGAAGCCGGTCTCTGCATCGACGGCAAGAGCGTGAGCCGGAGTGACCCGGCCCTCGGCGTCGGCGAGCCAGACGTTCTCCGCTTCGGTGATCAGATAGCCGATCGTCAGCACCAGACCGCTCTCGCGGATGACGACTCCGCTGCCCGAGCGTTGCTCGCCGAGCGTCTGAGCGGTGAAGGCGTCCTCGGGAATTTGGGATTGCACCGTGACGATCGATTTGAGCGCACGGTTCAGCTTGGAGGTCGGCCCACCGTTCGGTAAACCGGATTGCGGTTCGTCGCGTCGCCGCTTCTCGGTCATCGGCCTATCCTTTTTTCCTTCGGCTCCAAGGCGCGGTTTAAAACACGGGCTCGACAACAAAGTTGCCGCCGATCGCCACATGCGCGACCGCCCATCGTTCGACGACGATCGAGATTTTTGGCGCGCCGACCGGCATAAAGACCCACAATTGTGGCGCAGTTCGTTCCAGTCACGCCACCGGGGGTTCCTGAAGCCTTGATTCTAAATCAGCGCCGCGCCGGAACTCTGGCTGCGCTCATCGAGCACGGACTGGAGATATTGCCCATACGAGCTCTTGCCGAAGCGCGCGATGAGGCGCTTGAACTGAGCGACGTCGATGAGGCCGAGGTCGAAGGCGATTTCCTCCGGGCAGCTGATCTTAGTCCCCTGTCGCTGCTCGAGCGTTCTCACGAAGCTTGCGGCGTCGATCAGCGAGTCCGGCGTTCCGGTATCGAGCCAGGCGAAGCCTCGTCCCATCCGCTCGACGCTCAATGCGCCGGCTTCGAGATAGATGCGATTGACGTCGGTGATCTCGTACTCGCCGCGCGCCGATGGCTTGAGCCTTTTGGCGATCTCGACGACGCCGGAATCGTAAAAGTAGAGGCCGGTCACCGCCCAGTGCGATTTGGGAGCGGCGGGCTTCTCCTCGATCGACACGGCGCGGCCGGTGGAATCGAATTCAACCACTCCGTAGCGCTCTGGATCCGGCACGTGATAGGCGAACACGGTCGCGCCGTTTTCGCGGCTCGCCGCCCTCCGAAGCTGCTCGCTCAGGCCCGCTCCGTAGAAAATGTTGTCGCCGAGCACGAGCATCGCCGGTCCGCCGGCGACGAACGCCTCGCCGATAACGAAAGCTTGCGCCAGCCCATTGGGCTCGGGCTGGGCTGCGTATTCGATTCGGATGCCCCACTCCGAGCCGTCGCCAAGCAGGCGGCGAAACATCGGCAGGTCATGGGGCGTCGAAATGATGAGCGCCTCGCGGATTCCGGCGAGCATGACGACCGACAGCGGATAATAGATCATCGGCTTATCGTAGACGGGGACGAGCTGCTTGGAGACCGCAAGGGTGATCGGATGCAGTCGGGTGCCGGCGCCGCCCGCTAGAATGATGCCCTTCATAACCAAATCCGTCCTTGGTCGCTCTCGACGAAACCCGTCATCGCGAGGAGCGAAGCGACGCGGCGATCCAGAGTCGCCGCGCGCCCTGCGTTCCCCTCGATTGCTTCGTCGCTTCGCTCCTCGCAATGACGGCTTTGGAGCGAGCGCAAGTCATGTCTCCTCAAGCCACAGTTCCGGCCTCGGCGATCACGCCGAGACGCTCGCCGGCATAAACCTTGTCCCTGAGCGGGCGCCACCACCACTCGTTGTCGAGATACCAGCGCACCGTTTTCTCAATCCCGCTCTCGAACGTCTCCTGCGCCCGCCAGCCAAGCTCGCGTTCCAGCTTGGCTGCGTCGATTGCGTAGCGCAGATCGTGCCCTGGCCGGTCGGAGACAAAGGAAATGAGGGAGTCGTGCCGGCGGGCCGCCGGGCGAAGGTCGTCAAGGATGGCGCAGATGCGGCGCACGACATCAATGTTGCGGCGTTCGTTGCGGCCGCCGACGTTATATTTTTCGCCGATCCTGCCTCTCGCCACAATCAAATCGAGCGCCCGCGCGTGGTCGTCGACATAGAGCCAGTCGCGCACGTTCGCTCCTGCGCCATAGACCGGCAGCGGCTTGCCATGGATAGCATTGAGAATGATCAGGGGAATGAGCTTCTCGGGGAAATGATAGGGGCCGTAATTGTTCGAGCAGTTCGAGATCACGGCCGGGAAGCCGTAGGTTCTAACCCAGGCCGAGACCAGGTGATCGGCCGCCGCCTTTGAGGCGGAATAGGGTGAACTTGGATCGTAACGCGTCTCTTCGACAAACGCGCCCTCGTCCGCCAGCGAGCCATAAACCTCGTCGGTCGAGACATGCAGGAAACGAAACGCGTCCCGCCGCAGGGCGGGCAGCGCCTGCCAGTAAGTTCGCGCTGCCTCGAGCATCGAGAACGTGCCGACGACGTTGGTCTGGATAAACGCATCGCCTGCCATGATCGAGCGATCGACGTGGCTCTCAGCGGCCAGATGGATGACATGGTCCGGAGCAGAGGTCTCGAACGCCTCGGCGACCGCTCGCCGGTCACAAATGTCGACCTTAGCGAAGCGATAGTTCGGCGCATTGTCGATTGGCGCCAGCGATTGCAGATTGCCGGCATAGGTGAGCGCGTCCAAGTTCAGCACCGAGGCGCCGTCGGCCACCAGGCGCCGGCACACCGCCGAGCCGATGAATCCCGCGCCTCCGGTCACAAGCACTTTGCGCTGCATGAGGACCCCCGAAGTAACTCTCAAACTCTCCCCTCGGACCTCGTCCTGAGGAGCGCCGAAGGCGCTTCTCGAAGGACGTTCCAGAGCACACGAACGGCGCCGCCTTCTGGATCATCCTTCGAGACGCCGTGCTTCGCACGGCCCTCAGGATGAGGAAGGTGGATGAGCCCGGCATTCCAACGCCACACCTTGGCGGTTACTCCCTGAATGAATCTCGAGTTACAATCGCCGGCCCGGCCGGCAGGGCGGCCTGTCCCAATGATCACGCGAGAAGGCGGGCGCAACAGACGGCCAAAGATTGGCGCCATTCCGGCAGTTTCACGCCGTATACGCGAGCAAGCTTTTCGTTGTCGAGGCGGGAATTGGCCGGCCTCCGGGCAGGTGTAGGATAGTCGGCGGTGGCGATGCGCCTGACCTGGGTCTGTCGGCGGCCCCGCGCCGCGGCCTCGCGGAAGATGGCTTCAGCGAAATCCGCCCAGGTCGCCTCGCCCGAGCCGGTCATGTGAAGGACACCCCGCAACGCGGGCGACTTGTCGTCCTTCAACCTCGCCGCGATCGCGATCAAGGCGTCAGCGATGTCGAGCGCCGACGTCGGATTGCCGCGCTGATCGGCGACGACGCCCACCTCGTCGCGCGTCTCGTTGAGTCTCAGCATCGTGCGAACGAAATTCGCGCCGAACGGGCTGTAGACCCAAGCGGTGCGCAGGATGACGCTGTCTTCGCAGCGCTCAGCGACCAGTTTTTCACCGGCAAGCTTCGAGCGTCCGTAAGCCCCGGTGGGGGCGGTCGGATCGTCTTCTCGATAAGCGCGGTCGAGCCCCCCGTCGAACACGTAGTCGGTCGAAAGATGCAGAAGGGGAACGTTTAGGCGCGCCGCGGCCTCGGCCACATGCCGAGCTCCGTCACTGTTCACCCGAACCGCTTCGGCCTCTTCCGCCTCCGCTTTGTCGACCGCTGTGTAGGCGGCGGCGTTGACGACGACATCTGGGCGCGCCGCTGCGAGCCATGCAAGAACCGCAGCGCGGTCGGTCAGGTCAAAGACCGGCCGGCCGAGCGCGACGACTTCAGCCTTGAGACCGGCGCGCTCAAGCAACGACGCCGCCACCTGGCCCTTCGATCCGGTGACCGCGATCCGCATCATTCGAACAGTTCCGGCGCGTCCTTAAGCCGGGGCAAACGGCGATCCTTGTCCGAAAGCACGGGGCCTCCCGCGAGCGACGGCCAGGCAACGCCGATCGCCGGATCGTCCCAGGCGACGCCTCGGTCATGGGCGGCGGAGTAGGGCGCGGTCGTCTTGTAGAGAACCTCGACGTCGGGCTCCAAAGTCATGAACGCGTGAGCAAATCCAATTGGAATTAGCATTTGGCGCCAATTTTCGGCGGAGAGTTCCACCGCGACGTACCGACCGAAGCTCCGCGACGAGCGGCGGATGTCGACGGCTACGTCGAGAATACGGCCACGCGCGCAGCGGACCAATTTGTCCTGAGCAAATGGCGGCGTCTGGAAGTGCAGTCCGCGCAAAGTACCCATTGCAGCGGAAAACGAATGGTTGTCCTGGACAAAAGTAAATTCAAGACTGGCCTTGTCCCAGTCCGAGCGATTGTAAACTTCCGAGAAAAACCCTCTAGCGTCGCCATGCTTCTTCGGCGTTACGATCTTGACCGCTGGAATCGCGGTCTCTTCCACCTGCATCGCGCACCCGCCCTTTCGACTGATCGCCCAGGGCGTTCTTCTGCCAGAAGCCGCCGCTTGCCGCCATCTCGAATCGTCGTTTGTGTTTGGAGCGCCACGACCTTGTCGGTCGCTCGATAAAAACAATCGACATTCGCTTGACCAAGTGGCCGACGCGTGTTGCTGTTTTTTCAGAAAATGCAACGGCAAGGCTGGACTCCCGCTTCCCTCGGGCGCGCGACCTTGAGCTTTGGCGCTCAGTGGCAGGGAACGAAATGGCGCCGCAAGTCCTTGGAATCGCTCAAAACGGACTCGGAAATGGCTACCAGTCCAGGCCCGGTCGCGGGAGCGACATCGATAGGCCAACTCGGCATCACAGCCGGGCGCGCTGAAGCTTCTGGAAAGCGCGGGCGCGATGCGACAGAGCTAGCGAGCCGTCGGCGGTAATCCCGTGCTTTTCCTCCGCGCTCATCTCGCCGAACGTGCGGCTCAAGCCGTCCGGCCGAAAAATGGGATCGTAGCCAAATCCGGCAGTCCCCCGCGGCGGGAAGACAAGGACCCCATCCACCCGGCCCTCGAAAGCTTCGTCTGCGCCATCCGGCCAGGCGAGCGCCAGCACACTGACGAAAGCGGCTCGCCACGGCGGCGAGGCCGCGCGCGCCCGGAGTTCTCTCTCGACGCGGGCCATGGCCGCGCCAAAGTCCTTCGCCGGCCCCGCCCATCTCGCTGAATAAATGCCGGGAGCGCCATCGAGCGCCTCGACGCACAGCCCGGAATCGTCGGAGAGCGCCACGAGCCCCGAAGCGCGAGCGGCGGCGCGCGCCTTAAGCAGGGCATTGTCGCGAAAGGTCGATCCCGTCTCCTCGGGCTCTTCCAGATCGAGCGCCGCGGCGCCGAGCAACGTGAGGTCGAAGGGCCTCAGCAGTTCCTCAAACTCACGCAGCTTGCCGGCGTTGTGAGTGGCGATGACGAGGCGACCGGTCAGGCGCCTGCGCACGCTTGCGCTCTGGGCTTGGCCGCTCAACGGGCGACGACTTTATAGCGCTGGCCTGGAACGAGAGCGGCGTTTCGCTCCAGGCCGTTGAGAATCAAGAACTGATCGAGCCATTGCGGCAGGAAGCCCATCCGCGCGGCGAGCGTCTCGGCGGTGTCGCCGTTCGCCGCCTCGACGATCTTGATCTTTTCCGCCGAGGCCGATGCAGCGTCCTGCGTGTTGATGAGGCGAAACGAATCGAGCGAGGCCATAAATCGCGAATCGACTGCGGGCGAAAGATCATGGGCGGCGAAAATGAGCCGATAGAGCCGGCCGTTCAGGCGCACGGCGCCAAGGCGGAAGCTCCACTGGTCGCCTTGAGCGACCGCCGTAGCGGCCTCCAAGCCGTCTATCTTCTTCGATTCGATCGAGGTCGTCTTGACGCCATCGATCCAATCCGAACCGATCGCGCTCGCGACCGAGGTCGACTCCGGGATCGCGATGCTGTCGAGACGCAGCGCCTCGCTTCCAGTTTCGCCTACGCCGATCAGCGCGGCCGACTGATTGTCGAGGGTGAAGCCGTCGGGGGCCTGGAAGGCGAAACCGAGTTTTGGATGAATGAAGGCGTTGTCGCGCACCACGCCCTGGGATGGGTCGTCGCCGAATGCGAGGCCGTCGATGGCGGCGAGATAGGCGTTGCGTCCGGTTTCGCCGGTCCCCGGCGGCCCGAATTGCCGCGCCGTTTCGGTCGCCTGGGCGATACGCTCCGGCGTCGAGGGATGGGTCGCCATCATGTCGGGGCGATTGGCGGAGCCCGCGCCCGAGACCGAAGCGCGAAACGCGCTCCACTCGCCGAGCGCGGTGAGAAATCGACCCGCGCCGTAGGGATCATACCCGGCGCGGGCGATGATTTTGATGCCGATCTGATCGGCGGCGAATTCCTGTTCGCGAGAGAAACGGGCGATCGCAAGCTTCGAGCGCGCCTCGACTTCATCTTGAGCTTGGCGCTGGGCGAGCAATTGCGAATTGACGTGCGAGAACAACGCCGTCGTCTTTTCGAACTCAGCCCGCTGGGCGGCATGGCGCGCGGTGATATGGCCAATTTCATGCGCCATGACGGCGGCCATTTCCGATGTGTCCTCGGCGAGCGCCAGAAGGCCACGGGTGACGAAGATATCGCCTGAGGGCAGGGAGAAAGCGTTGACGACAGGCGAGTTCAGTATCGTGAGACGATAGGACGGTCCTTCCGGGCCCGAAGGCGGTGCGATCTTCATGAGCACGCCGTCGAGATAACCCTGGGTCGCCGGATCCGAGTAGACGCCGCCGAACGCCTCGATCAGCCGCTTTCGCTCCGGGTTTGGCTTTTCGGCCGAAACAGGCCGCGGCACAGGGGTCGGGGCGATGTTGGCGGGCGCGAGCGGCGGATCGATTGAGGCGCAAGCCGTTAAGCCCACCGCCAGACCGGCGATAAGCGCGTTCAGAGTGCGCCGGCCGCGCCAGAACGCAAGCCTGCGTCCCAGATTATCCGGTTGGCCGCTCATGGATTGGGCTTCGCTTCTCCTGGCGCGCCCGGGCCGCACGCAATTTCGATCATTGTCGGTCAGCGACCTCGATTCTCGGACCGAACCGGTCGTCGAGGGCGCCGCGCGCCCTGATCGTCTGTCCGACCATGGCGGCGACCGGACGTCCCTCTCGCGCCAAAGCCGCTTCAAGCTTGCGCGCGACCACGATCGTCGGACCGTCGCGGGGGACAAGCTCAAGATAAATGCGCGATCGCGCGAAGCCAACCCTTCGCACCATGCCTTCAACCACCACAAATCTGCGGGCCCAGCGACGGAGCTCGGCCAAGTTGGACGATTGTATCACGGCGAATTGCGGATCGCGCCATATTCCCTTTTCCTGTTGGCGCGCTACTTCTTCGATCCTCAGCCGCTCAGCGGCGCAACCGCGGGTCTCGAATTCCGGCCGCACCCGGGCATAACCCGCCGTCAGCAGCGCCGCAGCGGTCGAGCCGGCGGACCCGTCCCGCGGATCGGCGACGATGAGGTCAGCGACCGTCCTCCCCCAGCGATCGGTTCCGCCGGCCAATTGAATAAGGACCGCATTCCCGCCGAGCAGGCGTTCGCTTAAGAATTCACGCGCCGCATTCGCAATTTCGCGCGCGCCGCGTTCGGCGCTGGGCGCTTCAAGGCCGCCGAGCCTCACGATTCTGCCGTCGTTGAGCTCAATATCGAGGCGCTCGTCGATGGCGACCGCTTCAACGCGTCCGGCCGGCCGGCCGCAATCCGCAAGGCAAGGAGAGGCGACAATGATGGCCCACAGCACGGCGCAAGCGGCGCAGACGCGTCGCCTGTGGTCATAGAACAACGCGCGGCTGCGGTGCGCAGAGCAAAAATTCATGCTAAGGGCATGCCGCGCTTGGGCCTGCCCTGTCCATAGGGGTTTGGCCGCCGCACGGTCGATCGGTGTCCCGGTAGCTCAGCTGGATAGAGCACAGGTTTCCTAAACCTGGGGTCAGAGGTTCAAGTCCTCTCCGGGACGCCAACGACATCAATAGCTTAATCCATCTTTACGTTGGTGATATCTGGATAAAAACAGCACCCGCACAGCACGAAGGCGAGAGTTCGAGCCCTGTCCGAACCGTCTCAGGACGGAGCAGCTCAGGCGCTCGATCGAGCAGTGTCTCAGGCGAGGGGAGGACAACGGGGTCATGTCCGTTGTCTCAGACAAGGACGTCTGGTGCACGTCGTCCGGGCCGCCGCTCCACTCGATCCAGGCGCTGGCCGCGCCCCTCGTCGCCTGGATCGTTAGGCTTGGAGGCTCTCCAAAACCGCCCGGTGGGGGTCCGAACCGGGACCGCCCTCGCATGCGCACGGTTCCACACCAAATGCCGCTGTCCCAACTTTCAATACAGTTCTTGTCGGGTGTATTAGCGCTGAGCTTGATCCGCTGGCGGCCCCGTCCTGACCAAGGATTTCGGCGAGGACAGGTTCCCGCCGGCGCAAGCTTGCCAACCCGCGTTGGCTGTGGTGTTCACCTGACCCTCACTCTGACGACGCTGCGAGGTTTGGAAGGGCGCTCTTTGGCCAGGAATGAGCACGGCCATCGATCCTGATCAGATCAACGAGTTGATTAGCGTTCTATCGAAGCGATGAGTTGCGCATCTGGGAATAGTGGCCCGGTTGTCGCGGCGTGGTTCTCGCCGACGAGAAATCAGCAGTCGGAAATGCAACTGCAGCAACCTGTTCTGTTGCTCATTTAGCGAGAAACCTTAGCATTATCAATCGATAGGTACTATCCAGAAGGATATACATTATTGCGCAGTCCTTACAAAATGAAATCTCGACGCCTACGCGGCTCTTCAGGGCCGGGCGCAAAATCAACGTCTAGCTTATCTAATACAACCTGCCAGTTGCAGTAACGGTTGCTGCGCGCGCTGACGCCGTCAACTTGTGGGTCAGGTAATCCGCATATTTGTGGATGGCCAAGTCTGAACAGATCCAGCATTCGGTTCATCACCCGGCAGCCTCCACATTGATGTTATTTGTCGGCGACGCCGGATTCGATTTTCTTCATTGACAACGTGACCGGTTCGGGATTTAGTTCTCTGGTCGTCCCTTCTGGGCCGCGGGTTTCGAGGGTGCCTATGCCCTCGGGGGAGAAGTCAAATGAAAGCAAGGGTGTTATTCTTGAGCCTGTTGGCGGCAACGGCGCTTCCGATCCCAGCCGCGGATGCCGCAGTCCTCCTGATCGAAGGTCAGACCGGTCTCGGCGACACGGTCACTGGGACACGGACGGGTAGCTCTACCACAATCACGAGCAGCACCGACGTGGACATTACCGAGATAGACGCGGCTCTCCCGACCCCGATCTTAGCCACCTTCACTCTCAGTGCCACCAACAGTGGGCCAGCCACTGTGTCGGGTGGTGAAATCACCCAGCACTACAACGGCACGTTCAGCATCACGAGTGGCGCCACCAACTACCTGAGCGGAACGTTCTCCGACGCAGTTTTCGGAGCCGGTGGTGCGCTGACGCTATCCGCTTCTAATCCATCGCCGACCCAAAGCGTCACTTTCACCTCTAACGTCATCGCGCCTAACCTCATCAGCGCTTTTAACCGTGCCATGAGCCTGAGCTTCACCGACGTCAACCCGGCAGCCGGCGTCGGAGGGATCCCGCTCAGTCTCAACTCGTTCAAATCCGATGTCAGCGGCGATTTCAGCTCCTCGGTGCCGGAGCCCTCCACATGGGCGATGATGCTGCTTGGTTTCACCGGGCTTGGCTACGTCGGATTTCGCAAGGCCCGCGCCCGATCGGCAATCTCGATCGCCTGATCGAGAACCGTTGTTTGGAAGGCCGCCTTCGGGCGGCCTTTTTTCCGTCCAGCTGCCGCGCCTCGAAACTTGACGAGTTCATCGCGCCGGGCTGGCACCGCAAAACCCCCGGTACGCTGAGGACCCCGCGCCTCAACCCCCGAGGCGCGGGGATCTTTTTGGCCGCGCGCGTCCATCATCCAATATCACCGCATTTGCTGTGCGATGCGTCGCCAAGGCGAGACGGGTCGTCCAGATCGCGATGGGGCGGCCTTGGCCGTGTCGCCAGCGTGCCGAACGATGCGCTGGCAACAATCTTCTGGTCTTGCAAGCCAACGGCTCAACGCCGTTGCACAGTTCGGGGCGCTCACGTCCCTGGCGCGAAAGCGGCAGTCCTAATGCAGCGGTTCCGGCGTGTCTGCGCACGAGCACCGCTTGATTTCGGCGAACTTGCCGGAGGCGGCGACCGCCTTCATGGTCCCGAACTTGCGACTGCCAGGAGGAGCATCCGCCTTGGAGCGGCGGAGCCTGGGCGCAGGGAGCCAATTCGAATGCTGACACAGGATGCTTGCGTTAGCTGGATCGTCTCCCTCTTGGATGCGGCGGACGCAAGCGCCGTCAAGTTGTCGCTCGCGGAAGCCGAGCTTATTTGGCGTCCTTCGGCGATCCGACTGGCACGGCGGCTCGCCGCGCCGCCTTGATAGCCGAGCTTCGCGGGCGCCTGCCCGGAACCGCGCTGGCTAAGGAGGTGATCGAAGCCATCGTTAGCGGAACCGGCGGAGGGGATGCGGCGGCGCTTCGTCCCGTCGAAGGGCGTCGTAGCGCAATGGCGCGTGGTGACAGGCTTTTGACCTGAAAAGGCAGGCGCGGGTCGCCTGCCATCCCTCATATCGGCGAGCGCCGCTGGGAGATGTTCGAGGGGGAGACTTCGCGCATTCATCCGTGGTGTGAGGGCGCGCTCGGAGCGTCCCCTTATTCCGACGCGCCCTGGCCGCCCGTTCCCTTCTTTCTTGCACCGCCGGAGGGGGCGGGCGGCCTTTTGACTATGCGGCGCGAAGCCGATTTCGGCATTGAACGCCTCGCCAAAATAGACGCGAGCGCCGCCACGTCCGATTGCCCGCCAAAGCGATCCCAATTCGAGTTTGGCGGCTCGCCGCTGCTGGGACGCATCTGAAACCGTCAGGACCCGCGCTTCGCGCGAAGCGCGCGGGTCGTGGCATGCCTGGCGTAAACGGCGGGAGGCGGATGGGCCAGGGCACGCGACCCACGCCGATGCCAGAGGACAAGCTCCAACTCGTTTTGCGTTGCCGCGCAACTGATCGTCCGGCTCGACTTGGCCGTCGTAGACTTATGTGGCAGCCTTGCTGTGTTCTGCCGCGCGCTGGACTTGTCACCAGCCCTGCCGCGGAATGCTGAGGCGGCCTACCGCCGTCTGAGCGCGGCCAAGATCGACGCCGGGAGAAGCGGCAGTCACGGATCGCGAGATATCGAGCCGCGAAGCGGATGGCGAACGCGGCTGATCGCATCGCCGGGGGAGAGGGAACGGGAACGTTCGCAAGCGCCCCAAAACGCGTCCCGGAAGTCCTGCGTATTTTCCGGCGCGAATACGAGGCGATCAGTGGTGAGCAGGAGCAATTTCTCGAATTGACCCGCCTCTACCCAACGCTCGATTAAGCCTCAATTCAACGCCTCGACGGCCCTTGTAATCGCTGCCGGGTCGGGATCGGATGCGACGATCTTGAGGTCACTCCGACGAAATCCTTTGCGCCGCCATTCACTCATTTTGGCTATCGCCTCCCCCGGTCTAAGCTGCCGAACTCGGCAAAGAAGCGCCCATTGTGGCGGACCGTGAGGGTCCAGTAGCGTCGTCTGACGCTAACCATATTCGTTCATCGAAGATGGTGCGCCGTATTCCAGGGCGCTGACGCAAGTGGCGCAAAGGGTTTTGGGCGGAATGAGACGGACTGAGCGTTCGCAACGCTCGCAGTGTATGTAGGCACTTTGACGCCGGACATGCTCAAAAAGCTCCCGCTCCTTTGGCCTGTCGATGTCCCAGAAGCCGAAATTGTCCTCGTAGATTTGAGCGCCCCTATGACCCGCCCGACGAAGCTACGCAGCGTCATGGCCAATTGAAAAATTGGATTGGGACGCGTGTTTGATGTTCTCTGTCCCGCTAGGCAGCCTCGGTTAACCACGTCAATCTTGCAATGAGTAGAACTACGTAGATCGGCGCAGCTTGAGCGGCGGGCCATCGTTCACGATGCGGTTAAAGGCTTGCAAAATCGTAGCATCGCGCCGCGCTCGAACCGCTTGGAATTTCTGCGACACAACCTCGGGATGCCCCCGTCACCACCCCTGCGGTGGAACGTATGGGCGATCTTTCGCCTTGATCGCCCGGCTTGGCGGAATTGGCGCTGGAAGCGTTGCTTCAAATCGCTCCCGGGCCGCCCTTGCGATCGCCAGCCATTCGCCGAGCCTCAAGCGCCGCGCGACGAAAAGCCGGATCATTTCCATAAACCGCTCTTGCTCGTCGGGGTCCATCGCATCGAATTCGCAGCGATGGGGGGCGAGGATTTCCGCGAACCTACGCGAATTGACCCGCGCCTCGGGGCTGTCATCATCTTCGCTTTCGACCGTGCAGCGGCCTGACCGGCTGAATTTTTTCCTAGGTCTCCCGGCGCGCTGCATCGCAATTTCGAACCTGCGCCTCGCGTGGGCGGCGAGAACCGCCCCGCGCGACGCTCTGAGCGCTAGGATTTTGTCGGGCGGCGCGCGTTTGATCCTGTAGAGCGGCGGCTCGAACGGCCCGTCGTACAGGAACCAGTTGTCTACGCCGCCTTCGCCGCGGCCTGTCTCTCCCGCCACCGTTCATCGCCCCGCAATGCGACCCTGATGCGCGTCTGGGCGGCGTGATCATCGAGCTTGCCGCCCAGCCACAAAAACGCGGCCCAGCGAAGCTTGTCCACGCACTGCGCCGTGCGCTGCTGGTCTTTAGGGTTTACGCCATGTTCGATCAGCCATCGCTCGACGCGGGCTTCGTCTACAGGGCCGAGGCTCATGGTCGCGCCGGGAAGCTCGGGATTGAGCCGCCACGCCCTGAGAAGGCGGCGAGTGAAAATCCGCTCGATCGAGCGTTCGGCATAGGCGCGCAAAGCCGGATAGCGCAGCGCTTGTTTCCGCAACCAGCCGAGCCGCAACGCGTCAATCGCGTCGCGCGCCTGTCCGCGTGTGTGATGACGGCATGTGGTGGCGAAGCGAAGGGCTATCTGGCGGCACTGCACGCCGGTCTTTGTCGTCGCAGAACACTGCTTGCGGGCGCGGCCTTCAGCCAAAGCCGCCGACCAGCGCGCAAGGTGCAGGGGGTCGCGGCTGGCGAAGTGTTCCCCCAGATATTCGGCGCGTGAGCGCGCAGGAGGCCGGAGCGGCGTGGTCAAAAGGCTAGTAACTTTCTACTCTCATAGCGTTGCGCCGGAGGGCATATTTTCTGCGCCAAACCGAGCTTTTTTACCCCTGAAAATCGCCCACGCAAAGCGGTTTTCGGTCGGCGGCGGATATGCGTAGAACATAACTGGCTCGCGAAATTGCCCCGCAAAACAGGCTGGACTTTCCCAGACAGAGGCGCGCCGCCCAGGCGGTTCAGGGTTGCCAAACATGAGTTTTCGGGCTGGGCCTCTACAATCGATTGGCAAGCTCACAGACAGCAATCGGACCCGCTTGGCTGGTGTGGTAGCGCATAACCCCACGGACCGGCGTCACCGCTCGACTGAGAGCCCCGAACCCGAGCGCTCCTGGCCCGAAGCGAGTAAAGCCGCGCTCCGCGTTGTGCATGGTCGGTCACTCAGGCCGCGGCCCCCCAAGTCCCGGCGCTTCACTGCTTGGACCTCTGTTGCGATCCTGCCGGAACCGAATTGACAGAGATCGATTTCGCGCTAATCTGATTGTTAGCGACGCAGAATATGGCGTCGTCAGCATCACCGCCGTTCCTGTCCAACTCGGCAGCGGACACCATGAGCCCCTTGAGCGCAGATTTGCGCCTTGCGGCGGAACGCGGGCGACCTATCCATGAACGTCAACCCGAACATTCCGGTCGAAGACCGCCTGTTGAACCTCGAAGAGGCGGCCCACCGTGCGCGCATCGCTGCGAGCACATTGCGGGCAATACTCTATCGCGGCGCAGGCCCGACCGCCATCAAGCTGCCGGGCTCGAACCGCTGGCGCTTTCGCGAACGCGATATTGATGCGTGGTTCGCCGCTGGTGTTGTCAACGCCCGGCAAGCGACCGAAGCCGCCTAAGAAAAAGCCGCCGCCCTCGTTGAGGACCGGCGGCTCGGAGCGCTCTGCCAAGAGCGCCAATGTCTTACCAACGCATCGTAGACGTATCCGAACCGGCGGCGAAAATCAACGATCGCGGCGGATCTCCAAGAGGAGATCGGCCCCGAGATGAATGACGCCCAAGACGCAGACACGATCGACGACGGCCCCGTCCCCGGAGCCCGCCAACTTTTGCCGTGGAGCGTGTTGCGCATCACCAGAGCGCGCGACCGCCGGAAGAATGAGAAAGACGGGGCCGTTTTCGTTATCGTGTCTGGCGAGCTGCCCGATCGTCGCCCAGTCGAAATTTTCCTCACCCTGGCCGACCCGCGCGATCCTGCCGCCGTTGAGCGAGGCATGGCGCTCGCCAATGCGTTGCTGGATGCGGGAGGGGTGAACGGTTCGGGCGAGCCGAGGGCGCGCGCGCCGTGGCTCTTCGCCTTTGTCCAACAACTCAACGTCCTCCCGCCGGTCGAAGTTTCGGGCGCGCTGATCGAGCGCCACGGGAATTTCATCCCGCGCCTTGAAATCGAAACCGTGCGCCACGCGCAGACGAAGTCGAGCGTCGAGGAGCAAAAATGAGCGACCCAAGCAAAGACGCGATTTTTCTGATGCTGGGGATCGAACCCGGCGACGAATTCAATCAGCATCTGAGGGCGTGGACGCCGCTGAAGCCCCAGCCGAGCGAAGACCGAATTTGCCTCTTGATCCCGGCGCGCGGCCATACCGCTGCGAAAGCATACGAGAAGCTCGAAACGGGCGAAATTAAAATCACGGAATATGACGCCGGGAAGAAGTTCACGGCTGTCGAAATCCGCGTGCGCTCCGCATGGGATTTATTTCGTGCGCTCAAGGCGACCGCAGAAAGCGAAGTCGAAAGCTTCGCCGTTCGCGGCGCAATCTCCGATGCCGGACGCTCCGCACTCGACCAAAGGGGCTTCATTTTCCGCCGTTCTTCCGAAACGCATCCCGAGGCTAAACGGCATTTGGCGGATCGCCCCTCGCACGTCTTCATCGTCGATGTCGATCATTGGGCGCTTCCGCCGGGCGTCGCCCCAACAGACCTGGAAGGGCAAGCCGCGAGCGCCATCGCTGAGCTGGCGGCAATCGAGCCGTCGCTGGCGAACGCGGCTCTGATCGTTCAAGCGAGCAATTCCGCCGGTCAATCGCTCGAGACCTTCAGCCTCAAAATCTGGGCATGGCTGCACGAGCCGACGACGACCGCCGACTTCCGCGACTGGACCAAGGCGATGAACGCGGCGCTCGGCCCCAAAGCGCTCGATCCAAAGCAGGCGCGCGCTGTCCAGCCGATCTACCACCACAAACCCCGCTTCTCAGGGATGCGCGATCCAATGCTCGGCGGGCGTTGGCTCTACCAGCATCGCGGCGGCGGCGAGGTCGCCCTAACGCTCTCGCGCGGCGCAAGGCTGGTCAGTTCGCCGCCACCCGGCGGCGCTGGACGGCTCCATGTCGCTACAGGCAAAGATGATGACCCGTGTTGGAAAGCGCGCTTGCGGGCGAACCTCGGCGTGAGCGGCTGCTACGGCGCAGTCCATGCCGCCGTCTACGCCGCCGTCGCGTTCGGCGCGAGCGACGAAGAGATCATCAGTGAAATCCGCGCCGCAGCGAGCGACGGGCGCAAGTTCCACAACGCGCGCTGGAGGCCGGCCTATGTCCGCGAGAAGACCAGCCCAAGCTTTGTCGCGTCGATGATCCGAGACGCGCGCGCGAGAGAGGCGAGGCGCTCGAAACGGATCGCTTCGGCCTTCGCCGACCTGCGCGATCGGCTCGGCCTGGGCGCGGCAGTTTCGGCTGACCCGTACACGAACTCGACGGCGAGCCCGAGCACCGACCAATTAAGCCCGAGACCCTAGCCTAGACACGATCGGAGATCACTGATGGCAGACGGTTCGCGAGACCACCGCATTCTGGGATGGGAAGTAAACGGCAAGGCGCTGCAAGAGATCATCGACGCGGGAAGCGCCGCGAAAGGAGCAGCCCTCATTCGTCGGAAGTCCGGCGTCGTCGGAGGTTTCCCCGATCACTTGAGAGAGGAATTGATCCGGCAGGTCGCGATGCTTGGCCGTGACGATTTCCACCAGATCGAGGCGGTGATGGCGCTGGCGCTTTACGGCGCGAACACAAAAGAGACGCGCGCTCGACTGGCTCGCGAGCGGCTTAAAGCGCGCGAACGCGCAGACGCCGTCGAGCCGGGATACTGGGGCGTCGAAGGCGTAGACGACCTCGGCGAAGACGAGAGCGGCGACAATGCGCGCGGCTCAACAGAAGCGGATCGCATCCTTGCGGTCATTGAAAACAGCGGCTGGAAAATCTGGCAGGATATGCGCACGCGCGAATTCATGGTGACGACCAAGCCGGGCGAGCATCTCCCGCTGCGCAGCGAGCAAGTGCTTCATGCGATCGTGCAAGCCCGGCAGGACGCCGGACTGAAGCCACGTGTCGCGGCGAAAGATTTGGCCGGGCGTGTTCGCGATCACCTCAGGGCGAGTTGTGCGCGGCCCGGAACCCCACGGTTGCCGAGTTCGCTTCGGAGCGCGCGCGGCGCGAGCGACGCGATCCTGATCGATCGCGGAACCGACGATGGCTCGGCGTATTCCCTCATGGCCGGTCGCGGCGTCGCGATTGTGGACGCAGCGACCGTCGAGAAAGAGGGCGCGCGTTGCGTGCGCCTCTCGGGAGCGCGCCCCTTCGAAATCGCGGATCTGACAGCGTCTTTTAAAGACGCCGTTGACGGGCTCGGGCAAATTTTTTCGCTTCGCTACCCAGAGGACGCATGGGTTGTCGCCGGTCAAATCATTGCGTCCTGGCTTCCCGATGTCTCTTACTCGATGTTTTGCATTGTCGGTCCTGCCGGTGGCGGCAAATCGTCCGACGCGCGGGAACTCAAGAATATTCTCGACCCGGAGAGCGGCGAAGTCGATTTTGGCGGCGGCAGGAGCAAAACCGTAAAAGACCTCTTCCTCACTGCGTCCAAGCGTCGCGTCATCACACTCGACAATGTGACGACGCTCACGCCCGAAATGTCGGACGCCCTGTGTTCGATATCGACCGGAAGCTCAGACAACGAGCGCGCGCTCTATACGAACAATGACGAGGCGACACGGTTTGCCCGCAGCGTCATCGTCCTGACAGCTATCGACGACAACGTCCTGCGCCGCCCCGATCTCTTGGATCGTGGTTCCTTCTTCGAGCTGAAGATCCCAAAAAATTCTGTTGACGATGTCGCATTCCGGGCGCTCGCAGACAGCCTTCGGCCAAAGATTGTCGGAGGCCTCATGAAGGGCCTGGCCGAGATCCTGCCCAATTATGATCCAGGGACCAACGGCCCGGATAGCCGCATGGCGGCGACGGTCGCGACGATGCGCGCCATCGACGCCGTGTTCAAACCGTCGGTCGGCGTAGAGGCCGCGTACCGGGCAATGCGGGCGAGGGCGGCAAGCGCGAACGTAGAGGAGAAGCCCTTCATCCTCGCAGTCCTGTGCGTTCTTGCCGCCGCGCCGCTTACGGCGAATGGCGCGGAGCGGCAATGGCGCGGCCCCATGCGCGAACTCTTGGATAAAGCAATCGATGTGCGTGATTGGTCGGCGCTGTACCGCGACGCGCCGGGATGGCCAGGAGACGCCACGCGGGCGGCGAAAACGCTTACCGCAGAAAGGACAACGCTGGGTCGGCTTGGCGTGGTCATTAACCAAGGCAAAACGAACGGCGCGCGATGGCTGGAGCTCACCGCTCCGGCAAATGCGTTGTCGAACTACGCCCCCGCCGCAAAAGGCGTCGGTCCAAACGCCACGCCACGGCCCGTCCGCAAGTCGCGCCGCGCTTCCTCCAGACAGCGCCCCCAATTTCCTCCCCTCCCGGACGAAGCCATCCCTGCGAGCGAAGCCGTCCCCCAGGAGGAGGAGGGCGACGAAGAAATCTGACCGCCAAAAACAGGTTTTTGCCGGACGGCGCTACGCGCAGTGGTTGGGGCATTTTGCGCGCTCAGTTAGGGTCGCTAGTGGACGCTAAAAGACGCTAAAATCGAGCGTAGCGTCCCTGCGGAAAGCCCCGCATTTACGAGTGTTTCCGAGAAACAGGGACGCTAGGGACGCCAATTTATGCTTTTTAGATAAAAAAGAAGAAGAGGAGACCAGACGGCTATAAGAAGGCCGCCGGGGCCATCACCCCCGGCTTTATCCCACGCGCGGGGAGAGCGCGCGGCGTGCGCACGTAGAGTATAGAGATTTTAGCGTCCCTAGCGTCCCTCGCAGCCGCTAGTTCACCGGGCGGGAGCCTTCTCTCGGGCGCGGGCGCGCTTTTCGGTCATGCTGCCCCGAAGTCCAGCGCCGGTTCGAGCGATTGCCCGGTGTCGCCGTTCGGCGGCGCGTTTTGCGCCTTCACGTTCGGGGGCCAGGCGCGCTAGTTCGGCGTTCTTCGAGAAGCACAGCGTGTTGTCGCTCCCAATTTTTCCACGCGAAGGCTTCGGCCCGTCCTTGTTCCTGACGGCGTCGTTGTCGCCTCTCTTCGCGGGTTTCTCTGGACGGAGGCCGGAGGACCCAGGCAGCGCAAAAAACGGAGATCCGCCATATTCGACGGACGAGCATCGCTACGAGGTCCGCCCATGTGACGACGCCTATGCGCCGTCCTTGAGCGGCGGGATGGTCGGGACGCGCCGCCTGAAACCATGACAGCAAAACAATGCCGACATAGACCGCCATAATTATTCCGAGAATGTGAAACATGGATTTTCAGGCCGCCTTTCCTTCAGCGCGACGCAGGATGCGCAGAACTTGCACAGAGGTCCATTGTTCGCCGCGTGCTGTCTTGACGCCGCGCGCGTTCAATTTGCGCGCCATCGCGTTTGCCGACATGCCGCCGAGGCTATCAAGGATCGGTTTGATGCTGGCGGCAAATGCGTCAGCGCGAGGCGTGGCGAGCGCATTCGCTTTCGCCCGCGCCGCGGCAAGATTGGGATTGCCAAGCGTCACGCCGCGCGCCTTGACCGCTGCGAGCGCAGCCTTTGTGCGCTGGGAGATCAGGTTGCGTTCCTTCTCAGCGAGCGCCGCATAGAGGTGCAATACAAATGGATCGACGTCTGAGCCCAGCTCGGTGACGAGGAACGGAACGTTTTGCGCCATCAGACCCGAGATGAAGTGCACGTCGCGCGACAGGCGATCGAGCTTTGAGACGACGACGTAAATTCTCGCCTTGTCGAGGCGAGCAAGGGCCTTGGCTTTTTCGAGCGCCGCCGCAAGCTGCGGGCGGCGTTCGAGCGCATTCGAGCCTTTGCCGGTCTCCGCCTCGACGAACCACGCCGCGATCTCAAATCCGCTGGCGGCGGCAAACCCGACGATTGCCGCGCGCTGCGCGTCTTCGCCCAGGCCGCTCTTGTGCTGGCCGTCGGTCGATACGCGGATGTAGGCGACAATCTTCGACATTTCCTTAATCCTTTGCGACGACTGAAACATCGTATAGGACCATATAGGATGTTTCAACTCCTATACAAGCTAAAGCCATATAGAATTGTGCTGAGGACGGACCGATGCAGGCGGCGACGCTTTGCCTCAGTACTTTAAGATGCAGGAAGGATCGTAACGCCTGGCGCGAGCAGACCGGCTGGTAGCGGCGCTGCCGGTGCCCGCGCGAGCATGAACAGCCATGGTGGCCTCGGCTGGCGAGCTGAGGCGACGACCGCCAAAGCGGGCCGGTGACGGGGGAAATCCTGAAAACTGCCCCCTGGGGGCGGCGACCGGGACCGTCTGCGCGTGTGCACCATTTCGCACAAACTCCGGCGTTCCCAACTTTGAATACAGGTTTTGCATGGTATATCAGGGCGGTTTTACGCGGACTGCTTGGCGCGGTTCTGAAACTCGCGCAGCGCGCCGACAGCGTACCGCACGGAGCTGTTCGCCTTGATCCAGGCCGGACCTTTCCCAGGCTTGTTCAAGCGCCAGAATTTCAGTGTGTTGACGCTCTGGCCGAGCACCGCTGCGGCCTCCAGCTCGGTCAGCCGGATGCTTGCGGAATAGCTGTCGAACTCACGCTTGACGCGGGCCAGCCGCTCGGCGGCCATGTCGCCCGTCGTTCTTGTCTTCCGATCCATCAGACGCAAAGCTCCCTGTCAGGAAGCTCGCCCGAGGAACGCACGATCCTAAGTCGTACGCGCCTTCAGGCGAGCCGTAGACGACAGGGCGGGTGCTGTTTGGAAGACATGCCGACGGATATAACCGCGCATCTTTCAGTGCGCAAGGATTTAGGCGCGGGCTTGCGCCAGCGAAGGTATGACGACGACGGCTTGCGCTCGATCGCTCGCGCCCGGCGCTCCCGCGTCGGAGACGATCTTCGCGACGTGCTCAGAGACACGCTCGAACGCTGAGATACGAGCTGCCCACGCCAAGTCTTTGTTGTAGAGGCCGACCAGCCCCGGCCTGACGTGGCCGATCGCAAGTTCCGCGGTGTCTTCGGCGACGCCCAATCTCGACATGAGGGTTCGCGTTGTGCGTCGAAGATCGTGCAGCCGAAACGCGAAGCCCGCCGACCTGACCGCCTTTGGGGTCAGCTTCGACCATCCCTCCATTGCTTCTCCTGTCCGGGGCGATGGAAACACGAGCGGCGAGGTCGTCTTTGTCTGTGCTGACACAACTGCGCGCATTGCCGACGTGACAGGCACTTCGTGCCTAGCGCCCGTCTTCGCGCGAGCCGCTTCAACCACGATCCTGTCGCCCTGCACGTCCTTCCAGCGCAGCCCGGAGAGTTCGTTGCGCCGAAGTCCGGTCAGGAGCCCGAGCCGGATCAGGCCGCCGAACGCCCCTAGAGCGCCGCAGGAGCGCCACAGGGCTCCAATCTCGGCATCGTCTAGCGCCCGGCCCTTACGCCCCTCAGCTAGGCGCTCGGCGCGGCTTCCGCGCGGTCTGCGCATCCCGGCGAGTTCGTTGTGGGGCGTGAGCCCTTGCCCCCGGGTCCATTCCAGCATCGCGTGCAAGTGACGGCGCAGGTTCGTCGCAGCCCCTGGCTTGCCCGCCGCCTCCAGCGCCTCGACCAGCGCCACGAAGTTTGCCCGCTTGAGTTTGTCGATCTCCTTCGACCATAGGGGATCGAGATTGCGCCTGAGCGAGCTTTCGATGTTGGGCGCGTCCACGAGCTTCCGCCGCTTGATCGACGCGACATAGCCTTCGACCGCTCTCTCCACCGTCTTTCGCGCCCGGTTGCGGGCCTCGCGCAGCTCGATCGCCGGGTCTTCGCCCAGGGCGACCTTGCCCGTCTTCGCCTTAGCCGCCTTTCGGGCTGCGTCGAGCGCGAGCGACGGCCAAGTCCCGAGCGTCACGGTGCGCGACGGCTCTTTCCGGCCCGCGCCTTCCGGGCGGTAGACGAACACCCATGAGCACGAGCCGGTCGCCCTAATCTTCAGCCCCAATCCGACCGGATCGTTGTCCCACAGCACCGTCTGGCTGCGTCCTTCCACCGGGCCTGCCGCAACCGCCCGTTTGATGACCGCCACCGACAACGCCTCCGCCTTCGCCATTTTTCACCACCTTTTTAAGAAACAGCACCGGGACAGCACGGCTCCATATGCGCCTGTATCCCATCACCCCCTTTCACTTACGCGCTATCACTTGATTATGCAACGATATTCGTGCTGTCTCGCTGTCCTTATCCGCTCCAATCCCTCGGGGCATTGTTTTCCTAAACCTGGGGTCAGAGGTTCAAGTCCTCTCCGGGACGCCAATTTCCGCACAATTTCCGATATACAGACATGCATCGGAATGAACTCTCATGCAACCGGGAGACGCAGAGGCGGGCCAGAGCACGGCGGGACGAGGCAGCGCTGGGTCGCGGTTACACCCGGGTTACAGACTCGTTGGACCGAGTATCCACCCATTCGAGTGCCTTCCTATTTTTAGAGCGAAATGGCGTTGAGAATATCTAACGAGGTTAACCGAACTGAGGCCGTGCATGGCGGGGTCCTTGCCGCGGCCATCCCTGCTTCCTGAAATGGCCTTTGCAACAAAATCTCGACGATGATCTACGCCGCCAGCCGCATATTTCGGCGGAAAGAATTGAGTAGCCGGTCTAGAGCAAAACGATCGAGGCCAATATCCGCTGCAACGACTCATTTCGGTTCATCCTCTCCGAGACGCGTGAATACGTCTGCCAGGAGCGGCGACATGTGGTCCAAGAGGCGCCGAAGATCGCAACCAGCTTCGATGGCTGCTGGAGATCCATCCTGCGCCTGCGCAAACTTACGCGTTTCCTCTGACGTCAGTTCGTCAATCGTAACCGTTCCGCCGGTCGTCCGGCCAGTTTGGCGCTTGCGGTTTCCGTTACGAAGGGGAACGGGGCGTCGAAATCTGAAACGGTCAGCGAGAAATCATCCAGTGTGCATTCTGGAACGGTGAACACGAGACCGTACGACTCGTTGCCTACCGACGAAGGTCCCCAAAATTCGACGGCAGCGAGGATGGACTCGTTCGTCACCGAACTCGCGTGCACCGAAAGTGTGGAAAGTCCCGCCGTCGCGCCGATCACTGCCGCAAGTAGGTCACGTTTCGACATTTCGACCTCTCGGTCTAAACGCAGCGAACAATCACCCCACCATACTCTTGAGGATCACCCAAGGCAGACAGCTTCCGGGTCGCAGCGCGCACTCGATCCGGACGACAGGCAGGGGGAACAGGCGAAGTGGACGTGAACCGCGGCGCATTGAGCCCTCCCTTGCTGAAGGAGCGCGAGTCCCTTGTCACATTGTGAGATCAAGATCGTGATGAGGCGCCCTCCGGAAGATTTCAAGCCGCCGTGACGGCCTCGCGCCACGTGGTCATCGCCGCGGCGCCGAGCATGCGGTGTGATTGGGCTGACGTGAGATGGCGTTGGACGTTAAAGGCGCGTTAGATGGCGGCGTGCGTGGAGAGAAATTTCTGCGCCAAGCCCGGACACTTGACCGCTGCATCTTGCGCTCCCGCATGAGGTTGCGCACCAGCACTTCGCCCTCCCCGGGCGTCGGCGTGTCAGTCTCGACGAAATTGAAGTTGCTGTCCTGGATCGCTCCATGCGGACGACGCGCGAGCAACGACTGGCGGTTTTTCATGTCGCTCCTCCCCTTACAAATGGAGCGATCTGTATATCACGTGCTAGCGGCCGGTGCGGGAGCGCCGCCGACGTGAAGAAACCGTTCAACAATTGACGGCTCTGATCGAAACTCGCCGGCCGAGCCGCGCCAGACGATGCGTCCCTTCTCGATCACGGCGATGCGGTCGACGAAGCCGAGTAGGGCCTTGAGGTTTTTGTCGATCACGAGGATCGACTGACCCTCAGTGCTGAGGCGCTTCAGGCGATCCCAGATTTCCACCCGAATGAGAGGAGCGAGCCCTTCCGTCGCCTCATCCAGCACAATGAGCTTGGGATTCGTCATCAGCGCGCGCCCGATAGCGAGCATTTGCTGCTCTCCGCCGGAGAGTTGGTCGCCGTATTGGCGGCGGCGCTCAGCGAGGCGCGGGAAGAGACGGAAGACCTCGGTAAGCGTCCAGCGTCCGCGCCCATGACGCGCCGCAGCCGTCGCGACGAGGTTCTCTTCGACCGTGAGGGTCGGAAACGTCTGTCGTCCCTCGGGCACGAGGCCGAGACCCGCCTGCGCGATCGCATAGGGCGGCCGGCCGCCGAGGGAGGCGCCGTCGAATACGATGCGCCCCGCTTTCAGCGGCAACAGACCGAACAGCGCGCGCACCGTCGTCGTCTTGCCCATGCCGTTGCGCCCAAGCAGCGCGAGCGCCTCGCCCTCGGCGAGGTCGAAATCGACGCCCTGAAGCATCCGGGCGCCGCCGTATCCCGCCTCGATGGCCTCGACGCTCAGCATCATGAGAGTGCCTCGTCGCCGAGATAGGCCAAGCGCACCCCCGCATCCGCCCGGATCGCATTGGGCGATCCCCAGGCGATCAGGCGGCCGTCGACCATAACCCCGATCTCGTCGGCGAGGGCAAACACGGCGTCCACGTCGTGCTCGACCAGTAGCATCGCACATTCGCTCTTGAGGGCGCGGAGCAGGTCAATGCCGGCGCGAGTCTCTTCGGAACCGAGGCCAGCGAAGGGTTCATCCAGCAGCATCAAACGCGGGCGCAACGCGAGGGCCATCGCGATCTCGAGCGAGCGCTTCTCGCCATGCGAGAGTTCGCCGGCCGGGTCCTCGGCGCGAGGCAGGAGTCCAACCCGAGCGAGCGCCGCCCGCCCAGGCGCATTCAACCTATCCTCCCGCGCGGCGCGGCCAAAGAAGCGGAAGCTGGAACCGGAGCGCGCCTGCACGGCCAGCGCCACATTTTCCAGCGCGCTGTATTCTGGCAGCACGGCGGCGATCTGGAAGGATCGCGCAAGTCCAAGCGCGGCGCGCGCGGGCATGTCGAGAGCGGATATGTCGACGCCCCCGAAGTCGATTCGCCCTGCGTCGGATTGCAGGGCGCCGGAGAGCTGGTGGATCAGCGTTGTCTTACCGGCCCCGTTGGGGCCGATCAGCGCGACGAGGCGGCCTTCGTCCACGCTGAAGCTTACGTCGTCGGTCACGGCGAGCGCCCCGAAGCGCTTCGCCAGCCGGTCGACGCGCAGCAGGGGCGGGCTCACCCCGCGCCTCCTACGGCCTTGGTCGTAAGCGCTCCCGCTAGCCCGCGCCGGCCGAAGAGGGCGACGACGACGAGAAGCGGACCAATGAGCACATGCGTCTGGTCGGTCAAGAGCGAAAGCGTCTCTTCAAGCGTCAAATAGACGATCGCGCCGAGCACGGCGCCCCACAGCGATCCGACGCCACCGAGGATTGTCATCACGAGGAGTTCGCCCGAGCGCTGCCAGGACATGAGGGCCGGCGCGACGAATTCGCTTTGGTTCGCGAGTAGTGTCCCTGCGACCGCTGCGATACCTCCAGCGATCATGCAGGCGGCGAGCTGGAACCGGAAAGGCCGAAAGCCAAGAGCCCCAGCGCGCAAGGAATTCTGCCGAATCGCGTTGAGAACGCGACCGAAGCGTGAACCGACCATCCGCGCTAGCAGCAGATAGGCGAGAGCAAGCACGGCGAGACATAGATAGTAGAAAAAGAAGTCGCTCGTCAGGCGCGGCTCGCCGATGAGCCGGCTCCGGTTCGAAAGCGTGAAACCGTCGTCCCCGCCGAGGGCCGAGAGCGACACGAACAGGAAATAGAGCATCTGTCCGAAGGCGAGGGTGCTCATGATGTAATAGACCCCGCGCGCTCGCAGCGAGACATAGCCC
>Ga0209624_10000560_pt1 | contig 32818 bp, 28 predicted proteins | sample JacPinW_OM2H0_O1_FD_188565 | JGI IMG/M metagenome (GOLD analysis project Ga0209624, IMG submission 188565) | Forest soil microbial communities from Algoma, Ontario, Canada - Jack Pine, Ontario site 1_JW_OM2H0_O1 (SPAdes) (version 2) | ecosystem: Environmental > Terrestrial > Soil > Boreal...
CAACCGCATCGACGTCGGCGCAATCTGCGCCGGCCGGCTCGCTCGGCATGATTTGCGCCAGGCGCCGCCATTGTTGTGTCGCGTGCTCGCCGGGCAACAACGCGTGATCCTTCACGTCGACGATGTACGCGCTCGGAATCCCCGCCCGATCGAGGATGGGTCTGGCCGCATCATCGCCGTCACAGAACCAAGTGGGACCTGGGGCCCGCGCGCGCAATTGACGCACCACGCGCTTTTGATCCGCGCTCAGCCAATAGGGGGTCTTGCGGCTGCGCATGCTGAAGATCTCGCCCACTCCCGGCTGTCCGCGCAGCAGCGGCTCACTCCAGGGTCCTGAGGTGACGATATCGACCGGCACGCGAAATTCTGCATACAAAACCCGGATCAACGCCGTCAACAGGACCATATCGCCAAACGCCCCGCAGCGTACCGCCAGCGGCCGCTCACAGTGTCGCGGGGACAAGAGGTTAGCTCCTAGCGAATGACGCGGTCGCTGAATCTTTCCATTTCTTCCAATTGCGGGCTGAATTGCAGCAGCAGAAGATCGACGCCCACCTCTTCGAACTTGCCGATCTGATCCTGCACTTGCGACGGAGTGCCCACGAGGCCAGAGCGCAATCCGCGGTTCGAAACGGAATATTCTTGAATGGACATCTTCTGTTCCAGCTGCGTTCCTTGCAGCCATTGCTGGTAGTTCGCATAGCCCTTGGCATTCTGCTTTACATCGGTGATGCGCTCGACTTCCTTGGCCACTTCGCTCTCGGAATCACGCGTGAACGCGTAGCCCGCCACGCCGAACTGCATGCGTTCCAGCCCCAGCTTTTCCCGCCGCGCGCTCATGTCGGCTATTTTCGCCGCCACGTGCTCGGGGGAATCGCCATGCATGACGTAGGCATCGCATTTTTGCGCGATGAGATTCTTGGCGGCTTCGGATTCGCCGCCGGCATAGATCGGCGGCCGCGGCGAGCGCAGCGGTTTTGGCTCGAGCACGGTGTTCTCGGTGTTGTAATACTTTCCCGTGTGGTTGTAGTTCTTCTGCGACCAGGCGCCGTTCACCACATCGAGCCACTCCGAAGTCCGCCCGTAGCGATCATCATGGCGCTCAAAGTCGACGCCGTACATCTTGGCTTCCTGCTCCCACCACGAAGAAACCACATTCAGTGCAAGACGGCCGCCGCTGATGTGGTCGATGTTCGCGGCCTGCTTGGCAAAAAGCGCCGGCAGATGAAAGGTCGGGCGCACCGCCACCATCAATTCCAGCGTCTTGGTGACCGCCGCGAGGGCCGCCGAGGTCGACCAGGCATCGAGGCTCGGCGCGTCGATGCCCTTGATGTCGTTCATATTGAGTTCCGCAATGAGCGACAGATCAAATCCGATCTGTTCGCTGCGCTGCGCGAGCTTGCTGGTGTACTGCCAGGTTGCCGCCATTTGCTCGTCCTCGACGTTGCGCAGCCAGCCGCCGAACACGGGCATCCAGTATCCGTAGCGAATTCCCTTTTTAGCCGGCACGGCGCACCTCGTCCTGCAGAAAATCAGCAAGATTTTCCACCGGGTTGAAGCCGATGACCCGAGGCGCATCGGCGACGAAGTTGGAAAGCGCGTTGACGTCGTAGTAGTAGATGTTGCCGTCGCGGTCATCGACGATGTATTCGATGCCGCCGACGTCGATGCCGGCCGCGCGCACAATGCGTTCGATGTCCTGGATCACCTTGGGTGGCGCTTCATATCCTTCGACCTTGAGCCCGGCCTTCGATGCCTCTACCACGCAGGCATTTTCCAGGCTTTGTCCGCTCGAAGTTTGACAGATGTCTGCGGGGCACAAATCAAACGTCTCGCCGGTCAGGTGCACCTTGATGGCGTACAGATACTTGAAGCCCAACGTTTCCACTCGCGTGATGAAGCCGCCGCGCGCCGGAATGAATTCTTGTACGAGCGCGACGCTGTCATTGCCCAAGTCCAACTGTCCGGCGGCGACAGCCGCGGCCAGTTCCGCCTTGGAATTAAAGCGCGTGATGCCCTTGCCGCTGCCGCCCGTGTTGGCTTTGACGATGATGGGATAGCGCAAGCCTTCGGCGGCGGCCGCGGCCTGATGCGGCGAGTGGATGATGCGCGAGGGCAGAAATCGGAGCCCCAGCGATTTCAATAGCGAGGCTTGGCCGGCCTTGGATATCTCATATCGAAATGCCTTGGCTCCATTGAGGACACGCACGCCCTGCAGCTGCAGGTGCTCCAGGTAGGCCAGGGTATGAAAAATTCCGGAACCGTGCCGGCGGCTGTTCGCCGACGGACTCATGCGATTGAACAGGACCTTAAAAGCGGGTTTCTGCGCGCCCACCTCGTAGAAATGGTCCGGTATGAAAATCTTGTCGAACGGGAATTTGCGCCGCTCCAGCTCGGCAAAGATCTGCGCGAACCACTGGGGGTGTTCGTATAAAAAGGCAAGCGCCGCACGATCAGGCGCAACTTCGGGAAACGCCACCGCACCACTCGATATCGACATGAACAGCTCCTACATACTTCGTTAATCGTCGTTCGAACCGAAAATGATGCGCCCGCAGCACGCTGCTAGGCAACAGAAGCGCACCGGGAGGGATTTTGCCGCAATTAGCATCCGCCAGGCGGGCGACCGACCTCAATTGCCAGCCCAGCGGTATTTCGGCATCCTGAAGTATGGAAGAATCACCCGCGCCGCCCGAGGATCCGAACGCCGATACGTCAAACAGCCTGCGGTTCGCAGCGTTGTACAACGATCTGCGGCAGCTTGCCGAGCGCCAACTGCGGCGCAGCGCGGGAGCGCCGATCAGCCCCACCACGCTGCTGCACGAAGCCTACCTCGACATGTCCGGCAAGGACGCGGTATTCCCCGATCGCGAACGCTTCATTGGCTACGCGGCAAGGGTGATGCGCGGTTTGATCATTGACATGGTGCGCGAGCGGCGAGCGTTGAAGCGCGGCGCGGCCTTTCACATAACCCAGATACCCACGGAATTGAGCGCTTCCGAGGCAAGCGAAGCGGCCTTGAGCCGCCTCTCCGACGCGCTCGATGAGCTTGCCACGCACGATGCGCGGCTCGCGGAGGTGGTCGATTTGAAGTATTTCTGCGGATACACCTTCGAAGAGATCGCTGCGCAGCGCGGAACGTCGAAGAAAACGGTGCAGCGCGATTGGGAGAAGGCTCGCGTCATTCTCTTCAGGCAGTTGTCCGACGTTTCCTAGCCGCTTGCGAAATTCACGCGTCATTTTGTTCGCTGTCGCCATGCTGGCGTCCGCGCACGTGCAGGCCTGGGGCGACCTGGGCCATCGGGTCACGGCGCTGATCGCGTATCGGCATTTGACGCCCAAGGCGCGGACCGCCCTGGACGCCCTGTTGAGGAGCGATGGCGACACGCTCACGGCGCAAGATTTCGCCGGCCGCGCCACCTGGGCCGACAAATATCGCAGCGCGCACCGCGAGACCGCGGCCTGGCATTTTGTCGACGTCGAAGTCGATCACCCCGATCTTGCGGGGGCCTGCTTTGACTTTCCGGCGCAGGGCGTTGGGCAACCTGCGAGCGCCGGACCGGCTCGAGATTGCGTGGTGAACAAGATCGATGAATTTACGGCTGAGCTGAGAAGCGCCGCCACGGCTCCCGCTGAGCGGTTGCTTGCACTGAAGTTCCTGATTCACTTCATCGGAGATGTGCACCAGCCGCTGCACGCAGCGGATCACCATGATCGGGGCGGAAACTGCATTGGGCTGGCGCTGCCGCATGGACAGGCCGCGAATCTGCACGGCTATTGGGATGTGGATGTCGTCGAGGCGTTGGGACGATCTCCCGAGCAGATCGCTGACAGGCTCGACGTCCGCCCGCCTCACCCGCAGCAAGAGAACTGGGCCAAAGGTACGGCCCGGGACTGGGCGATGGAATCGTTCGAACTTGGCCGGCGCGATGCGTACGCCCTGCCGTCTCGGCCGACCTGCGCACTCGGGGGCGCGGTCGCGCTGTCTCAAGAATATGCCGCCCGGGCGCAAGCGGATGCCGCGACGCAATTGCTCAAGGCCGGCATTCGCATGGCGGCGGTACTCAACGGGGCGCTGGGAAATTAGCGCTGCGTCCGGTTCAAAGAATTTCCTGAAGCCCGGCAATTCGCAAGATCTCGCCGTCCGGCGCGCCGGCCTCGCGGGCATAGCGAGGCCATTGGCGAAGCACCGCCGCGACCCGGTCTAAAAGGCGATTTGCGCCGTCGATATCGAATTGCTTCGCGACGAGCAGCAGGTCCGCACGAGTGATTTGCTGCGCCTTTCCGTTCAGCAGCATTTGATGCTGCCGGGTCCATTTGTCAGGCCCCGGGTTGTGCGAGAAGCTCATGTCATAAGCGGGCGAAAGACTCCACGTTCCGGCCTTGTCCATGATAAAGGCCAGATTCTTGGTGTGGTCGTCGCAGTTGCGCGCCATGACATTGAACGCGCAACGCAGCCACGCTTGCCGCATGGCCTCGGCGCCGAGATTGAGCAGCAACACGGTGCGGAAGTACTGTTCGTAGCTGCTCACGTACGGGATGTTGAAATCCAGATGCTGCAAGCCGCATAACGTTTGGACGTGCAGCTTTTCGTTGCCCCGGCGGTCGAAGCGGCGCGACATGAAGTGGGCCCTGCCCCCTTCTTCCAATAGCGCGCATTCAGACATGTTGATGCCGCATTCGACGGCCATCAGGTAGTGCGCGTATTCGATGCGTCCAAATCCGCGCGTCACCCCCAGGCGGCCATCGTCTCCGACGCCGTCGAACTTCAGGAGCCAATGCTCAAATCCGGGCGGCAGGTCAAATTGTCCTGACAGCACCCTGCGGGTCTTGGGATCCCAACCGATGACCGCCTTTGCGCGTGCGCCGCCCGCGGAACTGCCGACGTCGAGAATATGCTGCGTGACTTTCGATACATCACCGCGCAACGCTCGGCGCGCATCTTCCACTAGACCGGCTATCTGCAGCGGTACTGCGGCCTCGGCAGCGGCTGAGGTCTGCATGGCAGGTTCGAACTCGAGCGCACCCATGGCCCGCTCGCCGACGTAGAGCAGTCGCTGAAGCGAGGTAACCTGTTCGGCTGTGATGCCGTGTCGAGACAAGTACTCATCGATTAGCGCGTTGCCGAATCGGTCCGGCAAGGAATCGGCGATGAGCCCGGGCAGACCCCGATAGGTATCGAGGGACAGTGCAGGAAAACTGTAGCGCACCCCGATGGCAGGCGGCATCTTGCTCGGCGCGGGAGAAACGCCCGAGCGCACGAACTGCGGCGCGTATTCGAATTCATAGAAGCCCGGCTTTCCTGGCAGCGGTGCGACCGCCCCAACCTGCTCGCCCCAGAGCCGCACCTCCACGACCAAGACGTCCGACATGCGCTTCTAGCTCGGGCTTGCAGCTTGCTTGCGGCGCGGAGCGCGTTGCCGGGGACGCTTTGCCCGCTCGGCTTGAAGAATATCCATGGGGCTTGGGGTGGCCGGATCCGGCACCAATCCTTCGAGACGCTCGAGCAGGCCCATGGCTCGCATCAGCGCGATGAGATTTCTTAAGGTGATACCGCCGGTTCTCTCGAAGCGGCGCAGAGGCGTGAGTCCCATACCACTGCGTCGCGCCAGTTCTCTGGCCGACATGGCGGCACCTTTGGGATCCACTCGCCAGCGTTGCAACCGCTTCGCAATAGTGGCTGCGACCTCGCGATCGGTCAGCTGCACGGAAATAGTCATGGGAGAGCTAAATATGGCCCTTTAGATAGCGATTTCTCATTATAACCGTCTACTATTAGATCTCAATAGATCTTATACGAGATTATTGTAATTAATGTCCAAAAATAGACACTTATACTTATATTTTTCATATAAATAGCTATTTATAGAGCGCAATCCCCGCCAACTCCGCGCCGCTCAACCGCACATGCAGAATATCCGCAATCGTCGGTGCTATTTGCCGCATGTCGATTTCGCCCATCGCCCTACCCTTCGCAATATTCGGGCCGACGATAAAGAACGAGGACTTCATCTCGGCGCGTTCCGGCACATATCCATGCATGCCGAGATTGCTCGGCTTGGTGATCAGCGGCAGCGACAGGCTGTAAGCCATCTCATAGCCAATGCGCAATGAGATCAGGTACGCAGCGTGGGGAAAGCCGCCGCCGCGCCGAATTTCCTCTTCCGACCAGATGCGCTCGATGCCGTTGGCGGGATCACTCGCCAGTTTGTCGAGCAGCGCCTTCACGCGTGCGCGCACGGTCGGATCTTTAGGATCGGCCAGCATCACCGCGGCGCTGCCGCCTGCAGGCCAGAGCATCGCCTTCCAATCGGTGATCGCATTGTCTTTGTCGACGGTGAAGAGTCCTGCGTCCCGGAACGCTGCGTAGAGATTGACGTCGTGTTCGATCGCGGCAAATCCATGGTCCGATACGACGCAAATCGTCGCGCGGCCGGGCGCCGCCTTTTCGGCGGCCGCCCGCAGCGAGCCGACAACGGCGTCGAGGCGCTCGAGCGTTTCGTTGGATTTAGCACTGAATGGACCGGACAAATGCTCCTCCGTGTCGAGTCCCGTCAAGTACACCGTGAAGAAGCCGGGATGTTTTTTTTGCAGCAGGCGAATCGCAAACCGGGCGCGGATCTCATCCTCAGCCACGGTTTCCTCCATGCCTCCCGGGTAGCGGCCCAGATCGGCGGACAGTTCCTGCTCCAACCCCGGCGTGCTCAAGGCGCGCTGCAGCTTCAAATCATCGTCCGTTCCCGTGCGCCACATCTGCGGCAGATTGTAGGTAATGTTCGCCCCGACACTCACCGGCCAATAGATATTGGCGGTTTTAAGATGCGCGGCCGCGGCCGCATCCCACAGAGTCGGCACCTTGATATCTTCGGCGTACCAATACCAACCGCGTTGATTGTGCTGCAGGGGATCGAAGGTGGTGTTGTCGTAGATTCCGTGTTTGGCCGGCGAGGCGCCGGTCAGAAGCGTGGTATGGCTTGGATAAGTCAACGTGGGCAGAACGCCGCGAACCGCGCTGGCATACGCACCGTCCGTCATGAACGCGCGAAGATTGGCGACCTTCAGGCCATGGCTCTGCGCATCGATGATGGCTTCCGGTTTCATGCCATCCACGGAAATGAGCAAGACCATCGGTGCGCTTGACGCGTCGCTCGCCGCGACAGCCCCAGAACCAACGACGCACGATAGAACCAGCAGTGCAACGCGGTATTTCATCCTATTTCCTCGCGAGAAACGCTGGCCTTCAGGCCACGGAACAGCTGCAGAAACTCCTCGGCCGCCCTGTGCACTTTGCGCTGCCAATCATTGGCCGCGGATGTGTCTGCGCCGTCGGTTACGTATTTGACACAGGCAAACTTCGCATTCTCATTCCAGCACACTTTTGCCAGGGCGTACGCCTCCATATCGACCACGGCGCACTCGACGTCGCTATCCGCCGTGACGAACGAATCCCCGCTGCCACAGATGGCGGCGGGCAACGGGAACACCGGATCGAAGGTCAAGCGCGAGGGCGCCTCATCATAGGGTGTGACGCCCAGCGCAAAGCCCAGGGCGCTGACGTCCATATCGCGCTGGACAAATTCATGACAGGCGACGAGTGTGCCGGACGCATGACAACGGCTGCCCGCAGATCCAAAATTCACGACCAGCGGCATATCCTGACCGCGATTCGCATAGCGTGACAGTTCCCGCGTCAGGGCGATGGCGGCGTTGACCTTGCCCACGCCGCAGTAGAGCACCGGCACGCCGGCCGCCTCGAATACCCCCGCGGACTCGACCCGCAGCGCCATCACCACATTGGTACGCGGCAGTTCATCCACGACCGCTGTGGGCTTACTCACGCAAGCTCCTAGTACTCGATGGATGCGCGAAGCGGCAGACTGCGCCAGGAATAATCCTGGATAATCTTAAGGTCAATGAGCGCAACCAGCGCCTTGAGTTGATATCCCGCGCGCTCGCACAGATCAGCGGCCGCCGTCATGGTTCCACCGGTCGCCAGCACATCGTCGACGAGCACGACGCGGCCGTTGCCTCTTTGCATTTCCAAGACGCCAGACCCGTATTCCAGATCGTAGGCCACGTCGACCACCGGCGGCGGCAACTTGCCTTGCTTGCGCACCAACACAAATCCCTTGCGCCGGCGAACCGCCAATGCCGCACCCAAGATAAAGCCGCGCGACTCTATTCCCGCCAGCGCATCGACTTCATTCCATTCTTCTTCCGTCAGCAGCGCATCCAAGGCGTGGATGGTGTCATCGAAGTGATCCCGCAGCAGGGGCGCAATATCGCGGAACAATATTCCCGGGCGCGGGAAATCCGGCACATCCCTAATCGCTTGCTTCAAATCAGGCATAAGCGCTCGCTTAACTGGCATCCCATCGCCAGTTTAGCGGCTAAGCCACAAAGATTCCCGTCGTATGCTTTGGCAAGTTATCGCCCTGGCGTACCACACAAAAAAGAGCCCCTGGTGGTTAGCCAGGGGCCCGTTTCACTCGACCAAGTGCTGACCGTCAGAACTTGTAGTTAGCGCCGACCAGGAAGAACCTGCCGATCGCGCCATCTTGATGCAGCGACGGATCGTAGGGATACCCGCCACCGCCGCCGTAGGTCTGCGCGTCGACCGGCGCTTGTCTATTGAACACATTCGTAATGGCGCCGTGAACAACCAGATGGTCGGCCAGCGCATAACTCGTATACAAATTGGCTGTTACGAACGTGCGGATATTGCAGAGACCGGCAGGGACCGCGAAGCCCGGCTGGAAGCGACCGTCGTAGAGGAGGCCATCTGCGCATGTATCCACGAACGACGACGGATCGGTGATGGTGAAGTGACTGGTGTAATTCACCGTCGCCGCCACCGTCGCCGGGCCGTTCAACCATGTGAGAGTGAACACAGCCCGATCCTTCGGATTGCCCGTATCCCCCGAGATGCTGGACGGTCCGTGAGTCCCGGCCAACATGAATGTTTGACCACCGGCGGTCACGTCGTATTCGATGACGTGAGTGTAATTGAGCTCAGCCTTTATTTTGCCAAAACTTCCCACATCGAAATTCGATTGAAGATCGACGTCGAGACCTTCCGTTTTGGTTTCGCTTGCATTGATGTAAGGAAAGACCCCATAGGAAGCCAAGCCGACGGGAGTTTGCACGTTGGAGTTGCATACACCATCCGCCGTGCAGAAGGGCAAAGTTGCCGGCGCAGCGCGTACCAGGCTGGTGTAGCTACCGATTCCGCCCACCTCGAGTTGCGACACGATATCGTTGGTCAACTTGATGTAGTACCAATCGGTCGACACGCTGAACATCGAGGAAGGTTCGAAGATGATTCCGAGCGTTTCGTTGGTCGATTTGACCGGCTTCAAGGCGTGCCCGGGCAGCTCGGCACCAACCAACTCAAACGTACACTGGCTGGGGAAATTGCCCTTGGCATTGACATTGCTCGGATTTGGGCAAAGGACCGGGTCGGCTGTCGTACCCGCGAAGAAGAACGTTCCCGATTGGGCGCTTTCAGCGATCGATGGCGCTCGGAATCCCTTACCCCACGTTCCGCGCAGGGCCACCATGTCGATCGGCTTGTACTTGAAGCTGAGCTTGGGAGTTGTCGAACCGCCGACGCCGTTGTTGTAATTGTCATACCGAACGGCGCCGTCGATCTCGAGCGGCTTGAAAACTTGCGCGTTGAATTCACCGTACGCTGCCGCGTCATTCTGACTCCCCAAGGCAAACGCGTTGTTCGCACCGATCAGCAAACCCTCGGCCGCCGCTTCGGGCGCCAAGTCATTCTCCACCTTATGAAAGAATTGCGCCCCGAGGGACACGGCGAACGGACCGCCGGGTAGTTGGAATAACGTTTTGGAGGCATGAACATCGGCGGTATCCAGCGAACTCGTGGGATGCGCCAATTGTTCCGGCGCGAGGGCCGAGGCCGCGGCCGGACTCGCGCCGGGACCCACAACGTAGCCGGAATTGAGTGCAGCTTGAACGGAGCCGGCCTCAACGAGACCCAGCTCCTTCAGCTGCATTCTGGAATACATCACGCCCAGTGACCCCATGATATCGAAGCCGGCCGCCGTTCCCTTGATGTCCCAGATAAATCGGTAGGTGTTGGTGTTGGTCAGCGTGTCCGAATCTCCGACCTCGGGGAAGTTATAGACCAGCGGCGCCGCCGCTCCATACGGGTTGCCCGGATAGTTCGCCGGCACCGTATAGATTGGATAGGAAATTGGAGTCGGGAGGGTGCCCGGACCCACCGCGATGGTTTGAACTCCGCCGTTTGCAAATTCGGTGCTCGGGTAGGCACCGACCTGCTCTGCCTTGCTGTTGAACACGGAGACGGTCACCGAGGTGGTGAAATCGGAGCCGAGCGCCTTGCTGAGCTTTGCCAGCACATTGGTTTGAGTGGTCGAGGGCTGGATTTGCAGCCCTCTAAAATGGAACGTGCATGCTTGTAGCTGCTGTTGTTCGGCCGTGCATCCGGGCAGAAACGCTTGACCCGGCAAACCGTTAGGGTAGCTGCCATCCGGATTCTGAGTTGTCGGATTGATGAGGTAACCCGTCAGACTTGCAGGAAATGGGACATTTGGATTTCCGAAGGCTCCCGGCGTGCCATTCAATCCGCCCGGCAAGTTGCTGAAATCGAGGTTTGTAAAGCCACCTGAGCGGCTGGTCGCGAGGATCTGGTCCGTGTGGTGATAATCGACGGCCACATAGGCGTTGTAGCCATCGTTCACGAGGTCACCGATGCCGGAAATACCCGACAAGTGTTCGGTCGTTCCGTCATGTTTTTGCGAGGTACCCGCTTCGGCGGAAAACTCCGTGCCGGTATAGCTTTTCTTCAGAATGATGTTGACGACGCCGGCGATGGCGTCGGCGCCGTAGACGGCTGATGCGCCATCTTTCAGCACTTCGACCCGCTCGACGGCATTGATCGGAATAGCGCTCACGTCGACGAAGCTGCGCTCATTGTCGTCCGAGATGGGGTAGGCCACCATGCGCTGACCATCGATCAACGTGAGCGTACCGCCCACGGTCAATCCACGCAGGGCGACACCGGAACCGCCGGAAGCGAACGCGCCGGAGAAGCCCTGATTGAGGGTACCCTGGCCATTAGCCGACAAATTCGACAGCACCTGGGAAATATTGGTGTATCCCATTTCCTTAATGTCATCCGCCGTCAGCGTTTGCACCGGGCTGGGCGTTTCAATGTCGGTACGTTTAATCAAGGAGCCGGTGACGATGATCTCTTGAAGTTCGGGTGCGGGCGCCGTGGTGGCCACTTGCCCCATCGCGACCGCGCTCATCAAGGCAGTGCCCAAGCCCGAGGCGGCAAAACCCCGTCTCAGACGAGATGACCTGTCCGAAGAAAAGTTAGCGCCGCCGGGATTCCTTCCCATTGATCTCTGCATCATAATTTTCCCCTCATTTCATTGCATTCCGCCGCACTTTGGCGAATGGATTCACTAGGTGATAGAAGTCACTGAAAATCTTGCAAGAATGCAAGAAATTCCATGTTGCACTTCCGCTACGAATTAATTTGTCAAACAGAACGATAGATAAATCAGCGAAAAATAGCTATAGGTAAAATTATCGGCTGTTGTTTTTAGTCAACAACGATGCCGAAAGACGGACGCGAAGTGCAAAGAAATCTTGAGAATTGTCAAGTGCACTTCCCAGAGAAGTGACGCTCTGATCCAGATCAGCGCCGGGGGATGCGTTGGCAGCACCGAGGCCGCGGCGCTGACGATGCTATCCTTGCGCGCTCGGCTGCGCGCTCGACGACTAAGGTAATGAATCAAGCATGATTTTGGTGATCGATGTCGGCAATACGCGCCTCAAATGGGCTTGGCTCACGAGCACCGGACTATCCGATCAGCAGGCAGTCGTGCATCGCGACGCGAAGCCGGGTATTTGGACCACCGCCTTATTCGAATCGGGCCAAAAGCCAAGCCGCGTGTTGGTCTCGAACGTCGCGGGACCCGTCATGGCGAAGAGACTGACGCGGCTAACGAAGAAAAAATTTCATGTGAACATCGAGTTCGTCACCGCGGCTCGAGAGTTTCACGGACTGACCAGCGGTTATCTTGATCCGTCCTTGTTAGGCGCGGATCGCTGGCTGGCGCTCATCGGCGCATGGACCCGAGTGCGAACCGCGCTTTGCGTGGTGGATGCCGGGACAGCCGTCAAAGTCGACAGCGTGGATTCCAATGGTCAGCATCTCGGCGGACTGATCGCTCCGGGCATTCACATGATGCGCGAGGCCTTGCTGAGCAACACCAGCGATATTGCCAAAGCGGCATTCAACAGCACGCCCTCTCTGGCCGGCGTTCTCGCCAACAACACGATTGCGGCCGTCTCTCGCGGTGCCGTGTTTGCGCTGGCCGGCATGGCGGATCACGCCGCCGAGGTCGTCGGACAAAACACCGGCGCCGCGCCTAAATTATTTATTACCGGCGGCGACGCCAACATGATTGCCGGGACGATGCGTGCGCATGGCGAGATCGTGCCGGATCTGGTGCTCCAAGGATTGGCGGTTATCGCGGCTCAGCCGCAGCAGTCTTAAGCATTGTGTTTCGCCCTGGACCGAAGAATCTCATCACGGATGTCGCGGGACTCAAAGTCGGTCACGCAACGGATGAGAGTGTGCGGTCCGGCGCGACCACGCTGTTGTGCGGCGCCGGCTGGGCGGCCGCCGTGGATGTGCGCGGGGGTGGACCTGGGACGCGAGAGACAGACGCACTCGGCTCTGAAAACTTGGTCGGCCGCGCGCATGCCGTGGTGCTCGCCGGCGGCTCGGTCTTTGGCCTTGCCGCCGCGGATGGCGTCGCTGCATGGCTCTCAAGCTGTGGGCTCGGATTGCAATGGCGTTCAGGCTCACCGGCCATTCCCATCGTCCCTTGCGCGGTGTTGCACGATCTTGGCAATGGCGGCGACAAGAATTGGGGTCTTTCTCCGCCCTACCGCGACCTAGGCTTGCAGGCGTGCGGTGCCGCGGCAACTGACTTTGCCTTAGGCTCAGTAGGCGCGGGGCGCGGTGCCGTGGCGGGGTTGCGCAAGGGAGGCATCGGATCCGCTTCGGTGGATTTGCACGGCGGCTTGATCGTTGGAGCGCTGGTGGCGCTCAACTCGGTGGGCTCGGCGCTCATGCCCGACGGCAAGACCTATTGGGCCTGGGCCTTTGAACTGGGGGATGAGTTCGGCGGCTGCGGACCGCCCATCAGCGCCATGGATTTAAGCGATCCTGCGCCGGACGAATCGCGACTTCTCGCAATCGGCCGCTTGACGCCGGGCGCCAACACCACGCTGGGCGTCATCGCCTGCAACGCCGATCTGAGCACGGTGGAGTGCAAACGAGTCGCGATGATGGCGCAGGATGGCATTGCGCGCGCCGTGCGTCCGGCCCACACTCCCTTCGACGGCGACACGGTTTTCGCGCTGGCAAGCGGCGAGTTGCCGCTGGAGAAAAATCCACTGCGCGACGCGCAGATCGGGCGCATCGGGTCTGCAGCGGCGGACTGTCTGGCGCGCGCCATCGCCCGCGCGGTGCATTTAAGTTAGGCGTTTCCGCCAGGCATTTCAGTCAGACATTTTCGGTTCAATCCAATGGCAGCGCAATCGGCGGCATTCGGCTTCTCCGTCCACTCGGGATGGGCAGCGATGGTTGTACTCGGCAGCGCGCCTTCGGACCTAAGGGTCCTAGCACGAGCGCGCGTCGAGTTGATCGATGATCACGACCCCGAATCCACGCAGCCCTATCACGCCGTCGAGTCTTTGTGCGTCGAAGAAGCGACCGGACGGTTGAGAGGATATCTGGAAGTGGCCGTGGGTCTGGCCCTCGCGGCCATTGAAACCCAGTACGCAGCCGTGAAGCAGCGCGGCTATCAGGTGAAATCCGTCGGCATTATCGAGTCATCGGGCCGCAAGGAGATCTCACTGTCATCGGTTCTCAAGTCGCACGCACTGATCCACGCGGCGGAGGGAGATCACTTCAGGAACGCCTTGTCCGCCGCAGCACAGGGACTCGGTCTTCGCGTCAGTCGAATTCGGGGGCGAGATTTGGAAGATCACGCCGTAAGCCAATTGCGCCTGCCCCTCAAAAGCATGCTCGACACCGTGAATGATTTGGGTCGGCAGGTCGGACCACCTTGGGGTGCGGACCAGAAAAAAGCCGCGCTCCTGGCGTGGACTTTATTGGCCGAGCGCGCAGTCTAGGAATCAATTCTCACCCATCGCCTGCGCCAGTGCGGCTTCCACTAGTTCACCGGCAGCTTCGGCGTAGCCGCTATCAGCGCCTGCGTATAGGCGTGACGCGGCGAGGCAAAGACGGATTCCGTCGGCCCTTCCTCCACGATCCGTCCTCGTTGCATGACATAGACGCGATCGGCGATGGCGCGAATCACCTGCAAATCATGCGACACGAACAGGTAGGCCACATTGAGCCGTTCTGCGAGTTGCGCCAGTAACTCGAGGATCTGCTCGCGCAATAACACATCGAGCGCCGAGACCGCTTCGTCGAACGCGATGACGGCGGGTTCGGTGATCAATGCTCGCGCAATCGCGATCCGCTGGCGCTCGCCGCCTGAGAATTCGTGCGGCAGACGTTGCGCATCGGTGGCCGACAAGCCAACCTGTTCCAAGACAACGGCGACTCTGCGGCGCCGCTCCGCAGCCTGTGGCGGCGCGCTCAACAGAAAGAACGGCTCGGCAATCAACCGCTCCACCGTCCACTTCGGATCGAAGCTGCCGTACGGATCTTGAAATACGGCTTGGATGGCGCGGCGCAGGCGGTGCAGGTTCCCGGCCGCGTTGGAAAATTCTTCGCCCAGCAAGCGCACCTGCCCGGTCTGCGATCGTTCCAGGGCGAGGATGACTTTCAGCAAGCTCGACTTGCCTGAGCCGGACTCCCCAACCAAGCCCACGGTCTCGCCGGCATGAACGGATAAGGAAACACCATCGACCGCGCGCAGCGGCGCCGCGGCACGCCACAGCGACCTTCTGCGCCGCGGGTAGTCGCGAATGATGCCGCAAGCCTCCAAAACGGCAGGGGAACTCACCTGCCGGGCCACGCGCTTCGGCGTCAATGCCGCTGCCGCCAACAGCGCCGCCGTGTACGGATGGCGCGGCGCGCGCAACAGCGCCGTGGTCGCTCCCTGCTCGACGATCTCGCCTTGGTGCATGACTGCGACGCGACTGCTAAGTTGCGCTATGACCGCAAGATCGTGGGTCACCAGAACCAAGCCCATGTGGCGCGTGCGGACCAACTCCTGCAGGAGCAGCAATACTTGCGCCTGGGTGATGACGTCCAGAGCGGTGGTGGGCTCATCCGCGATGAGCAGCGACGGCGACATCACCACCGCCATGGCGATCGCCACCCGCTGCCGCTGGCCGCCGGACAGCTCATACGGAAATCGATCGAGCGCGCCCTGCTCGCCGGACAACCCGGCCAGGTCCAATGCTTCGCGCGCAGCGTGCCGCGCCTCGAGAGCGGATACGGCGCGGTGCAGGCGCAGCGTTTCCGCCACCTGATCGCCGATGCGCATCAGAGGATTGAGTGCGGTCATGGGCTCTTGAAACACCATGCCGACGTCTCGGCCGCGAAACGGCTGCATCTGCGCATCGGTTTTTCCCGTGAGCGTCTCGCCGCGCAGGCGCACCGTCCCCGTCATGGCCGCGCCCTCCGGCAGCAGTTGCATGACGGCGAGCGCCGTCATCGATTTTCCGGATCCGGAAGCACCGACCAGACCGAGGATTTCTCCGGCGTGAACTTGGAGCGACAGGTTTTTGATGATGCGCGCCGCACCTATGGCGACACTCAAATTCTCGATTTCCAGCAAGGGCGCAGTCATGACCGGCGCCCGGCGCGGCGACGCAATCCCTCGCCGAGCAGATTCAAGCCCAATACGAACAGCAGCACCGCAAAGCCGGGAAAGAGCGCGAGGTACGGCGCCAGCGCCGTCAAGGTTTGCGCCTCGTTGAGCATGCGACCCCAACTGGGTGTCGGCGGCTGCGCACTCAGGCCCACGTATGACAGGCCTGCTTCGGCAATTACACCCAAGGAAAACTGAATCGTGCCCTGGACGACGAGCAGCCCGACCAGGTTCGGCAGCATGTGCTCCCAGGAGATCCTCAAGGGTCCCTTACCCGCGACACGTGCGGCCAATGCGTAGTCGCGAGTCCACAATTGCAGAGCTCCGGCGCGGGTCACGCGCGCGAACACCGGTATGTTGAAAATGCCGATGGCAATGATGGCGTTGACGGCCCCGGGCCCGAAGACGGCCGTCATCAAGATGGCGAGCAGCAAGGCGGGGAATGCGAAAATCACGTCGTTGCCGCGCATCACCAGCTCATCGATGGCGCCGCGGCGCGCGGCGGCAAACAACCCCAGGGGCACACCCACCAACACCCCAATGATCACCGACAGCGCTGCCACACCCACGGAGGTTTGTGCGCCGAGCATGATCATCGACAACACGTCCCGACCCAGTTGATCGGTGCCGAACCAGTGATGGACATTGGGCGCCTGCAACTTATCGACAATGGACAGCAATCGCGGATCGAACGGCGTCCAGAATTGCGCGAGCACCGCCACGGCGATGAAAAGCGCCGTGATGACGGCGCCGGCGATGAGACTCGTGTGGCGCGAATCCTTCATGCGCTGCTCGCAGCCCGCAGCTGAGGATTGACCAGCACGTAGGCAAGGTCCACCAAAAAAGTCACGCTCACCACCGCGAAGACCAGAATGAGCACCACGCTTTGAACCACGATCAGGTCCCGCTGCACGATGGCTTGAAACACGAGCCTGCCCAAGCCCGGCAGGAAGAACACGTTTTCAATGATCACACCGCCCGCCAAGAGAAAGGAGAATTGCATGCCAAGAATGGTCAGGACGGGTACCAGCGCATTGGGCAGTGCATGGCGCCACAGCAACCTTGGTCCGCCCGCGCCCTTGGCTCGCGCGGTACGAATATAGTCTTCGTGCAATGTGTCGATGAGCGCGCCGCGCAGCACCCTGCCTAAGATCGCGGCCTGCGGCATCGCCAAGGCAACCGCGGGCAGCGTGAGTGCTTTCATGGCCGTCCAGAATCCCGCCTCCCAGCCGGGGAAGCCCCCTGCGGATACCCAGTGAAGCTCCACCGCAAAAAACAGCACCAACAACATTCCCAGCCAGAAATTGGGCACGGCCAGTCCCAGCTGGTTCATGCCGCTCAAGATCGCATCGCCGGCGCGCCCTCGCCGGGCCGCGGCGAATAAGCCGACGCAAAAGGCGAGCACGGTGGACAGCAGCAGTGCGTATATCGCCAGCGGCAGCGATACTTGCAGCCGCTCGGCCACGAGAGCTCCCACGGGAATACGATAGGTGTAGCTGATCCCAAAATCGGCATGCAGCAGGCCGCCGATCCACGACAGGTAGCGCTGCCAGGGCGCGGCGTCCAAACCGAGCTGGTGACGCATCGCCGCCACCGTGTCTGGATCCGCCTGCAGGCCCATCATGTAGCGCACAGGATCGCCCGGCACCACTTGGACGATGACGAATACGACGGCGGTCGCGGCCAACAATGTCGCCAGCAGCACCGCCAGGCGCTCAACGAGATACGCGCTGCCGAAGCGGCGCGCCGCAAGGCCCAACAAAATGACCAATCCGGCGACGAAGACCATGCCGGCATATCGAAATGCCGGCAGACGGTTGGTTTGCGCCGCGAACTCGCCGTCGCGGCGCGCTAGCGTCGCGCCGTCGTAGTAAGCGTGAGTCACGTCGACCATGCCCAACACATTATCGAATCCAATTCCGTGCAGATGCGCATTCCAGATGTCCAGTCGTGGATACTGGAATAAAAACCCGTTCACGGCGTCAAGGGTTAGCTTGCGCTGAATCTGCTGCAGCAATTCCGTGCGCTTCTCGGGCTCCACGCTGTCGTCCAGCGCACTGATGAGGGCTTTGAATTCAGGATTCGAATATCCAAAATAATAATCATCGCGGGCGTAAATGTCGTAGTCCAACGGCTCGGCGTGCCCCACGATGCTCATGTCGAAGTCATGGCGGGTGTAGACCTGATCCAGCCACTGCGCCCATTCGAGATTTTCGATCGCAACGCGGATCCCAATCTGCGCCAATTGCGAGGCCACGATCTCGCCGCTGCGGCGCGCATAGCTGGGTGGCGGCAGCTTCAACGTCACCGAAAAGCCGTCGGGATATCCGGCCTCTGCCAACAACGTCTTGGCCTTGGCCACATCATGCGGATACACGCCCGTCAGGTCGACATAGGCAGGATTGCGCGGCGGGAAATGACTGCCGATCGGCGTGCCATAGCCGTACATGGCACCGTCGATGATGGCGTGGCGGTCCAAGCCAAAGGAGATGGCTCGACGCACCAGGACATTGCTCAACGGCGCAATACGCTCATTCAAGCCCAGCACCGTCTCCATCTCAGTGGTTCCGGTGAACACGGCGAAGCGCGGATCGGCGGCAAACTGGGCAAAGCTCTCCGGCGCCGGATAGTTGGAAAACGCATCGACATCACCGGCCATCAAGGCGGCAAAAGCCGCGGTCGGATCCGTGATGAACTTAAAGGTGACCTGATCCAACTGAGGCTGCGTTCCTTGAAAGTCCGGGTTGCGCTCCAGCGTGATGGAATCACCACGTCGCCAGCGCAAGAATCGAAACGGACCGGTGCCCACCGGCTGCACCGCGTTGTTCTGCGCGGAGTGCGGCGACACCATCACGGCAGAACCAAAAGCCAGCGACTGCAGTAGTCCTCCGGAGCGCTGCGTGAGCAGCAGCTTCAGGGTCTTGGGATCGACGGCTTCGACCGTGCGGATCGCGCGCAAACGCGACCTTTGGGGATTCACCGAGCCCGGAGCAATGATCCGGTTCAGCGAAAATTGGGCAGCGGCCGCGTCAAAGGCGCTGCCGTCGTGAAAACGCACACCGCTCTTTAGATGAAAAACATAGGTCAGGCCGTCGTTTGAAACATCCCAGGACAGCGCAAGCTTCGGCAGCACCGAACCATCGGCTGCGAATTGCACCAGCCCCTCGTACACATTGCCGTACAGCACCTCGGAGATGGCCGCGGCGGGATTCGCGGTCGGATCGAGAATCGGTGGCTCGAGCTGCGTTCCGATGATCGCTCGCTGCGCGCCGCGAACACAGGGCGCGAGCGATACAGCGCCTGCCAGCAACATCATCGCTGAGAGCGCAAGACGACTCAGCGCTGGGCTCATGCGACTATTTCACGCGGTGCCGGACAGCAGCGAGCGGGCGGCCATCGCCATCACTTTTGCGGAATTCACCATGTCCTCGATCAGCACATATTCGTCGGGCTGGTGCGCCAGATCGAGAATGCCGGGGCCATAGGCAATGCAGTCCCGCAATTTTCCGATGCGGTCGATATGCTTCTGATCGTACGTGCCCGGCGAGCAGATGAATTCGGGCTCGCGCCCGATCACGCGGCGTATCGCGGCCGCGGTGCTGCGCGCCACCGGACCGTTGCGATCGGCCATCGTCGGCTGCACTTCGAAGATGTCCCGAAGATCATAGCTGAAGCCATCCCGATCCTTCACCAGTTGGTCCAGCAGCTCGCGCACTTCACTCTTGACGCCGTCCATATTCTCTTCAATGAGCATGCGGCGGTCGATCACCAAGCGACAGGAGTCCGGAACGCAGGGTGCCGGGTAACCTGAGGATTCCGCCTGACCCCCGTGGATGGAATTGATGTTCAAGGTCGAATGCCGTGCGCCTGAGGGCACGACGGGCATTGCCGTGCGCCGCGCTGCGAGTTTGGGGTAAAGATCGCGCTCCAGGCGATCAATGACGGCATTCATGTGGCGCACGGCGCAATCGCCCAAAAAAGGCATCGATCCATGCGCCATGCGCCCATGCGTTTCTATTTCGGCCCACCAAACCCCGCGGTGCCCGATGCACACGCGATCCACATTGAGCGGTTCGGGAATGATGACGTGATCGACGCGGGGCGCGGAGAACCAACCGCGCTCCGCCAAGTAGTGTACGCCGCCGTAGCCGCCGGATTCTTCATCGACGGTGCCGGAGATTTCCAGCGTTCCCGGCAGACTCGCGCCCGAATCGATCAACGCTTCGACCGCGATGATGGATGCCGCGAGTCCGCCCTTCATGTCACACGCACCTCGCCCGTACACTTTGCCGTCTCTAACGATCGCGGCAAACGGATCGACGGTCCATCCGGCACCCGTTTGCACCACATCGATATGGCTGTTGAAGTGCACGCAGGGCCCGCGCGCAGCACCTTCGCGGCGCGCGATGACATTGATGCGCGGATGGCGCTCACTGTCGCCGGGCGTGCCGGCGGCATGCACATACTCGACGGCGAAACCACGCGCGCTCAAACGCCGGCCGATAAATTCGGCGCAGGGCCGGTAGGCTTCACCGGGCGGATTGACAGTGGGAAAACGAATCAAGGCCTGCGCCAGCTCGACCAGCTCGTCGCGGCGGCCATCGATCGTCGCGAACAAATTCTCCCACGGATCTTGGGTCATGCTTCGCTCGGCGAATGTCGAGCGCGAGTGAGTGCAGCTCTGCCGTGCGCCTGCTCAGCCTGAGCCTGCAAGCCGAGTTCGCCGTATAGCGAGGCCAGCATTGTGTTCACCGGTACCCCGTTGGGGTCGGCGCTGCGCCGCAGTTCCAGCATGTGTTGTGCGACGCTCGATCGTCCGCTCCTGAGCGCGGCATCGAGCAAAATCTGTTCGAATAAATCCCGCTGCGCGTGGCTGCCGCCGGTTTCCGCCATGCGGGGCACGGCCACGCTGAGGCGATGCCAGGCCAAGGCGTAGTCGCCCCGCGCATGGGCGTACAGGCCCTCGCAGCCGGGCAGTGCCACTTCCTGCCAAACCGCGCGGCAAAACTTTGGGGCGCGCTGCGCGTACGCGGCAACCGAGTCCAACAAAACTTGCGCCTCGGGGCGGCCGGCCCGGGCCAAGCCGTAAAGATATTGCAGTGTCAAAAATGGCTGCACCGTATCCTCGGCGCGCGCCGCAAGATGATCGGCCACATCAGCCCAACGCGATCCCACATCGATGCCGGCAAGCTCAAATCTTGCCAGCAGCGAGACGGCGCCGACTTGATCCTGTGAATAGTCCTTCGCGATACCCCAGCAATGCCGATCAAAGAGTTCCAGAGCTTGGGTGTAGCGGCCCTGGCTCAAATAGAAAAGAGCCAAATGCCACCAAATGTGCGACAGCATGAAGGAGTTCAATCCGGACCAGGTATCCGCCACTTCCTCGAGAAACAGCGCCCCCTCATCCATGCGCCCGCGCGTCAAAAGAACGTGCGCCAGGGCGTGCTGCGCCCAGGGTTCCTTGCGCCGCATCGCCAGCGCGGTGCGCGCTTCGAACTCTGCCTCCTCGAGCAGGTGGCATTGTTCATAGCCGAACGCCGTCATGCCGTGCATATACGGGACATCCATGTTCGGCGCGCCGACTTTCAGCGCGACCCGCAGCATCTCCGGAGCATTGCCGCGATTGAACTCAAAGTACTGGTGAGTCTTGACGATGGCGAGGTCGCGCGGAAATTCGTCCGAGACCTGATCGCAAAGGCGAATGGTGCGCCCAAGATCATCATCGACCCAGGCTCGCAGCATGGCGACATTGAGCTGCTCGCGCCGGGTCGCGTGCGGCGCCGCGAGTTCAGCAGCGGTCAGGTACTTCGTTGCGCGTGAGGCGGCCTGCGGCGCCTCCAGCAGCATCCACAGAATTCCCGCATAGACGTTGGCCATGCAGGAATCGGGGTCTGCCGCCGCGGCAACCAGAATGCGCTCGGCGCGCGTTTCATACGCCAGGTAGGCCTCGATGAAGTCATCAATGGAGCGCAGTGTCGCCTCGCGCTGTCCGGTGACCGCATTGCCCAGGAAGTCTTGCCGCATGCCTGAATGATACCGCTTGACTGCGCCGCTAATGCAGTCTTGCCTGTTCCAGACAGGCTCGATTGCATTGCCCGCTTCGCGCTTCCTCTGCGAGCACCTGCACCAGAATCTCTTCTGGGCATGCATCTCCCGCATCCACGCGCAGGTCCCGCTCGTCACGAGCGGCAAGCTGACGGAGTCCCTCCATCAACAGATTCCGTGCGGCATTGATGTCTCGGTCATGGCACGCTTTGCATTTAGGGCATGTCCAGTACCTCACATCCAGCCGCAACTCATCGAGTACGTGCCGGCACTTCGAGCAGGTCTTGCTCGAGGCATACCAGCGATCCACTGCGATGAGGATCTTGTTACGCCACTCGCTCTTATAGGTGAGCTGGCGGCGAATCTCTCCAAACGCGGCGTCGTTAATCGAGCGGGCATTGCGGCCCCGCGATAGCGCCTTGACGTTGAGGTCTTCGATAAAAATCAAATCATAATCTTGAGTCAATCTCGTGGTGAGCTCGTGCAAGGCGTTCTGCCGTGCTTGTTTGACCTTGGCGTGGGCCCGCGCGACTCGAAGCCTTTGCCTCTCACGCCGTCGACTGCCTGTCTGGCGGCGGGACAGACAACGCTGCTGCTGACGCAGATACCTTAATCGCGCCTGGTAATGCTTAGGATTATCGATCTTCTCCCCGGTTGAGAGCGTGGCTAAGTGTTTCAGACCGAGATCCACCCCCACCGCCGGGGCCCAGCAAGAGAATGACGGCGGGGCTTTCTCGACTTCGGCGCAAAAGCTCACGAAATACCGTCCCGCGGCATCCATCGTAAGAGTCACCAGATCCGGTCGATCGACGGATGGCAGCGATTCGGAGAGTTTGAGAACCCCGAGTTTCGGTAAACTTAAGATCCCGCGTTGCCACCCCGCCCCTGCACCCTGAAAGCGCAGGCTCCCGGCGCTGCCTTTGTGCTTGAACTTAGGATACTGGGCACGGCCGGCGAAGAAGTTGCGAAAGGCGCTGTCTTGATCGCGCAGGCATTGGGTAAGACAGGTCGACGGCACTGCCTGAAGCCACTCGTGGCCTTGAGTACCTTTCCACTGTGTCAGCCAACGCGATATGTCATTGCCGGTGAGCGTAAGGCCGCACTGCCGGTACGCTTCGGTGCGGATCTCGAGCGCCGTGTTCCACAGCCACCGGTAAGCGCCGAACCAGCGGTCCCGCAAACGGCGCTGAGCCCCGTTCGGATACGTGCGAATCCGGTAGCTTCGCGTGATTCTGCGCATTCCCTATTTTAACTCCACTCAGGACCGCGGCGCAGTATTCTAGACAGGCTGCCGGACGCCAAAGCGCGTAACGCCTAACATCGGGCTGCGCGCAATGGCTCAAGCTGGCGGGGGTCGTCCTCGTCCCCGGAGAACTTCGAGGAACGCCGCCACGTCGGCCGCCGAGCGCTGCGGAATCTCAATCTGCGGCAGGTGCCCGACCTTGGGATAGGTGATCAATTTGGCCCCCGGTATCGCCACCGCAAATTTCTTCGCCGCGGCCGGTTCGATGAGCGGGTCACTCTCTCCCCACAATATCAACGTCGGCACTTTGATGCTCGATACCAACTCAGCGGTCGGTCTCGCCGGTGCGCCCATATCGATGCTCATCAAAATTGCGCGATGGCCCGGGGCTCGCTGAAATTCGGCGAAACGATCCAAGAGAGACGGCGTAATCAATGATTTGTCGTAGACGTCCGTCTTGAGGCCTTCCTCGATCAGCGGTCGATTATCGATTTTGCTCAAGACGGCGCGACCGATCGGATATCGCAGGATCTTGAACGCCAGAGGCACCTTGCCGGGTGGCGTGTCATTCGCAAATCCGGCAGCATCGACGAGAATCAACGCGTCGATTCGCTCCGGATGGCGCACCGCGAGCTGCCAAGCCGCGCCGCCGCCCATGGAATTGCCCGCCACCGCAAACTTCGGCAGTGCGAGCTTCGCCGCGAAGGCATCGACAAAGTCCGCCAAACCTTCGCCGCTCAAGCGGCTGCCCTGCGGCGCACGCGACAACCCGTGCCCGGGAAAGTCCACGCTGATGATGTGGAACTGGGTTTTCAATTCCTGCACCCAGCCTTCCCAGGTCATGAAGGAATCGCCGAATCCATGCAGCAGCACCAGCAGGGGCAGATTCGGATCGCCGTCGTCGCGATAGTGCACGTGGTAGCCGCCGGGCAAATCCACGAAATGTGAATCGGCGCCGGCGTACTTGGTCTCCAAGGTCTGATACGGGATATCGGGGCCGCGCAGCTTCAGCCAGGCGCCGAGAATGACCAGCCCAAGGATCGCCAATATGATGCCGAGAATTTTCCACATCGCCTTTCCCACCTAATATTTGTACGTCAGTCGAATACCGACCGTCGTGGGCTCGCCGGCGGCGGCGACCTCGCTCGTCGGCAGGAAGAAATTGCGCGTGATGTCGTAGGATTTGTCAAAAATGTTTCGACCCCACAGTGTTACGGTCCAGGGCGCGCCGGACGCCGGCGACAAAGACAAATTCGCATTGGCCAGCCAATACTTCGGGATGGTGAAATCGTTGCTGCCCAGTAAGAAGAATTGACTATAGGTGTCGTGGAAACTGTAGTTGGATTCCGCGGTCAGGCTATAGGCGCCTATGTTCCAGGAATAACTGACATCGCCGCCGTAGCTCCACTTGGGAACGCTCTCCGGCTGACCGTTGTAATCCACCGACGGCTGGGTGGGATCAAGCGGGGAATTGAGAAGTTTGCTGGTGTAGTACCCCTCCACGAAGCCCGCGTACTGCGACACGGACAGCGCCGCAACCGGCCGCCATTGCAAGTCCACTTCGCCGCCGCTGATGCGCGAATTGGCATTGACGAAGCGGCCGATGAAGGACTGCGAGACGTCGTCAAAAACTTTGCCGAGGATCTGCTGATCTCTATAGCGGTAATAAAACACGGACGCGTCCACGCGCAGCGTGTGCGTAAGGTCGGATTTCACACCCACCTCGTACGCCGTAAGCTTTTCCGGTTCAAAGGGATCGGCCGCAGGCGCGCTCAAGGTATTGTGCGCGGTGAACCCGCCCGACTTGACGCCGCGGCTGATGCTCCCATAGATCAAGGTGTCCGAGATGGGCGTGTAATCGAGTTCGAACTTGCCCGACGGCAGATTCGAGGTGATCGTTCCACCGAGTGCACCTCCGGTGAATGAGGGCACGCCCGGCAGGAAGGCGGTGTTCAGACCTTTTAATTCCCGTGTCTCATGATCCTCGCGTACCCCGAGCGTCGCCTTGAAGCTGTCGGTGATTTGGTAGCTGCCCTGAGCGAAGACGCCGACCGAATTCGCCACCTGCTCGTAGGTGGTGATGGCAATGCCGCCTAAGCGATCGGTCAGGTCGGAATAAAAGCTCTCGTGAAGATCCTCGTTGGAATAAAAAACACCCGCCACCCATTGCAACGGTCCGCTGCCCGTCGACGCCAGGCGCAGCTCCTGCGAGAACACGTTGAAATCACTGTTCAAATATTCGTCGGAGTCATCGAATTGCGTGGCGTCCCAATCGCCGTATTCGCGTCTGATGAGCTTGTTATAAGCGGTAATGCTGGTGAGCTTCGCGGCGCCGAAATCGATATCGGCCGAAAGATCAACGCCATTGTTGCTGTTGTCGAGGCCCGGCTTGGAATCGGCAGGGATGCCGATGAGCTTGGCGAAGGCGGGATTGAGCGCCCAACCCGTGACATATCGCGAGGTATCTGCGGGTATGGCCTGCGCTCCGCTGCCGGGCGTAAAGGGCTTGAGCAAGTAAAGACCCTGCTCATCGGATTTATCCTGCGCCCAGTGAACGCCAAGGCGAAAATTGAAAGCCTCGGCGGGCTCCCACTGCAATTGCCCCCGAACCGCAACCTTGTCCTTGTCGCCCAATGATTGGCCGGTCACCCGATTGCGCTGCCAAGCGCCGCCCTGCTCGGTGGCAACCGACAGTCTCCCCGATAAGCCATCGGCAATGGCGCCCGACACGAACCCTTCGGCGTTCACTTCGTTATGCGAGCCGTACTCCAGCGAGAACCCCGCGTGGGTTTCAGCCGTGGGCCGATTGCTGATGAAATTGATCTCGCCCCCCGTGGTATTGCGCCCGTACAACGTACCTTGGGGGCCGCGCAGGACCTCGACGCGATCGATGTCAAACAATTGGCCCTGGGTTTGGATCGGCAGCGCAAACGCCACGCCGTCGAGACTGACGCCGACCGGCGAAGTATTGTTCGAGGTGTAGTCGATGAACCCCACTCCCCGCAGGCGAAATTGCGGCTGGCTGCTGCCGAACGCGGGCTCCACTTGAAGACTGGGGACCGCATTTTGCAGATCGTTGATGTAGACGATGGACTTGTCGGCCAGACTCTGGCCAGACAACACGGACATGGCGATGCCGACGTTTTGCGCCGATTCCTCCCGGCGCTGCGCTGTGACCACGACTTCCTCCAGCCCACCGGCGTCGTTTACCGACACTGCAGGCTGGGTTGCGGCCGAACTGCTGAAATTGACGAAAATGGCGCTGACGCCTGCGGCAGCGGCCATTAACCGAGTAAACATCCCATTCTCCTGATATGCCCATAGCCCACACTTGCTGTGCGCGCATCATCCGTGACGCGCGCTTTTCTGTGAAGTGTTGTTCGCAATTAATGTATAAATTACACTTGCGGTCCCGCACGATTTCTTCTCGCGCAATCCATGCGTAAACTATCCCTCCTCCGGATTTCAAGGCTCACGATGTTGCGGAATTTCTTCATGCTCGCTGCGTGCGCCTTAAGTATGGCAGCCGAGATCGCGCGTGCCGATACATCGCCCCTTCCGGCGGCCGATTACAAGCTGGCGAAATCATGGAAGGTGGGTGGCACCAACGGGTGGGATTACCTGGCGTTGGAAGGCAGCGGCGGGCGGCTGTTCATCACGCGCGAGGAGCGCGTCGATGTGATCGAAACCGTCAGCGGCAAACTGGTGGGGAGCATTCCGCATACGGCGGGCGTTCGTGGCGTTGCGTTTGCGCCGGCGCTGAAGCGAGGCTTCACCAGCAACGGCCGCAGCAACACCGTCTCGGTGTTCGAACTCGATACCCTGCACGTGATTCAAGAGGTGCCGGTCTCCGGAACTTCTCCGGATGCAATTCTTTACGAGCCGCAACAGAATCACATTATTACGGCTAACCGTGAAAGCGCAAATCTTACGGTGATCGATGCCGGCACGCTGCAAGTCGTGGCGACCGTGCCGCTGCCGGGCCCTCCGGAGTTCATGGCGACGGATGAAGCAGGGCATGTTTATGTGAACATCGACAGCGCCCCGGGCCGGGTGGTTCTCATCGATGCCAAAACTCTCGCGGTGAAAGCCAAGTGGCCGCTGAAAGAATGCGCGAATCCCACGGGACTCGCTTTTGACGTAACCAACCATCGATTGTTCTCCGTGTGCGCCAATCAAATGATGGCCGTGACGGATTCGGTGTCGGGCAAGTCCATCGCCCAAGTAATCATCGGCAGAGGATCCGATACCGCGGTGTTCGATCCCGAGCTCGGCTTGGTGTTCAGTTCCAACGGCATTGACGGCACCTTGACCGTGATCCATCAAGATTCTCCGGACGAATATCGCGTGATCGCGACGGTCACGACGCAGGTCAGCGCCCGCACCATGGACCTCGATCCTGCCACGCACAAGATTTATCTGGCCGCCGCGCAATTCGGGCCGCCACCCGCGGCGACCGACGAGCAGCCAAGGCCGCGCGCCACGGTCGTGCCCGATACTTTTGGGATCTTGATTGCTCAACCTAAGTAGGTCGATTTCATGAGCGAGCGCACTCAAGTGGTTTGCGGACTTTGCGATTCGGTCGTGGGTCTGCCGAGTGATCGGCTGAACGACGCTCCGCGCTGCCCAAAGTGCCACTCTCCCTTGTTCGAAGGCAAGCCGGTTGAGCTGACCGCGGCTAATTTCGACAAGCACATCGGCCGCAGCGACCTGCCCTTGGTCGTGGATTTCTGGGCGCCGTGGTGCGGGCCCTGTATCGCCATGGCGCCTTTCTACGAAGCAACCGCGCGTCAGTTGGAACCCAAACTGCGCTTCGCCAAATTGAACACGCAAGATGAACCCGCGCCGGCCGGACGCTTCAATATCCGTGCAATCCCGACCATGATCGTGTTTCGTGCGGGCAAGGAAATCGCCCGTCAGTCAGGCGCCATGGATTCCGCCACCATGTCGCGCTGGCTGAACTCTGTCGTTTGAGTCTGATCCTTAAGTCTTGCGAAACACCAAGACGAAGCGGTCTGTCTTGCCGAGCGCAGGGCCCTTGTAGCTGATCAAATCCCGCGCATCATCCGGTCTTCTCAACAGGTCGCTTTTCGCCACGACCTTGAATCCGTGCGACTCGAAATCTTTGACGGCAAAGGTCTCTTCAATGCGATGCAATTCGCCCGCATCGGCTTTTCCATGTCCCGCCTTGGCCGAATGATCGATCAGCAATAACACGCCGCCGGCTTTCAGCGCCCGCGACAATTGATCGAGCACACCGCTGACGTCAATTTTCGGCCAAGGGTTTTTTGGATTGGTATTGACCCAGTACAGGTCGTGATACACCTTGACCAACAGAACCGCGTCCAAGCTCGCCGCCGGTAATTTCATGTCATCAAGCTCGACCGTTTCGGCCGTCACGTTGGAAAATCGGCCGCCGCTCAAACGATTTTTCAAGTCCGGCTGGCTCCAATTGTCGAAGGCGGAATTGTTGATCAGCCACACATGGCCCTTGGGGCCCACGACGTAGCTGAGCAACTCACTGTAGTAGCCGTCGCCGGCGAGTACATCCGCGACGTTCATGCCCGGCTTGATGCCCGCGAGACGCAGCATCTCCGCCGGATGATCCAGCACATCGCGTGCCGAATCAGCGGCTGGGCGGCCCGCATGTTTGAGTGCGGCGTCGTATTCATCGGCCGCGTTCGCAGGCAGGGTGACCAGCAGCGAAACTGCGCACAGCAATGAGGCGGCAATGGTGAATTTGTGTTGAGTCATTTTTTCTCGCTCCTGATGAACAATAGGGCAATGAGCGTGATGAGTCCGGCTGCCGACAAATAGTACCCGACGAACGCCAGACCGTATTGCTTTGACAGCCAGTTCGCAATCGGTGCCGCGAACGAGGCGCCCAAGATGCCGGCGAAATTAAAGGTGAGCGACGTGCCGGTGTAGCGCACCGGCGTCGGAAACAGGGTCGCCAGCGCGCTTCCCAGCGGGCCATAAGAAAGGCCGGCCAAGCCAAAGCCGCAAGCCAGAAACACGAACACGGCGGCCGTCTCATGCGCGCCGAACAGCGGTTGAAAGGCAAAACCGAATGCGATGATCAACAGGGTGGCAGCGATCAGCATCATGCGTCCGCCGATTCGATCGGCCAATGATCCTGCCACGGGGATCATCAAGCCGAAAAACACCGCGGCCAGCATTTGCATGATCAGAAATTGTTGACGCGGAAACCCGAGTGAATTCGTGGCCCAGCCCAGTGCAAAGATATTGGCCAGATAGAACACCACGAACGTGGTCGTCGACCCGAGTGTGCCCAAGAACAGTTGCACCGGATATTTCGCAAACACCACGGCGAAGGGCACGCGCACGCGTTCGCCCTGGGCAATACTGCGCTTGAACGCCGGGGTTTCGACCAGCTGCAGGCGTATGTACAGACCCACCGCCACCAGCACCGTGCTGGCCAAAAACGGTACCCGCCATCCCCAGCTGAACAATTGCGCTTCTGAGAGGCTATTGCTGATCAGCAGGAACGCGCCGATGGAAAAAACCAGTCCCAGAGGCGCTCCCAACTGCGGGAACATCCCGTACCAGCCATGCTTGCCGGGCGGCGCATTCTCGGTGGCGAGCAGTACGGCGCCGCCCCATTCACCGCCCAAACCGATCCCCTGTCCCACCCGGCAGAGCGCCAGAAGCACCGCCGCATACACCCCGATGGACGCATAGGTGGGCAGCAATCCGATGCATATGGTCGAGATTCCCATGGTCATCAAGGCCGTGACCAAAGTCGTTTTGCGTCCGATGCGATCGCCGAAGTGCCCGAAGATGGCGGATCCAATGGGCCGCGCGACAAACGCCAGCGCGAAAGTGGCCAGCGACTGCAGCGTGGCGATGGCGGGATCGCCCTTCGGAAAGAACAACCTGGGGAATACCAGCACTGCGGCCGTGGCATAAATATAGAAATCGTAGAATTCGATGGTGGTGCCGATCATGCTCGCGAGCAGGATGCGGCGCGTGTGCCGCGCGTCGGGCAGTGGGACCGAATCGAGCAAAAGGTAACCCCGGCAATTCGTTATGAATTTTGCCGATAGTACACCAGCGCTTGCCGGCTCGAAGTCTTAAGGAGCGGGCTCCTAGCGCCCGCGAGAGCGCCCCGGGATCGAGGGCGCCGAGCGTCCGGCTGGTGCGGGGTGATAAGCCGGCGTACGCCCGCCGTGGCCGCCGCGCGCGTCGTGTCCGTCACGCCCGTCGCGACCGTGATCATCGCGATGCTCGCCGCCGCGTCCGGGGCCCACGAGATAGCCGCCTCCCCAGCCGCCGTAGTCATAGCCATAGGGCTCGTAATAGCCGCCGTCGTATCCCACGCTGCCTTCGACCCCCACGCCGGTCACCGCGCAGGCAAACAGCATCGTCAACGTCGCGGCTGCCAAAGCAGTTGCCAACACACGCCTGCGCAAGGTGTTCATTTCGGCTCCACTTTCGTGTCGCTTTCGGTCCACTCCATCAATCCGAACGGCGCGCCCGCGGGATCCGCCACGACGGCAACCATGCCGCCGTGGCGATCAACGCGCGGCTCGACCAGGACACGGCCGCCCATGGCGATGACCTTGGCTGCCGTTTCGGCGGCATGATCGACGCGCACGAAATTCAGCCAGTGAGGATGCCGGCGTGCTGAACCGCTCGCCAACGAGTTCGCACTCGCGCGAGCATAGTTATCGTTCGAGAGGATAAGATGTTCGGAGTCATCGTCGCTCGGCAGATCAAACACATCGTAGCCAAAAAGTTCTTGATAGAAGGCCGCCTCAGCCCCCGCATCTTTGGCGTGCAAGGAACTCCAAATCCATTCGCCGGAGACCGGCAGATAATCCGGCGAATCGCCGCTGCTCGAGGCGAGAATGGCAAACACCGCACCCTCGGGATCCGACAATACGCACTGTCGACCGCGCATCGGGTAGCTTCGGGAGTCAGACAGCACCTTGGCGCCGTGCGCCGTCGCGGTCCGCTTGACGCCGTCGACATCGCCCACCGCCATGAAGGTCAGCCATGCGGACTGATGACGTTCACCGGTCGGGATTGCCTTCTGCATCATTCCCCCGATGGGGCGGCCATCGAACATCGCCACCGCGTAGTCGGAACTGCCCGCGCGAATGTGGCGAAAGGTCCAGCCGAATAGCGCTCCATAGAATTTTTCGGCGGCGGCCAGGTCGGGTGTCACCAGATCGGCCCACACCATTTTGCCCAGGTGATGTTCGGTACTGGGCGGGGTATTGAGAGCGGGCAATTCAAAGTCCGCGGCGCCCGCCATCGAGGTACAACTGCCGAACACGAGCACCGAGATCAGGATGCTCTGCGAGAGCCGGGGTAGGCGAAGCATGTCGAATTCCTTATTGTTTGCGCGGCAATACTGCTCGCAATGACTGCGATATGCTGTCCGCGACCGTGAGGAACCCGGTGTCAGAAATGCCTTACTCTTCGAGGGCACGCATGCCGATCAAATCGACCGATTTTCGAGTCAATGAGGGAGCCAAGGTCGACTTGAAGAAGTGGCCGACCCGCGTGCGCCCTTCGTACAAGACCGGCCGGCAATACAAGGACATGCTGGCCGCGCACGTGAAGGAGTTGAGCGCGCAACAAGAACTGCTGTACGCCTCCAACAGCTACGCGCTGCTGCTCATTTTCCAGGCCATGGACGCGGCCGGGAAGGACGGCGCCATCGAGCATGTCATGTCGGGAGTCAACCCCCAGGGCTGCCAGGTATTCAGCTTCAAGCACCCGAGCGCCGAGGAGCTGAAACACGATTTTTTGTGGCGCACCACGCGCGAGCTGCCGGCGCGCGGCCAGATCGGCATATTCAACCGCTCCTATTTTGAGGAGGTACTGATCACCCGCGTTCATCCGGAAATTCTTCGCGCCCAAGGCTTGCCCAGCGAATTGATGGACGACAAAGCGATCTGGCACGATCGGTATCGCTCCATCCTGGATTTGGAAGCACATCTGGACCGCAATGGCACGAAGATCATCAAATTTTTTCTGCATCTTTCGAAAGAGGAGCAGCGCAAGCGCTTCCTCGACCGGATCGAAACGCCCGGCAAAAATTGGAAGTTTTCAACGGCGGATGTGCAGGAACGGCAATACTGGAAGCAATACATGAAGGCCTATGAGAAATGCCTGAGCGCCACCAGCACCCGCCATGCGCCTTGGTACATCGTGCCTGCCGACGACAAGCCAAACGCGCGCCTCATTGTGTCGCGTATTGTGCTCGACGTCGTTGATGGGCTGAAATTGCGCTATCCCGCGAGCAATGCTTCGCGCCGGCGCGAATTGCGATCGCTGCGCAAACAGCTGCTGGAAGAAAGCTAGTGCAGGTGTGCCGCGTAAGCGCGCCGATCCGAGGCGTAGCACCCGCATGCCGCAGCCTCGAGACCGCGGCGACTTAAGACAACCAGCTCGCCGCGCTGATATTCGATGAGCCCGGCACGCTGCAGCATGCCTGCCGCGGACGTGATGCCTACGCGGCGCACGCCGAGCATGTACGCGAGAAACTCGTGAGTCACATGGAATTTATCGGTATGAGCTCGATCCTGCATCATCAGCAACCATCGGGCGAGTCTCGGACCGATGAGGTGAAACCTCAAGCATGCGGCCGCGGCGCCCAGCTGCATCATGAGCACGTAGAGATACCGATTCAGACAGA
>Ga0209624_10000562_pt1 | contig 32719 bp, 26 predicted proteins | sample JacPinW_OM2H0_O1_FD_188565 | JGI IMG/M metagenome (GOLD analysis project Ga0209624, IMG submission 188565) | Forest soil microbial communities from Algoma, Ontario, Canada - Jack Pine, Ontario site 1_JW_OM2H0_O1 (SPAdes) (version 2) | ecosystem: Environmental > Terrestrial > Soil > Boreal...
GAGTGCGGATGCCGTGATCGCCAAAGATAGCGATGACCGTGTTTTTGAGTTGGTTGTGTTGCTCAAGCAGCGCGACAATTTCTCCCAACCACGCATCTTCGCGAACAAGAATGCGCCGATTTCGCGTCGCGATGTCCACAGTGCCGACGTCAGGAAATCCATCGGGATACGGCAGATGGCTGATTTGAAAAGCGAAGGCCGCGAAGAAGGGCTGGCCGCTGGAGAGCCAATGCTCGATGTCGCGTTTGCCATCGTCGAGAACAGCCAGATCGCGGGCGACACGCTCTGCTTTCCAATCCGGAGATAAGCCCGCAGGCCACCTCGCTTTAATTTCATTCGGATCTGGCGAGACCTCCTGGCTGAAACCGAAGCCCCGAAATGTTTCGACGGCCGCATCGCCGTGCTGCGGCGAAGGAAGGTAAAGCGCCGTCGCGTATTCGTGCGCTCGGAGCACCGTTGGAAGGCCCGGCGCGATTGCATCCGGGTGTTCTTCGGCGAAAGTGTGCGTTCCATCGAGCGGATACGACGATGCAAAAGCTGAAAACAAAGCTTGATTGGTGTAAGGGTAAGTCGTGAAGTGCTGTGTGGCGATGAAAGAATTCGATTCGAGGCGGCGAAGAGTGGGGAGTTCCGTCAGAGGGTCTTCGGACGGCAGAAATCGTGCGGGCTCCGTTTCAAGCGCGAGAACGATCAGGTTTGCCCCGCGCATCGATCCAAAATACGGCGATTCGGGGAGTACGGGCGGAGCAATCACCATCTCACGATATCGAGCCGACAACTGATCGAGTGTAAGTGCTTCGAATTCACGCGCGTTTATTGCGCCCGGTGCCCAAAGCGCGGCGAGCGATCGCACCAGAATATTTTCGTGGTAGGGAGTTCCTGGAATACGCGGCCACCAGGCAAGTCCGGCGAGCATAATTGTTCCTGCGACATAAACACTGGCCGCGTCGCGCCATATTTCTGCATGTCGCACCGACGCGGCGGAGTTCTTGTCCTTATAGGCGGCCCAAACGAGGATGGCAGTTAATACGGCGAGTGCACCCAACAAAATATAGAACTCGCGAGTGAACAAGTAAGACTTGTTTGCGCCTGGATCGTGAATTCCCCACGAAAGCGCGACGCGGAACATCGCAAACGAAACGAAATCACCCACCTCTTCGAGCGAGCGGGCTTGCACGAAGACAACCAGCGACGCAGCGAAACAAATGACAGCCATAAAGATCAATCGCCATATGCGTGTTAGGTAGTGAAGGACCATCAGAAGGACAAAAGGCACGATGAGAAATAGCCAGAGGATTTCACTGCGAAAAAATGTCAGGCGTTCGGCAATTGTGAGACCGGGAAAGCCGGTGCCTTCCACGCGCCCGAGATGGCGTGCGACCACACGAAAGCCACGCCCGTTGGCGAGCGTCAGCAATTTCGTGAGGATGCAGAGAAATGCTGGAACGAACCACGCAATGACATATCGCGCGCCTGAAATCCACCTCGATTGACCGTGGGTGGAACCCGACGGCTGCGCAGAATTCACTTCGAGCGGCCTCTTGCGGGGTTCGAGGCGCCGCGGATTGCGGCAATCAATTCGTTGGGACCGAGTGTCGCAGTGCCGAGTTTGGTAACCACAACGCCGGCGGCAGAATTTCCAAGAGTTGCACCTTCGCGCATGCTCGCGCCGGCTGCGACGGCGAGCGCGAGCGTTGCGAGAACCGTGTCACCGGCCCCGGTTACATCATAAACTTCGCTGCCGGGTCCTGATCTTCGCTCGCCGTGCTGGCCGATTGGGCGCTCGCGACTCGTCGCGGCAACGTGAAATGAATTCGACGAGTGTCGTTCGCACACGGTTAGGCCATCGCCTCCGCGCGTGATGACCACGGCCGAGCAGCCAAAGTGGGCCAGCAGCGCACGGCCTCCAGCCTCCACTGAAGCGTCGTCGTTGAGCGTGCTAGCCACAAGAAATCCGGCTTCCTTGCTGTTACAAACTATCGTGGTCGCGCCGCGGTAGGTTGGAAGCCGGGACCATTTCGGCTTGACGAAGACTGGCACTTCCCTTTTCGCGCATGCAGCCAGGATCGGATCGATTAAACCGTCCGTAATAGCGCCTTTGTCATAATCCGAAATAATTAGCGCATCGAGACTCGGGATTGCTTTCAGGATGCGACGTGAGAGTTTCCACTCGGCGTCCGCGTCCAGTGGAAATTGCGATTCGCGATCCACGCGCACCACTTGTTGTTGACGAGCAATGATTCGCGTTTTCAAAGTTGTCGGGCGATCGCTGTCGGTGACGATTCCTTTTGTCGCAAGCTTCGCAGTCCTCATGGAGTTCAGTAGCGATTCGCCGGCTTCATCGGAGCCGATGATTCCGAACGAATCCACGCGTGCGCCCAGCGCAACGAGATTGGCGGCGACGTTCCCTGCACCACCGAGGCATTCCGTCTGCTTCGTAAACTCGACCACCGGAACGGCAGCTTCGGGCGAAAGCCTCGTCGCCGTGCCCCAGATATAGCGATCGAGCATCCAGTCGCCTATCACGGCCACGCGGCGGCCGCGAAACTTTGCCACGAGGCCGGCGAGGCGTGCAGGAGAGATTTGAATTGGGCTTCGGCTGGCCATTTCAGATGGTCGCGATTCCGCGATTCTTCGCGACGGCCACGTTATCCGAGCTGAGCCCGAACGGATGCATTGCCAGCAGCGATTCGCAGGCCTCTCGAACTTGCTCGATAGTTACCGACGCGATGCCTTTCGGATCACCCTCATTTTGCACCACGCGGTGATCGGCTTGCCAGGGCCGCCAATAAGTTGAGTTGGTCGATCCGAAGATGACAACTGCAGGGATGTTCATTGCTGCGGCCAGATGGCTTGGGCCTGTATCGTTTCCGACGAAGAATTTTGCGCCAGCAATGAGTGCAATCAGCTCACGCAGATCGAGTGAGTCGAGAACGACTCCTGAATCGCCGAACTGCGCCGCGGCTGTTTTCGCCATTTGGTATTCGCCGGGGCCGAGATTGACGACGGATCTCAATCCGTGAGATTTCCACAGCGATTGCGAGGTCGCTGCAAAGTTCTCAAGCGGCCATTGTTTCGTAACGTGGCGCGCGCCAGGTTGCATAACCGCATAAGGATCGCCGGGGGAGATGCCGAGCGCCTGCAATTTCTTTGCAACGCTAGCGCGGGCATCGGCTTGCGGAAAGACTTCTGAGCGCGGAATTGGACCTCGTGGAAGTCCCGTCCAGTAGAATTGCGTCATTCGCTGCTCGACTGAGTGAACCTGAAGCGTGCCGTAGAATTCGGCAGCGTCGGGAGCGTGGACATTGTATAGCAATCCAAATTGACGGCCTTTCCAGCTGACTCGGTTTTTGGCTCCCGATGCGGCCGTAAGAAACGCGCTTGTTGGTCCCCCGTGGTGGTTATACGCGATGGGAAAATTTCTGCGGTAGAGGCTTTTTGCAGTTGAGAAGAACGATCCCGCGAGCAAAATTTCATGCACCGCGGGATTACCTTCAAGAACCGCGGCGCAGCCGGGCTCTACGAGCACGGAAATACGCAAGTCCGGCCGCCATGAATAAAGCGCTGAGATCGCGGGTGTGAGCAGCACAACATCACCGACCGATCGCAGACGGATGACGAGAACCTCCGCGCCGCGCGGAAGCCCAGGGAGGAGAGACGCTGGATCACTCGGGTTCAATGCGCGCTTCGTCCACCAACATGACGGGGATGTCGTTCTGGATAGGATAAACTCGCCGGCACTTCGGACACCGCAAGCCCTCCCCATCCTCGGTCAGTTTCACCGGAGTTAAGTCTTTGGGGCAAGCAAGAATGTCGAGCAAGTCCTGAGGAACTGCCATTGAACTCCTCCCCGGCTGAACTCTAGCAAACGCGTGCAACCAAGAGCAACCACTCTGGATTCTTTTACTAGCGCAGCTTTTCCGCGCGCAAAGTCAAGTTGCCTCGCCATGGAGTCCCGGACGTCAGCTCAACGGGCCACACTGCGAGAATCTGCGAACCTTGATAGACGCGCTCAAATCCGCTTTCAGAATCTGAGACCGTTTCGATCGGAGCGATCCAATATTCGTGTGCGCTCGGAGCCGAGAGCGTGGCCGCTATATTTTGGTATTCGTCAACGATTCGCATTTCCGAGGCTGGAATAGCGGCACTCCATCGGAGGGGATGGTTTTGGTTACGCGCTTCGATGAAGCGATCCGGAACATCGGGAGCGAGAAAATTGAGCACTATTTCGATTCCGACCTGAGCTTTCACTGTTGCTACCGATGATAGCTCGACGTCGCAAACGACTTCGAAACTATCGACGGATGAGGTAAACTTGAGAGTCTTGGCGATGTGCCAGCCGTGCTCGTTTTCAAAATGTAGCGTGGCTCCGGTATCATCCACGTTCCCGACCGCATAGGTTCCGCCCGCAATTCCCGCATCCTCGTCGAGATGCAATCGCTCGTAATCCGCAAAATGCTTCCCGGCGGAGAAGAGAAGAACACGAAAACAATTTCGCCTGAAGCGATCGTAGCGAAGCAAGTGCTCGAGGCCGGATTCCTTCACTTGTGGCTGATCATGAATTGACGCGGCCGCTTGTGTGCCGCGTGCAGAATTATCTGCAAGGCGCGCGTGGTAGACCTCTACTCGCCGCGCGATTGAGTTGATAAGCGCGGCATTCGAGGGGCGGAAATCGATCGCCGGAATCGTGGCGCCATCAGCGGGATCGGCGAGCGCAGCGTAAGTTTCGGAAGTGAAGTAGATTTCCTCGCGGCCGTCGGAATCAAAGTCGAAGCGTTTGACCTCCGACCACGATGTTTCGCGGCGCATCAGGCGATCGGCAATGGATTCGGCCTCAACTAACGACCGCCAGAGCGCGGTCCGCAGGTGTGGCGAATATAGTCCCCCAAAAATGCCGTGCCAGTAGGCATCGTTGCATTGGGAGCGTAGCAAGAGTGTCTCAGCATCCGCTCTTGCAGAACGAAATGAATTCCCCCGCCGCCTGCCAAGCGCGAGCCTGCGAATCTTGGAGGACACGTGCAGCATTTTCGCGTGCAGCAGATTCGCCTCGGAATACTTGGCCATAAAGCTGCGCCAAATCCCACCGCGAAGAAAAACCTGGACGTCTTCACGGGAAGAAAATTCCTTTTCGATAGCCTCAAAGCGCACGCGCGCTTTGGTTGGCAGCGCCCATTGCATCATTTCGTTGTAGGAGGCGGTTGGAAGTTCGGCCCGTCCGAGCGGCGGGCCAGATCGCACTGCATCACCGGGAGCTGACGTCTCGAGCCACTCAGAATTCGCTTCGAGCGCGGCGAAAAATCGCTCGAGCCAGCCCTCCTTGAAACAGTATTGATAGCTGTTGGGCCAAACGCCGAATTTCTCGCAGTCGTCGCCCATCGCCGCGAACCCTCCAGGGTGTTCCGCTGCCGCCTGCCGCAAGAACGTGATGGTTTCGTCAGGTTCTCGATACGGAATGAGATAGCGAAGAATTTTCAGCCCGGGAATTATTCTGACGCAACTACCAAGTTCTTCGGCGATATAGGCGCCGCGAAGTTGGGCGGCTTCGAATCCTGCGCCAAGAAATTGATTGTCGTCCACAAGCGAGTATTCGATCCCCGCCGCACGCAGACTCGCGGGTAGCTGCGGCTCCCACACCCGTTCTGTCAGCCAGGCCCCTCGAGGGCGCTGGTGAAAGTGCTTTTCCAGATAATCGCTCAACCGATCGATCTGCTCGCGGCGGTCTTCGGGCGGAATCGAAATCAATATCGGCTCGTAAAAACCGCCTCCAACCATTTCAACCTGTTTGCGCTCTTCGAGCCGCCTCAGAAGATCGAAATACTCAGGGTGGGCTTTTTCGATCCACTCGAGGAGGCAGCCTGACATATGCAATCCGAAGCGAATCTGCGGATGCTTATCGAGCAATTCAACGAACGGAAGATAGCAATGAGAATATGCGTGCTCGATTACATCGTCGAAATTGCCGACAGGTTGATGAGCGTGAATGAGGAGAACGAGTTGAAATTTCCGAGATTTCTGCACTGACCGACCCCGCTACTCATTCAGAATACCTTGACTGCACTGCATTGTCCTGAGATTCGATGCGTGAAAAATATGCGCGGTTTCTACACTAAATTTGCATGGTAACTACTTATTTATGCGGAACGATGCAAAGGTAAACGGCGCTGCCTCCTCCGGACTGCGTAATCCTCTCGGAGAGTTTCTGTAGCGCACTCTCGATCACGCTGGCCGTAGCACTGCTGGGCGCGTAAATCACCGCGAGAAGATTGTGCGCGGCTTCGGTCACCATCGATCGCGTCGAATCGCTAATCGGGCTGCCGAACGCGCCGTTCTGATCCGCTAACACGGGACGGCCGGCGAGATGCCACGTCTGTTTGCCGATGCCTTCATAGCTTTCGCTGGTTTGACCTTCGCGGAAGACGACGGGCGGCGAGATCAAGTCGCGGTCATATATTCCGTAGGACCAGCCCGCCTCGAGCGAGCCGAGATTTCCTGCGTCCACAACATTTGAAATTCGATACAGGCCCTTTCCCTGCGCGATGCGGCGGAGGAGGGCTTCGGACGATGGACGGTAGCGGGCTGGGTCGATGCCCCAGGCGCGAAACATCGCTCGAACGGCGCGCACGGAATCGCGCTCGGAAACTTGCTCAATGGTTACGTTCCGATTGATTTCCTCGCAAAGGCGTAGAATTTCGTCTGACAGCGCTGCCGCGGACGGAACCACACTCACACCGTCCATTTCGAGAATGCCCAGATTTACTCCTTCGAGTTCGACAACGACTTCGATTGGCATTGGAGTCTATGTCCTCGATGCGGCAGTGCTGCGACTCACTTCAACCGAATTCTACATGGAGCCTTTGGCCTCCAAGAAAAATTTCAGCAAGTTTGACACTCCGGAAATCGTGTGAAATCCTAGCGAATCAAAAACACAGCCGGATTCACCAGTAATTTTGAGAATTCAGTCGAAAGGATCATTCCCGTGGCGGCCGATCGAGAAGCAGTTATGGAAGCCCTCCGCAGATGCTACGACCCCGAAATTCCGGTAAACATCGTTGATCTCGGTCTCATCTACGACGTGACTTCGGATGATTCCGGACAGGTCGTCGTAAAAATGACACTGACATCGCAAGGATGCCCCGCGGCACTTTCGATCCCGGAACAGGTGAAGGCGGAGGTCGGAAAGTTGGGCGGCGTCAGCGGAGTTCGAGTGGATCTCGTATGGGAACCGCCGTGGAATCCAAGCATGATCAGTGCAGCTGCAAAACAGCAGCTGGGACTCGACGTTTAGCGCGTGCAGAGAAGCAAAAGCGGCGAGTCAGACGACTCGCCGCGAGGTCCATGGCACAGGCGGCGCTGTTCAAGCGCCTGACGGAACTCAAATTTTAAGCCTGCTTGTTCTTGTACCAATCGGAGTTGATCGGAGTAAAGCTGTTCCACTTCTCGGGCAAGTCTTCCAACGCGAAAATCGCGGTTACGGGGCAAACCGGAACACAGGCACCGCAATCGATGCATTCATCGGGATGAATATACAGCATTTTCTCATTCGCAAAATCGGGCTCATCTTTGCGCGGATGGATGCAGTCAACCGGACACACGTCTACGCAAGCGGTGTCCTTTGTACCGATACACGGTTCGGCGATTACATATGCCATAAGGGCGTCTCCTCGACGGTAACCAGGTAAATGCCATCAAAACTAGAAGGAATGCTCACAAATTTTTATACCATCAATCCGCAAGTGGCACAAGGCACGCGGCGCTGATTGCGTTCTCGGGGATTTGAAGCGGATTCGTTGAAGCAGATTCGTTGAAGCGAATTCCCGGAAGCGGATAGAATGCATGGCGTGATTCTACAGTTAAGAATCGACGTAGCGTAGCCGCTTGAATTGCCGTCATTTCCAGGGGGAACCAATGCTAGGCATGCGGGGGAACCGGCTGACATGGCTCGGTCACGCTGCGTTCCGGATTGTTACACCTTCAGGAAAAGTACTCTTAATCGACCCGTTCCTCTCCTCGAATCCCACCTGCCCGAGAGAACTGAAGAAGCCGGATCGAGTTGATGTGATTTTCATTACCCATGGCCACTCTGACCACCTCGGAGATTCGTTGGCTCTCGCCAAGAAATTCAAGCCCCAGATCGTCGCCATGCCGGAGTTGTGCGGATGGCTGGCGGCGGAAGGCGCCGAAAAAGCCAGAGGCCAAGGAATGAACAAAGGCGGGACGGTTAAAGTGGGCGACGTGGAAGCCACAATGGTGCACGCGATCCACTCAAGCGGAATTGAGGAGGGCGGAAAAATGGCCTACGGAGGCGAAGCGGCCGGATTCGTGATTCGCTTGCCCGGCGGGATGACGATTTATCATGCAGGCGACACGGCTGTGTTCGGCGACATGAAGATCATCGGTGACCTCTATTCACCGGATCTAGCTCTTTTGCCGATTGGAGATCATTACACGATGAGCCCGCGGGAGGCGGCGCTGGCTATCCGGCTGCTTGGTGTTAAACATGTTGTGCCGATGCATTACGGAACTTTTCCGGTTCTTACAGGGCGGCCCGAAACCTTGCGTGAACTGACTCAAGATATTGCCGGACTCGAGATCCACGCTCTCAAGCCGGGCGAATCGATCGAATAGATACACCGGCATCTACGGATATGTGACTCAAGAAGGAGAAACCATGAACGGCCTCGTTCTCAATGAACGCGTCGAATCGTATATGAACGATTTGCTGCCGAAGCGCGACGCCGTGCTGAGCGAGATGGAGAAGCTCGCCAAGCGGCGAGATATTCCGATTATCGGTCCTGCCTGCGCGAGAGTTCTCTACCTCATGGCGAAACTAACGAAAGCGCGGCGAGTCTTCGAAATGGGATCGGCGATTGGGTACTCGACTATTTGGCTGGCGCGCGCGGTTGGCCCGCAGGGCCGCGTTTACTATACCGACGGCGACGCATCGAATGCCCGCACCGCGCAGGAGTTTATCGCGCGTGCAGGAGTCGCACGGAGGGTGCAAGTGCTCGTCGGAGACGCGTTGAAACTCCTCGGGGAGACGCCGGGCAAGTTCGACATCATTTTCATTGATGTGGACAAACATCAGTATCCCGAATCCCTTCGCCGTGCACTGCCACGCTTGCGAAGCGGCGGCCTTCTGATCACCGACAACGTGCTCTGGTCGGGCAAGATTACCCGCCGAGCCCACGATGAAAATACGCGCGGTATCCAGGAGTTCAACCGCGCGATCTACGCGTCGCATAAATTATTTCCGATCATCGTCCCGCTGCGGGATGGAGTGGCTGTCTGCCAGAAACTTTAGCGATTGAAGTTCGAGCAGTTAGCGAAACAGGTTCCGCAGGAAAAACGTCAGGTTCGCAGGGCGTTCGGCGAGTCGCCGCATAAAGTAGGGATACCAATCCGTGCCGAAGGGGATATACACGCGCAAGCGGTAACCTTCACGGATCAACTGCCGTTGCAGATCCGTTCGAATTCCATACAGCATCTGAAATTCGAACTTTTCCTTGCCAATTCCATTCGACGAGGCGAAGTTTTTCGTTGCATCAATCATCCGCGGATCGTGAGTCGCGATTCCGTGATAGATGCCGCTGGGCAAGAGAATCTTCATTAGATTAACGAAGTTCGCGTCCACATCCGCCTTCGCTGGAAAGGCGATTTCAGCGGGCTCTTTGTACGCGCCTTTCACGAGGCGTATTCGGCAGCCCACGGCAATGAGGTCGCGAACGTCCTGCTCGCTGCGGCGCAAGTAAGATTGAATGACCGTGCCAACCGCGTCCGTCTTTCCTCGCACGCGCTTGCAAAGATCTACCGTGCGTTGTGTGTACGGCGAACCCTCCATGTCAATTCGCAGGAAGTTATGGTGCCGCGCAGCGGAATCGGCGATGCGCGCCACAAGAGATTCGCAGAGTGCGGGGTCGAGATCGAGGCCGAGCTGAGTCAGTTTAAGCGAAATATTTCCGTTGAGGTTCTCCGTTGCGATCCGATCGAACATCGCCACGTAAGTGTCTGCCGCGCGGATTGCCCCGTCCTTGTCGAGGACATTTTCTCCCAGGAGATCCAGGCTGACGGGAAAGCCGCTCGCATTCAGTGTTCGTGCTGCCGCGATAGCGTCTTCAAGTGTTTCTCCGGCAACCCAGCGGTGGGCAACGCTCCGGCTTAACCCATTGCTCATCGCCCAGCGCGCGAGCCGTTTGCTTTCCGAGAGTTTAAGGAGTGTAGCCCGAAGCATCAGTAGAGAATTGGCGAGGATTGAGCGAGAGATTTACCTATGAACATGCGGAAAGGATTATCCACACGGGAGCGGCCTCGCGCCAGTGTCCGTTCAGATTTCAGCGCGATTCAAACAACACTAAATACTGTGCTCAGCGAGAAAATGCTCCGCTTCAAGCGCAGCCATGCAGCCCGCCCCGGCAGCGGTGATGGCCTGGCGATACACGTGATCATGCACGTCTCCGGCCGCGAACACTCCCTCGACGTTAGTCCGGCTGCCATCTTTGACGATCAGATAGCCTTCGGGATTCATGTCGAGTTGTCCCTTAAATACCGCTGTATTCGGATCATGCCCGATGCCGAGAAATACCCCATCTATCTTTAGGACAGACGTTTCCCCGGTGGTCGTATTGCGGAGATGAATGGATTCGAGATTCTTTTTCGCTGCGTCGTTGAGTTCTTCCACCACGAAAGGCGTGAGAAATTTGATTTTGGGATTTGATTTCGCGCGATCGAGCATGATTTTGGACGCGCGAAAGTCGTCGCGGCGATGAATGATAGTCACGTGTTTCGCGAACTTGGTGAGAAACGTGGCCTCTTCCATGGCGGAATCGCCGCCGCCTACGACGACGATTTCCTTATCACGGAAGAAATATCCGTCGCACGTCGCGCATGTGGAGAGTCCATGGCCCAGCAGCTCACGCTCCGAGGGCAGGCCCAACGTGCGCGCTGAAGCGCCTGACGCCACGATCAACGCCTCGCACTCCAGAATGTCATTGCCCACCGTCAGCTTGAAAGGCCTTGTACTCAGATCCACCTTGGAGATGACGCCCGTTCGAAATTCGGCGCCGAAGCGCTGCGCCTGCTTGCGAATATTTTCGATCAGTTCAGGCCCGAGGATGCCATCGGGAAAACCGGGAAAATTCTCGACCATCGTGGTTAGAGATAGCTGGCCGCCTGGCTCATGCCCGTCTATGACGAGCGGTTTCAGATCAGCGCGAGCGGCGTAAACAGCCGCCGTCAGACCAGCGCATCCACTGCCGATAATGATGACTTTGTACAAGCGATACTCCTTCAAGAATGCTAATTAGATTCGCGAGACGAGTCCGGCGATTCACGAGGAAACGTTGCATTGTAACATCTCTCATGGGAACACCTGCTGCGAGAGCTACGCTGTACAGTTTCGCGACGAAATTGCGCCCGCGCTGACAGTGACGCATAATGCCACTCGAATCTAATACGCAAACCGAATCTTGATATAGAACGCGCTTCTTCCAACGATGACCTCAACCGCCAATCTCTTTCGCCTCATCAACGAGATCATACTTTTCCTACTTGGCGCGCTATTACTGCTTCTAGCAGCGTCGCATCGCTTTCGACCGTCATCGAACCCAGTCACGTGGATTCTACTGGGCGTACTTTTGATTTATTGGAGTGCACGTGCCGGCATGCGCTGGGCCCCGGCCACAACGCGTTGGCACGAGCGATTGCGCGCTGCCTCATTCGCGGTGGCTGGCGTTGCTATTTTGTGCATCGCGTGGCTTCCGTCTCACCTAGCCCCGCTGGCGCTCGGTATTGCCGGTGGAGTGATGGCCGTGCGAGGTTTGCTGAGCGCTGCTGGCTTCGCGCGCGCGTCAATCGGCGCTAATTAGAATTCCGCCGATCCTTGATAGCGTTCAAGTGCTGCCGTAGCCGCTCGATCACATCGGGCATCTGTCCTTGCTCGATTTCCCGCTCGAGTTCGTCCAAGGCGAAATGGACAATATCGTGATGGTGCAGTTCCTCATTACTGTTCAGCTTCTCGCTAAGCTGGAGCCAGACGTTGTGTAGCAGATCGATTTCCTTCGTTGTGAGCCGCGGAACGTGAGGGCCCAGATAGAAGATCTGCTCCTGGCCGGCGGGCGTGAAGATTTCGAGCGATACGTGCGGACGTGGCTCCGGCATGCGCTCCCAAGCCACGCCCACCTCGCGCGCCTGCTCGGTGATGGGCAATTTGGCTGAATTTCCAACGGCAATCGCCGACGATTGCAGGTTTACAGCGGCGCGCAGTATCGCGTCCCACAAATCGTTCGCCGAAGCCACTGCCAGGCGCACCGGCCTCCCTTCTTTTTCGGCCATTGCCAGCACTTTCGTGAACAGCAATTGTTCGATGGTGCTGAAAAGCTGGTCGGGCGTCAGTTCGTATTCACCGGAAGCGGCGCGGCGTAGCATGCGCACGTGGAGAACAACGATATCTGGTTGAGGACTGCGTACCTGACGTAGCACGGCTTCAAGGTGATACAGCGCGTAGTAAGTGCTCACCGGAACGAGAATATTGCCTGGGTGCGCGCCTACCGTCCCGGGCGTCAGATCGCCTTCTTGTGTCAGGTTGAACTGATCGAGTTCAACATGCGCCCCAACCAGGCGCCTGTGCATAATCTTTTCGGAGATCTCAAATATTGTGAAAAGTAGAATCGTAAACACGACACCGGCGATCGTCGCGTCAGGTTTGGTAAATAGATTTACGATCGCGATTGATAACAGCACCAGCGTAATCAAGCCGAGTCCTACGGGAATCTCTTTTCCAGCGATCGTGAAATTCAACGGCACGCGATATTCGCGATCCTGTGGATGCGTGTAGCGAAGCACTAAGACCGACACGCCTTTCAACGCAAAACTCCAAATGACCCCGAACGCATAAAGGTTTGCGAGGAATGTAACGTCGCCACGGCTGACCACAATCGTGACAATCTGCCCGATAACAACCATGTTGATGATTCGGTGAGAAGTTCCGTACTTCCTGTGCGGATGCCGAAACCAATCCGTGAGGACGCCGTCTTCGGAGACGCGATTCAGCACGCCATTTGAACCAACAATGGCCGTGTTTACTGCGCCCGAAAGAATCAGTGTGCCCACGACCACAACGAAAACGTGAAATGCGAGAAGGACTGGAAAGGGGCCGACCAAATGCATCGCGAGCCCGCCGATCAGATTCTCAGTCCACTGGTGCCGCTGCCCGTCGGGAATGATCATCACCGCGAAAAACGATACGAGGGACGTAAACAGCAGGCTGTAAATGAAGATCACTAATCCGGTTTTCTTTAGATTCGGAAGTTTGGGATGCTCGATTTCCCGGTATACCTGTGCCAGCGTCTCTTCGCCGCTCATCGCCAGGACCGAATGTCCGAGCCCCACGAGTATCATGACGAAGGTGAACATCTCGGGAATCTTGGTCCCGTAAAGCCAGCCGAGCGCCGCCTTGCTGTGGTGCATATTGCTTGGAATTGGCCAGGGCGGCAGGTGGCCGCCGCGCACCCACAGCGTGTAGCCGCACCAGCCGAGAAGTAGCACGACCATGACTGTCGTGAGCTGCATGATGCGCAGGGCCTTCTCGCTCGATTCCGGGATTCCTTTGATGTTCTGCCACCAGAAGTAAACAGTCACCAGAATGGCGAAGAAAGCCGCGGCGGCATTGGGCGGAAGCACGATATTCAAATGGCTGTATGCAAAAAGTTCGTTGAGTACTCCAGCCAGATATTGGCCGGCTGACACTCCGCTGATCGGCCCGGTCAGTACGTAATCGAACATCAGGGCGGAGACGGAAATCTTCGCCATCGTTCCGCCGAGCGCTTCCTTGACCACGCGGTACACGCCCCCGCGGACGAACATACTGCAGCTTTCGACGTACACAGCTCGAACTGCGTATGAAAACAGCATGATGGCGAGGATGAACCACGGAGCCGTCTTGCCGATGAACTGTTCAGCTTCACCGCCGGCGTAGTAAGCCGATGAAGCCAAATCATTTAGGACGACGGCGGCGGCGCGCCAAAACGATATAAAAGTGAGCATGGCCGTCGTGGCCACGATCACCCGGACGGCTGGTCGAAACGAACTAGCGGAAGATTTGGGCAGCGTTGGGTCTGATGCCATGAGCCGTAGGAGCGCGGGAAAAGACTATATTATCAAACGCATTCGAAAGAAAGGGCACGACGCGCGGACTACACACGCGGGATTCATGACGCGGGCTGTGCCCGGAAGTCACGCGCACACTGGGCGCAAGGGCATAGTTCGCGGAGATGCTCGAAGCTGAAGATCCCTGTCGCGTGGCCATCCGAAAACTGAATTTGCACCGCATAGTTCCCCACCGCATTCGCGCTCTTCGCCGTCACCTTCGGTTTAAACATTGGCAGTGGCGAACTCGTTGTGCCGCCAACGTGCTTCATTTTTTCTCTCTCGTCGTTGCAAAGCGCGCACGGGCAATTGTCGCGAAGATATGGAAAATCGAAGTGGCTGGTATGACCGTCAGCCCATGTGATATCCACTCCCTCGCCCGTGGAGACCCGTACCTTGACATCAATTGGCTTTTTTCGAGATTCGAGTGGAATGGGCATCGGGTCAGTTTTCGGCCGAAATTGTGATTATCTGCTGGAGACGTCCGTGAGCGAGTTCGATCCGCCGATCGGCCAAGCGGCCGATGGAAGCATCGTGAGTGACCATCAAAATCGTGTGCCCCTCAATGTGAAGCTCCGTTAGAAGATTGATAACGATCTGCTCGTTCGCTTCATCAAGATTTCCGGTTGGCTCGTCCGCAAGCAGGAGTTTCGGGTGATTAATAAGCGATCGCGCGACGGCCACACGCTGTTGCTCACCGCCTGAAAGTTGTGCGGGAACATGCGTCAAACGGTCTCCGAGCCCGACGCGCTCGAGCGCCAGCCTCGCTTCGTTTTCGTCGGTGGTGCTGTGAAAATATTGCGCGAGCATTACGTTTTCTATCGCGGTTAAATAAGGCACAAGATGAAATTGCTGGAAAACGAAGCCAACTTTCTCGGCTCTGTATCGCGTAAGCCCCGCTTCATCAAATCGCGCGACGTCCACACCATCCACCACGGCGCTGCCGGACGTGGGCGTGTCCAGCCCGCCCAAAATATTTATCAGCGTAGTTTTCCCCGATCCCGACGGCCCCATCATGGCGATCCATTCGCCAGCTTCGACATCGAACGTAACGCCGTCGAGCGCGCGCACCTTGCCGTACACCTTTGTAAGCCCCTCGACTTGGACCAACCTCGACATCACTCGCCCCGCAGTATGACCGCCGGCTTCACTTTCCCGAGAAGCCGAAGCGGCAGAGCTCCCGCGAGAGCGACTCCGACCATGAGGACTATGGTGAGCGGCAACACTTCAAGCCGCGGTGAAATCATCACTCCGAAAACGCGCTTCCCGGCCCACAGCGTCAACGCGACGCCGAAGAGATAGCCGAGCACGCCCCCGAGCGCGCCAAGCACCGCAACTTCCGCAAGAAATAGCCTCACGATGCGTCCGATCGAGCCTCCAAGCGCCTTCATGAGGCCCACGTCAGCGCGGCGCTCCATTGCCAGCGCCGCCATTGTCGCCAGAACGCAGAGACCCGTCAGCACCAAGATCAGAAGCGCCATCGTGATCATCAGCAGTTGAATCCGCGACAGCAAGCTTCCCTCGGTTTCTGAAATCTGGCGAATTGGGCGGGCGTCCGCGTCGGGCAGCGCGGTATTTAGTTGCGACGCAAACGATTGAATACCCACCACCGAGCCAGGAACACGCAACTGGATCATCTGGATCCGATCCACGAGCCCAGAGAGATTCTGAACTGCGGCGAGATTCGTGAAGACCTGGTCATCTTCGTCGTCACCGGCCGTGATAATGCCCGACACGGTAAAGTGCGCTGATTTATCCGCGTAGCGCAATTCAATTTCGCTACCGGGAGTGAGAGCGAATTGCCGCGCGACATTTTTCCCAACGAGGCAGCGAGTGACATCATCTCGCGCCGATATGGCCTCGCCCTGAATTTGCCACCACGGAGTGATTGCGGATGCGCGGTCGAGCCATGTTCCCGCAAGAACGACAGGCTGATTCGCTCTCGTTCTCGCAACCAAGTAAAGGTAAGGCGATGAAATCGTGCCCTGCGGCCCCAACCGATTGACGAAGCCATCAGCCGCCGATTCGTTCATTAATGCTTGATCTCCTGCGCCGTGCGCGGAAAGGACTACGTTTGCACCAAGAGAACGAAATTCCTGAGTCAGTTTCCGCCTGACGTCTATTTCCATGTTGAACATGGCCGAAATGACAGCGCCGCCGCCGACTATGGCCACAAGCGCGACGGCAAGCCGGCCTCGATTTCCACGAATGAGCTGCCAGAACAGGCGGCCAAACATTACTCGCCCCTCAAAATAGGCGCCGGCTCGAGGAGTGCAGCTCGCCGCAAAGGAACGATACTGCCTACGACCGCGACGAATACCGCTAACGCGAGGATGATTGGCAGCAGACTCATCCGAAGGTTTGCCGGAATGCCAAAAACACTTTCGCCCAGAACGCGCGAAAGCCCGGTGCCCAAAAGGAAGCCGGCCGCGCCGCCGGTGACGGCTAACAACACTTGTTCCGCGAGAAAAATTCCTCCGACGACAACATTCGTCGCACCTAGCGCTTTCATCAGGCCGACTTCGGCCCGCCGCTCGAGAATCGAAGCCGCTGAAGTTGCTGCAATCGCGAGCGCCGCAGCGGCAAGCGCCGCCAGCGTCACCAGCCAAAGCAATGTGCTCACCCTCGTAAGCACGCGGCCTTCTGTCTCCGCCACACGCCGAATCGGACGTCCCTCGGTGCCAGGCAGCACCTCCTGAATCTGCCGGCCGATGGATGAAATATAGGGCGAGCAATACCACCGGTCGTATTCGACCGGCGACATCCTGCTCGGGTCGCGCTGCGAGAATGAGTCTTCGGGCTTCGTCAACGCGCTAACGAAGAGCCTCCGATACTCGCCGCCGTGGCCTGACATTGCTTGCGCAATGCCAAGAGGCACAAGAATTGCGTCGTCTTCCGCATCTCCTGACGAAAGCACTCCCGTCACCAAGAGTAAGACGGGAGAATTTCTGGCATTGGCGATACTGCCGGCGATTTTTTGCGCTGAATCGAGCTCAATTGTCTGGCCGATCGCGGACTGAGCAGGAAAAAGCCGCGCGGCTAGGCGCTCGCCGATCACGCACTCGTTCGACCCTTCTGCAAACCAGGAACCCTGCACTGTCCACCACGGGTGCGTAACCGCGGCTCCAGTCTTGAATGCTGTGCCGTCCGGTACGGCAACGGAATGCTGATACCAAGTACCAATCACGGTGACCTCTATCACGGATTTGCCATCTGAAATTCGGCTCGGAACGTCGAGAAATGGAGTGAATCCGATGATATTGTGCCGCCAAAAAATGGTCTTGAGCTTTCCGAGGTCTGACTCTTTTAGGTAGCTACCTTCGTCAATCGGCCTGTAATCCACCCCGCCAATCTCGAGCGGCAAGGTATCAGATTGCGGGGTCACCAGGAGATTGGCGCCGAAGCTGCGGAATTCACGCGCGAGGCGGTCTCCCACATCGAGTGCCATGCTCAGCGTCGCGGTCGCGACTGCCATTCCGACCGTTACCGCGGCAACTGCCAAAAGCTTGCGTCGAGGACTGCGGATGAAGGACTCTCCAACGAGGCGGGCAAACATTTAAATGGCGGCACCTGGCACAGTCGGAATCCTTCTTTAGTGGACGGAAGCTGCTGAACTGGCCAGCGCTGACAGATCGAGGATTAGGTTTCCAGCATCTACCCGTGATTTCACCGGCACTGGATTGCAGCCGCCCGGATCGCCAATCGACGGAACGTAAATCGCCGCACCGCAGTTGCGACAGATTACATTTTGACCTTGTTGCCGGTACCCGGACCAACCGCAAATCTGGCACGCATCGAGTGCCGCGATGTAATCTCCATTACCTTTGCGAATTACAAAAAAACGTAATGACTTGCCATTTACATCAGCCGAGTAGAAATGAAGATCTGAATCAATCAAGCCGCTGGTCGGAATCTCAACCGTTCCATCCTGGGCCGCCAGGCGCGTTGCTTGCACAGGCGCCGCCGCCGTCCGCGCATACACAAAATCCGCAGTAAACATGAGTATTACCGCAAGGCAAAGAAATGCCGCGGCGAAGCTCCAGCGACGTTGCTTGCGATACTCCCACTCGCTGCGCCGGCGCTCTGCAGGGTTGAGCGCCTCGCCGGCCGCAGGCTTCGAAGCAGCAAACCACTCGCGCAAAATAGCCAATCCCGCAACGCCGAGAATCACAACAAAGAAAAAAAACTCGTTGCGAACTATGGGCCCAATGGTAGCCATCTCGGTCTTACTGGACCAAATCCACTGTGCCTCGCTGAGCTCGTGTACGCCGGTCAGGCCGAGCTGAAATGCTACGACCATCAAGATCGTGCTTGTAACTGCAAAAAAGCGGCCGAGCGGAATTCGCAACGTTCCCTGGAAAAAAAACAAACCAACGGCGATAGCCAGGAATATGCCTAAACCCGTGCCAATCCATACATCCAATCCAGCACTCGATAACTCAACGGCGCGCAGAATAAGAACAAGCTCAGCGCCTTCACGCAAGACCATCGAGAAAACAAAAAGCGCGATCGCAATTCCGGCCGCTCGCGTCGTTTTTTGAGCATAACCTTCGACACGCCGCTCGATTTCCTTCTTCAAGCTGCGCGCGATACGGTTCATCCAGACGATCATGGTGACCACGAGGACGGCGGCGACAAGCATCATCAGACCCTCGAACCCGTCTTCGCTCACTTTCCAACGTTGCAGCAGCACAGCCGCGACAAAGCTACAGGCGACCGCAGCGGCGACACCGGTCCACACGTATCCCGCGAGGGCACGCCGTCCGGTACGACTCAGATAAACGAGGACGATGCCGACGATAAGGGCAGCTTCGACACCTTCACGGAGAGCGACCAGCAAGGCAGAAAGCATGACAATCCCAGTTGAAAGCCATTAACAACTAGCACGGCAAGTGTAGACCCGCGTGTACTTTCCGTCAACAATATTGGCCCACGCAACCGCGCCCGCGCCGATAGATCGAGACGTAATGCAGCGATTCTGTATTGCAAGTCTGGGTACATGCGGGCTCCCGAATCCTGCTCGAACCGCATCTTAATCCTTGTACAATACAGGCTCCCGGCAACGCATTGGCCGCGCGCCCCGAAGTATCATATTGGTTTGGGTAAATCCAAGAATGACACGTTTATTTTCATGCTGAACCGCGCGCGGAATTCGTCCTCGCTGTGGTTTAGAGGGACGTTTGCTGCTTACTCGGTCGCGTTGATACTCGCTATCGCGGTGTGCTGTGAATCCGCCCCTGCCCAGACAGCAGCGTCGCCGCGCCCGGAGAGCGCGACAATCCAGACACAGACGCAGCTAGCGAAACCCGTTGCGTCGCCTGCCGATCCAAAACGCGCGAAGGATGCCTTTTCTCGCGGCCTCCGAGCCGAGACGGATAAGAATTGGCGCGAGGCCTTCGCGGACTACTCCGAAGCAGCACGCGCCCTCCCCGACAATCGCCAATACGCCATCCGGCGCGACGTTGCTCGAAGCCAGCTCGTTCAGGCATATGTGGATCGCGCCGAACGCGATGCTGTTTCGGGCCGTATGCTGGAAGCTCGCGCAGGCTTGAGCGCTGCCATCGCGCTCGATCCCGGCGACGCAATTGCTCGAGAACGATGGAACGAGCTCAGCGCTCCTGAAAAACCCGTCAAGCAAGACGTCAACGAAGCGCTCGCGGGTCTCACATATCTAAATCCGGCGACAGGCACTCGCGATTTCAATTTTAGGGGCGACGTTCAAGGTGCGTATCAGGAGATCGCGCGGCAGTTTGGAGTTCACGCGACGTTTGACGTTGACCTGGTAGCGCGGCCGGTGCACCTGGTGATTTCCCAGGTGGATTTCAACACGGCTATGAAGGTCCTCGGCGAGATGACGTCCACGTTCTGGCGGCCTATGGCCTCCGACCTGTTTTTTGTGGCGCAGGATACGCCTCAGAAACGCCGTGATTATGAGCCGTCCATAACGCGAACCATTCTGCTGCCCGCCTCGAGCACGCAGGATGACATCACCGAAATGCTCCGAGCCGTCCGCGACATCACCGGAATTACGAGAACAGTGTTGGATTCGCATTCTCGCACTCTCACGCTGCGCGCCACTCCATCCGCTATCGCGCTCGCAACCCAACTTGTCGATGACCTCGAAAAGCCACGCGGCCAGCTCATCATTGACATGGAACTCCTCGAAATAAACCGCCAGTCGGCTCTGAATCTTGGAATTCTGCCGCCACAGACCAGCACTTTGTACACCTTGAACAAGCAAGAGGTTCAAACAGCCGAGTCCGGACTAGCGGGGCTTGTGACCGTAATTCAGCAGGTGTTCGGCACGCCCAGTTCTCTTTCTGGTCTGACCAGTTCGCAAATTTCCGGCCTGTTGGCCGGCGGACAATTAAGCTTGAACGGACTGCTCCCTCCGCTATACGCGTTCGGCGGTGGCGGGTCCACATTTCTTGGCACGCTTCCCGGACTAACGGCAAATTTTTCTTCCATGCTCTCGACCGTCCGCAATGGGCAGCACATCAAGCTGCGCGCTGAGGACGGGCACCCTGCAACATTTTTTGTCGGCAACCGCGTGCCAGTCTCGCTAGCGCAATTTTCAAACAGCCTGGGGTCTTCCACGAACATTCCTGGCGTGTCTAGCAGCGGCTTCACAACCTCCGAACTCACCACTGGAACTACGCCGACGGCAATAGCCGAAGGCGTGTTGCAAGCCGCGACCGGCTCGTTCATCGATTTGCTCGCCACGAATTTTGGCGACGATACTGTATCGGTGTTCCTAGGCAACGGCGACGGCACCTTCGGCGCCAAAACCGACTTCAACACCGGCAATGGGCCGACCTCTCTGGCACTGGCCGATTTCAATGGTGATGGAAGACTGGACGTAGTCGTCGCCAACAAAACCGACAACACCGTCTCAGTGCTTCTAGGAAACGGTGACGGCACGCTCGCGAGCAAACAGGATTTTCCTGTAGGCACAACTCCGGTATCGGTCGTGACGGGAGATTTCAATGGCGATGGATTTGTCGATCTCGCCGTCGCCAATCAGGCCAGCAACACGATTTCGATTTTGCTCGGTAATGGCAATGGCACCTTCAAGCCGCAAGTTACCTATGGAACCGGATCAGCTCCGACTGCAATCGCGGTCGGCGATTTCAACGGTGATGGAAAACTCGACATTGCAGTCGTAAATCAGAATTCCGCGACAGTTTCCGTTTTCCTCGGTAATGGGGATGGCACCTTCAGAAACAGAGTGGACTACGCGACAGGCAACAATCCTGTCGCTGTGCAAACGGCCGATCTGAACGGTGACACTTTCCTGGATCTCGCAGTGGCGAATTTTAACGACGACACGGTCTCAATCCTGCTGGGAAACGGCGATGGCACATTTCAAACACAGGTCGATTACCCTACGACGAACTCCCCAGACTCGCTCACTATTTCGGATTTCAATGAAGACGGGCGCCCAGACCTCGCGATTGCGGAACAGAGCTCAGACACTGTATCCATTCTTCTTGGACTTGGCGGCGGAGCTTTCAGCGCCCCGCTCGACGTGCCTGTCGGCAGCGACCCGTCATCGGTCGTGTCCGGCGATTTCAACGATGACGGCCTGCCGGATGTGGCGGTCACGAACGCCGGAGCGAATTCCGCGACCGTGATCCTGAATTCCAACGCCATCGAATCGCTCCTCGCCAGCAGTGTTACCGGGGGCGATACTGGAACACCATACCCAAGCGTTGAATATCTCGATCTTGGGGTGAAATTGAAAGCCACACCGCGCCTTCATCCGAATAACGAAGTAACTCTGCAACTATCGCTCGAGATTCGGAGCCTGAGCGGAGCGACCGTGAACGATCTCCCTATCATCACCAACCGTACGATTGAACACACGGTACGCCTGAAAGAAAACGAGACGAGTGCGCTGGCTGGAATTCTTGAAACTCAGGAGATGCACGCCATCAACGGCACACCAGGAATCGCAGGCGTGGATACGATTGGACTCCTTGCGGGAGATCGTACAACTCAAGATACGGACGATGAGCTCTTGGTTCTGATCACGCCTCGGCGTATCAATCCGGTCAACAGAGAAAATCGCGAACTCTATGCGGGCCATCCGCCGCAACAAGGCGGCGGCACCGTTGGCCAAACGTTCGAAGAGCGGCAACCTCAACCGCAGCCGGAACAGCCCACCGCCGCGCCTCCAGAGGAACAACCTCAGCCTCCGCCCCAACCTGAACCGGAAACCGAACCAGAGCCTGAACCAACCAAGCCGCAGTGATCGGTGGACGCGCGGTCGCGCAAACCTTCAGTCGTGTCCTCGAGCGGTGATGAGTTTGTTTGCTAAAGTTTTGAGTCAAGGACGAGAATCGGCTGGTAAGTGCGTGGGACCACGGCTTCAGCGATCGCGATTAATTGCTGCCGTTGATTGAAGACTCTGAGACGCGCACGCTGCCAATCGCCGGAATCGAGCGAAGTAGGCGCTCCCGGCGGGACGATGGTTTGGCCTGGCTGGATTTGGGACACCATGACGTTGAATTTCGCGCCATGGCTGACGCGCCGCTCGACGATAGGTAGCACGGTCGTACGCGGCAACTCCGACAGCAGCCCTTCGAGCCGAATCACGCGTTCGTCAAAACGCGCCGCCTTCGCGGCATCCTGCAACTCATCGAGCGTCGAAGCGTGATCGAGCGTGAATTCGCCAACGGCAGTGCGTACGATTTCGACGAGGTGGGCTCCAGTTCCGTGCCACTGCCCGAGATCGTGTGCTAATGAGCGGATGTAGGTCCCCGAACCGCACTCGACCACAAAGCGCGCGATAGATCCTTCGATTTCCGTCAGCCGAAATTCATGAACATCCACATCAACAGGCTTTAGATCCACAGGCTTCTTCTTTCGCGCGAATTCGTGCGCCGGGCGACCGTGAATCTTTTTGGCAGAAAAGGCAGGAGGCGTCTGCTGGATGTGTCCCGTCAATTGTGACGCGAGTTCCTCGATCTTCTTTCGATCGAGTTCCGGCGCGGAATCCGGGCCGAGCGCCGTGCCGTCAGCGTCGTAGGTGTCAGTGGCGAATCCGAAACGAACGGCGCAAGTGTAACGCTTGCGGCGGTTGGCGTAGAAGCGCATCAGGCGCGTGGCGCGGCCCAGCAGCAGGACGAGGACTCCAGTAGCTAGCGGGTCGAGAGTGCCCAAATGCCCGATCTGGCGGAATCCCGCAACGCGGCGGACTGACTCAACGATGTCGTGCGACGTCTTCCCCTGCGGCTTGTTGACGACAAGCGCGCCATCGATTGGCGCCGATTTTGGCGTTCGCGACATTTTTGTGGTTGTGACTTCGGTGCGGGAAATTTTCAGCCCAAAGAGCGTTACCCAGCCCTCTTCGCGGAAAATAACACGGATTCTAATCGATACACGAAAACGATTAGAAATCGCCGTAACTTAAACAAAACAAAGGATCAAGTACATTTCTAATCGTAACAAAATTGGGGTCTCTTCGAGTTCACTCCGCTCTCTCCGGCGGCTTGCTCTGGCGAAGAAGCTCTTCGATTCGCTGCCCGTATTCCTCGAACTCATCCAGTACAAAGGCAATTTCCGGCGCGCGCCTCAGCTGTAGCCTTTCCACGAGCTCATGCCGGATGAAGCCAGCGGCGGCGGCTAATCCTTTGAGCGCTTTTGTCTTTTCGTCCGGCTCGCTTTCGATGCGGACATAAACTCGCGCGTGGCGCATATCTGGCGACAATCGAACGACGCTGACGGAGAGAGGAACGGCCAGGCGCGGATCTTTCAGTTCGCCCGCAAGCATCAGGCCAATTTCATTCCTCATTTCTTCGGCGATTCGCTCGGGCCGATGCCCCGCAATCGTCATCGTTCTCCCTCAAATGTATTCGATTTCCTGGCTGATCAAGTCTCTGCCGAGCATGCGCTCGGATTCTTCCGCCACCGCTCGCATGGATTCCTCGAGATGCTTATCGTCCGACGAAATGCTGACCACACCAACAACTGACCGCTGCCACAAATCCTGGTGTTCTAGTTCGGCGACAGCAACATTGAATCGTCCACGCAGTCGGTCTTTCAAGCTGCGCAGAACCTGGCGCTTATCTTTCAGCGACCGCGCGTCGGGGATGTGTATCTCCAGGGTGAGGAGGCCGATTGACATAAAGCACTCCGCCCGCAGCGCGAGGACTCCGCTCTCACACTCGATTACGCGGAGGCAGCTGCAGGGGCGAGCCGCTCGATCACGAAACACTCGAGAACGTCGCCATTTTTGATGTCATTGAAATTCGAAATGCCGATACCGCACTCAAAGCCGCTGCGGACTTCGTTCACATCATCCTTAAAGCGGCGCAGCGACACGATCTTGCCGGTGTAAACAACCACGCTGTCGCGAATCACACGGACGTCTGCGTCGCGCTTAATCGTACCGTCTTGCACCATGCAGCCAGCGATCATCCCGGTACCTTTGACTCGGAAAGTGTCGCGCACTTCGGCGCGGCCCAGATACGCTTCCTTGAGAACCGGCGTCAGCAGACCGGTCATCGCCTTCTTCAATTCATCGGTGAGCTCGTAAATGATCGTGTGGAATCGAAGGTCCACGCCTTCTTGCTGCGCGATGTCGGAAGCCTTCCGGTCGGCGCGTACGTTGAACCCAACGATGATCGCGTTGGCCGCGGATGCGAGCAGCACATCCGCTTCGGTGATTCCTCCGACGCTGGCCCTTACGATTTTGAGCTTTACTTGGTCGGTCGAAAGTTTGGGCAGCATCTCGCTCAACACTTCCACCGAGCCTTGAACGTCGGCCTTGATCAGGATCGGCAGTTCTTTTACCTCTCCAGCTTTTAACTGCTCATGCAACTGATCGAGCGTGAGCCGGCCACTTGCCGATTTTGCCAGAGCGGCTTCGCGAAGCTTCGCCTGGCGATATTCCACGATGTGGCGCGCCTTCGCTTCATCCGCCACCTGAAACTGATCGCCGGCATCCGGCACGCCCTGAAGTCCTAATACTTCGACCGGAGTCGCAGGGGCTGCTTCCTTGATGGCCTGGCCGCGATCGTTGAACAGCGCGCGCACCTTGCCGTAGACCGCGCCGCACACGAACACGTCCCCGACATGCAGAGTGCCATTTTGAACGAGAACTGTTGCGACCGGGCCTCGGCCTTTATCCACGCGCGATTCGAGCACAGTGCCGCTCGCGGGCGCATCAGGATTCGCTTTCAATTCGCGGAGATCGCCGACGAGGAGGATCATCTCGAGAAGACGCGGGATGTTCTGCTTCGTGCGGGCCGAGACATCCACCATCACCGTGTCGCCGCCCCAGTCTTCCGGCATCAATCCGCGGTCTGAAAGCTGCCGCTTCACACGCTCGGGCTGGGAGTCGGGCTTGTCTATCTTGTTGATCGCGACGACGATTGGAACCTTGGCGGCACGCGCGTGATCAATGGCTTCTTCAGTTTGCGGCATCACTCCGTCGTCAGCGCCAACAACGAGCACGACGATGTCAGTGACCTTCGCGCCGCGCGCTCGCATCCGCGTAAACGCTTCGTGGCCCGGAGTATCAATGAACACGATGCGGCGGCCATCCACGTGAACTTCAGACGCACCGATGTGCTGCGTGATTCCGCCTGACTCGCCAGCCGCGACGTCAGTTTCACGAATCGCGTCGAGCAGGCTCGTTTTCCCGTGATCCACGTGCCCCATGACCGTAACAACGGGCGCGCGTGGCACCAGATTGCCCGTCTGCTCTTCCTTCTTGGTTTCCTCTTGGACCTGCTGCTCTTCGAAGGTAACCACCTGGACGATGCCGCTGAACGATTCCGCGAGAGTTGTGGCCGTCTGGGTGTCGAGAGCCTGATTGATACTCGCGAAAACTCCCTTGTCCAGGAGCGCTTTCAATAGTTCCTTCGCACGAATATCAAGCTTTTCGGCAAGTTCGCGAACCGTGATTCCTTCCGTGATTATGACTGCGCGGGGTTCGCGCTTGACCGGCGCCGGCATTGCCTCGGCCTGCGCCATGCGGCCCGCACCGGTTCCAGTTCGTGTTCGAACCGGGTGCAGCTTGCGTTCACCTTCGGCGAATCTCTTCTCGATTAAAGGACGGCCGCGGGTCTGAGCCGGCTTGCGAACGTAAAGCGGCTTGCCAGGCTCGGCTTTTCCAACCGGAGCTCCTCCAGCTGGCTTTGGCCCAAGTAGCGGTGAGCCAGGGCGTGGCGGTCCGGAAGGCCTACTGCCGGGACGCGCCGGAAATCTCGATGGGCCACCCGGCCGTCCGGCGGGCGCAGTTCCGGGGCGACTTGCCGCGACAGGTCGGGCACTCGCTGGCGCATCAACCCGCGCACTTGCGGGCGCCTGAATCGAAGGCTTTTGGGGCAACTTGGGCATCGGTCCAAGGACGGGTTTCGGAGGCGCCGACGCGGATCGCCCACCTATTGGCGCCGAGGCGGATCGTTGAGGGGTAGACGGCCTTGGAAGCGTTGTCACCGCCGGTCTGGTAGCTGCCGGAGTAGCCGCAGCGGGAGCCGCTGCAATGGGCTTAGCCGCTGGGGCAACCGGAGCCACCGGAGCGGCAGTAGGTGCCGCAGGAGGGGCGACAGTCGAAGTCGGGCTCGCTATTGGCGCTCTCGAAGGAATCGGAGGTCGAGGAGGCGGCGCGGCAGGAGGCACCGCAGGCGCTACGGCGGGAGCTTCCGCCGCCGGCTTGGCCGTAACCGGCGCTGCGACTGGGCGTGCAGGAGGCGGTGGCGGAGGTGGCGCCGCAGGCTTTGCAGCTGGCCTCGACTTCGCTGCCGCGGCCTTCGCTTGTTTCTCGGCTTCTTCAGCGGCCTCGTCATCCGCTAACTGGCGAAAATGCTTCCGCACGAGCACCGCGTGATCAACATCGATGGAACTCGAGTGAGTCTTCTTCTCGGTTACGCCAATCTCGGGAAGATAATCAATCAACACCTTCGCCTTGATTTCCAGCTCTCGCGCCAGTTCGTTAATTCGGATTTGATTCGCGTCTGACATTTATTGGGTTTCTTCGTCTACCTTTGGCGACTCGGGATTCTCGCTCTTTTCGGGCGTGTTTTCTTCGCCAGTTCGTGTCTCGGGCGCCTTTTCAGAAGCGTTGTCTGGTGCGCTTGATTCTCCAGCACGCACCTCGCCCGCGGTCGATTCGTCGACAGCCGTTTCTTCTTCGACCACTTCCTCCGCAGCCGGTTGCTCGGCAGCTGTTATTTCGGTGGTTTCTTCTTCAGCGGGAGTTTCCACCGCCGCGTCCTCTGTTGGCGCTACCTCGACTGGCTCTGCCTCAGCGGCCGCCCTGGTAATCTCGGCGGCAGCTTCAGCGGCCTGCTGCGCTTCCAATCCCTCGAAATACAGCGCCACCGACTGGTGAATCTTCTCAACCATTTTTTCGCCGATGCCGGGAATTTCGACCAACTGCTCCGGCGTCATATCGGCGAGCTTCTCAATCGAACTGATTCCATGTGACTCAAGCTTCTCAATCGTTTTCGGCCCGACACCCTGGAGTTCCGTGAGCGATGTGCCCGGCGAAGTCAGAGCAGTCATCTGCGCTTCGATCTCGCGGCGCTTCTCTTCTTCGCTCTTAATGTCGATGTTCCAGCCTATGAGCTTGCTTGCCAAACGAACGTTTTGGCCCTTCTTGCCGATAGCAAGTGATAGCTGCGTGTCTTCCACGATAACTTCAAGGCGACGCTCTTCCGGATCTACAATCTGAACTCGAGTGACTTTCGCTGGACTCAACGATTTCTGTGCGAACGTCAGCGTGTCTTCGTTGAACGGGATAATGTCGATCTTTTCCCCGCGCAACTCCCGGATGATCGATTGCACGCGCATGCCTTTCATTCCCACGCATGCGCCCACAGGATCCACTTCCTTGTCGCGGCTCTCAACGGCGATTTTCGTGCGCTCACCAGCTTCACGCGCCACCGCGCGAATTTGAACGGTGCCATCATAAATTTCTGGCACTTCCATTTCGAAGAGCCGCTGCACCAGCGCGGCGTCGGCGCGCGATACGACCACCTGGGGGCCCTTCGCGGCGCGTTCGACTGCCCGAATCGTCACGCGTAGACGGTCGCCCACGTTGTACGTCTCGAGGCGCGACTGTTCCCTCTTGGGCATGCGGGCTTCCGTGCGGCCCATGTCCATGATGATGTCGGGGCCTTCCATGCGCTTCACGATGCAGTTTACGAGTTCCCCGACACGGGTGTGGTATTCGTTGTAGATGGTGTCGCGCTCGGCTTCGCGAACTTTTTGCAGAATGACTTGCTTCGCGGTCTGAGCGGCGATGCGGCCCAAGACTTCGGTTGGCTTTGGCTGCGTTACTTCTTGGCCGGCTTCGATATCGGGCTGTTGCTTGCGTGCGTCGATGAGCGAGATTTCACGAAGCGGATCGGCGACTTCGTCCACAACAATGCGGACCGAAAACACGTCCACGTGCCCGGTCTCGGCGTTGAACTTGGAGCGCAGATCCTCCTCGGTCTTGTAGTACTTCCGCGCTGCGACGACCATCGCGTCCTCTATAGCCGCGACGATCACGTCCGGTTCAATATGCTTTTCCCGGCTGATCTGCTCGATTGTCTGGTACAGCAGACTCGCCATGCGTCTTACTCCCCTTCAAATCCCAAGTCACCGCTAAATCTCCACTACCAGATTCGCCTTGCGAATTCCCGCGAACGGCAAATTCAATTCCCGGTCTCGGACGGACAACTTCACGTTCCCATCGGCAATGCCCGAGAGACGCCCCTCGAAATACTTCGAGTTCTCAACCGGCTCGTTGAGCCAAATCTTCGCAAGCCGCCCGACGAACCGCGCATAATCCGCGGGCCTGATCAATTTGCGGTCGAGTCCGGGAGAACTGACTTCAAGCACATAACTCGGTCCCGGCACCAGGTCTTCGGCGTCCAGAATCACGCTTAACTGCTGGCTCACGTGTTCGCAGTCCTGATGTGTGATACCACCGCCTCGAGGACTATCCTCAGTAGGGTTGCGATCGAGATAGACTCGCAGAAGACGTTGCTTCCCTACCTTCCACTCGATATCGAATATCTCGAGGCCTTCCGAGTGAGCCACCCGCTCGGCTGCGTCACGAATCTTATCCAGGTCCATCGCCGTCGCCACTAGGTCCGTTGCCAGGAATGGCCGGCACTTAGCCGTCGCTGGGCAGAAAATACTCGTGCCCCGCCATTTCTGTGCGCAACAAAAAAGTGGGCTCGCGCCCACTGTGTCGTTCGACCCTGCTTGAAACAACTAATTATAGCGACTGTCCAACGTAAAGGCAATACTGCCAACGAGCGCTTCGGGCGACTTCTTCAGCGCACGAGAACGTCCAGCGCCGGTTCGAACTCCTTTGCCCTAAGTCAATGGGCGGGTTGTATTTACGGACACGATGTCCGAATTAGTTCGTTAGACGGCAATCAATCGAAGGCCGATTACTGTTGGGGCTGCTTCGGCGGAGTTGTAGCCGCCGGGCGCGGTGCCGCCGGCCGGGGCGTTGTCGTTCCAGTCTTCACCGGATATGCCTGATCGAAAAGCTTGACGATGTCTTGTGTAATATCAATATGATTCGCGGCGTAGACTACCGGAGTGTTCTGCGCCGAGATATCGAAAACGACCGCATAACCATTCTCTTTTGAATACTTGTCAATCACGTCGAGCATTTTGCGGCCGATACGATCTACGATTTCTCGCTGGTCTTCGTTCCCGTCATCCTGAAGCTCCTGCTGCTTGCGCTGGAACGAGCGGGTGAGACGGTCACCCTCCTGCGCCAAGCGCTGCTTCTCTTCATCGCTCAAAGTCGTCGCGCCGTTTCGTAGACGCGTCTGGATGTCCTCAATCTGTTTTCGCATATTATCGAGTTCGGTCTGCCGTGGATTGTACTTGGATTGAAGTTCCGCAGCGGCCTGCTTGCCTTCGGACGTGCCAGTGATGGCCGTCTGGATATTGATGACAGCTACTTTGCCTGTGACTCCCGCCGCGGGGGCGGCAGAACCTGTCTGCCCCCAAGCCGCCGGAACAAGGAGCAACGCCATTAGGGCTGGTATCACAACTCGCATCTTCATTCAGAACTCCTTCTGTGGAAAAATTAAGGCCAAGCAAAACCGCGATTATAGCTGCCGCTTTGGTGGCCGGTCAATCAGATTCACTTCACGCACGCGACCATCGCTATCTCGGAATCGGAACCAGGAGCACTCGATTGTTGTTCTGATCCACGACTACGGCCAGATTCAACTTCGGATCAACCGCCACGGAAAACTGTTGCGAACCGCTAATCGGGACCATCACCTGAACCTTCTGGTGGAGCAAATCAACAAACGACGCCGTGTTACTGGCGGTATTGATTGTGACGAGAGTACTCGTCTGAAAGTTGTATGCAAGTGAAGTCGGATTTATGCCAACGCGAAGGCGAGTCTGGATAAAACTCACCGGGTCAACAATCACTACGTTGTTATTCAGACTATCAGCGACCAAAAACTTGTTTTCGGCGGGATCATATTCGACGCCCGTGGGATCTTCGTAACCAGGCAGGGTCGTAAGGGTCTGCCCAGTGGAGAGGTTGATGATCTGCAAGGTGTTCGTTCCGGAGAATTGCGGCGGAGGCGCAGACGTGACAGCAGCAACGTTGTCGATGGGATCAATCGCGACGGCCAGAGGCGCCTGCTCGACTGTCAGGCTGGTGATGGATGGTGGTGTGCTTGTGGGCAAGCCTGTAATTGAGAACAAACTCAAATTATTCGAAATGTTATTTACGGCGACGACGGTGGCTGTATCAGCGTCAATCGCCAAACCCGTCGGCGTGTTGCAGTTCGAGCAATTCGCCAGAGGCGAAGGCGCAACGATCATCTGATTCACATCGTCAATAATCGTGAAATCGTTGCTGCTGCTGTTCGCAACCACGGCTAATCCAAGCCGCGGCAGAACTGCAACGCCGTTCGGATTCGTGCCGACGGAAATCGGTGGGAAGGCCGTGCCGTTGGCGAGATTCACAATGGTTACGTCGTTCGAAAGAGAGTTCGTCACAACCGCGTAGTCGCGATCCGGATCAATCGCCACCGCCACCGGACTCGTTCCCACGGCAACGGGTTGAATGACCGGAAATTCCCGAATGTTCGAGACGGTCGAGTCCGGATTCAGAACATCCACAATATATCGCCGCGCAGAACCAAGCATGCTCGCAGGAATTGTCGCGGTTAGCTCGCGGCAGATTGTGCCGCTGCAGGTTGCCGCGACTGGCGACGTCGCGATGGGAGTTCCATCAAGCCGAACCAAGGCACCGCTCTCGAATCCGTCACCGACGACTGTTACTGCGACCGGAGCCGGTGAGCTAAGCGTGGAGGCGGGGCTCAACTGCGTAATTTGGAGCGCGCGAACCGAAGCCAACGAAAATACCGAGACCATGTTATTTCCCTGGTTTACGACTACTGTCAAGTCTGTTGTTGGGTCAATCGCGACTGCCAACGGATTTGGACCCACTGCGACGGTGCCAAGAAATAGTTGCGTTCCCAGATCGAACACACTCAATTCGTCGCTCTGGTTATTGAGAGTGACGCCGATGTTCGTGAGCGGATTTACCGCCGCGGCGACTTGAGACTTGTCATACGTAACGGTCGAAACCGAATTATCGAGAACGTTGAAAAGCGTGACCAAGGTGCTGCTCGGGTCCGTGAGAATAGCTTGGCTGGTTTCGGGATTGAATCCGATTCCCTGAATCGTCGACGTAATCGTGAGTGTTGCCACGACGCTCGGCGCCCGTCCGTTCTCTCCGCCAAGATCAACGATGCTAATGGCTCCGGCACCGCCCGGCGTCACTACCGCCCAATTCAACTTTTGCACGATTGCCACTTGTGGACTGACGCCCGTGCTGACAGGATTTGCGCTCCCGCCAATCTGCGGGTAGACGGTTGGCGGAGTTGTAGACAAATCCACTACGGTGGCGACGTTCGTGGATTGATTCGCGATTAACGCACGGTGAGTTTGCGAGTTAACTCCAACCGAGAATGGGTTGATCGGCGTCGTTGTCGGCGTGACTGGAGGAAGTGCCGGACATGCACCACTGACCAGCGCCGTCAGGCAAATCGTGGTTACTGCCTGGGTATTCAAGTTCACCACAGAAGCTTGATTCGTTCCGTTGTTCGGAACAATCGCAAGATTCAGTAGGTTATCAACGGCAACGCCGGTCGGTGACTGGCCAACAGGAATCGTCACGGCCGGGGTCGCCAGTGAATTTAGATTGATCAATGAGATCGAGCCTTCTGTAGTGTTTGCAACCACTGCAGTCGCCGTCGCCGTGTCAATTGCGACTGCCGTCGGCCCGGGAGTCGCGGTCGCGCCGACGATTACATTCGGAGGCCCACCTGTCGGGAGTGAAGACGCGGTAGGTGTTACGGCCAGGTTCACAGCAGCGATGGACGAACTTCCGGATGGCACACCGGGGTTCTGCACAACGAGCGGGAAGAGACCCGCAGTACCAAAATCCGTACCCGAAAGTACTGCGTCGAGAAGCCGGGGATCTGGATTGTAAGGATCGTTCGGGTTGTTCGGATTGTTCGGCAGGCTGGCAGGCCGCGATTGTCCATTGAAGGTGACCGTAGTAGAGGGTGAATAAAATCCGCCT
>Ga0209624_10000563_pt1 | contig 32705 bp, 26 predicted proteins | sample JacPinW_OM2H0_O1_FD_188565 | JGI IMG/M metagenome (GOLD analysis project Ga0209624, IMG submission 188565) | Forest soil microbial communities from Algoma, Ontario, Canada - Jack Pine, Ontario site 1_JW_OM2H0_O1 (SPAdes) (version 2) | ecosystem: Environmental > Terrestrial > Soil > Boreal...
AAACGCATAGCGGAAAGAGAATGTGGCATTGCTGCCGTCAAAATTCGCCGACTGTATCGTCGCAAGTCCAAATGGACTCGTGTTTCCCGCTTGGGTGAACCCGTAATAATTCCAGGACATTTTGTAGGTGACGTTTCGATAGACATCGATCGCAATCGATGCATACGGCCTTTGGTAGTTAAAATCGAGCGTGCCGGAAGGCGTGAGTGGGTTCAAAAATATCGTGTTGCCGCGGACAAAGCTGCCGCCATAGCCCACCATCGCCGTCACCCGCTTCGTGGGTTTCCACATCACAGCGGCATGGGCGAAATGATCCGTGCTGCCGTATGTCGAAAGGGCCGTCAGGGGTGAAGACGCATTCGTAATAATCGGGCACGTCGTTCCCGTCGGCAGTATCGGCACACCCGGCGGGAACGTAGACACAGGCAGAGTGGCCGGCGGGGGCGCAGGGTTTGCGGAGGAAGTGGAGTACGCGAAACAGATTAGTGACTGGGTATAGACGTTCCAGTAGTTGTAGCCGAAATCGACAGACAGGCGCTGATTCGCCATCAGCAGTGCCGAGAAGCTGTACGAGCGATCGTGTTCGAGGTTGTCCACCGTCGAGACGTTGTCGCGATTTTCATGGATCTCAACTGCGCCATCCAGCATGGCCCATGGTCGCGGTTTGTAATTTGCATGGATCTTGTAGGACTGCACTTGCCGAGGATCGATCCGGGTATAGGAGTTGTCGTTATAACCGAACTCCAGATCGGCGGTGATGCGGAGAGCCTCAATAGGCCGAACGACCGCTCCCAGCAACAATGCATTCTCATTGATGGTCGTGAGACTGCGGGTTGGACTCGCCGGGGCAGGAGCGATGAAAGTTACCGACCCGTCTCCATTGAGCGTGCATCCGGCAGGAAGAGCAGTGCCGCCAGCGGGGATGGCGCAGCTACCGCGGGCGGCAAGGAAATCGTTCGTCGCAGTAGCGCCGGTCCCACCCGGGAAATAGATCAGCTCCGAGTCATTCGTATCGCTGAATTGAGCGATCGTTCGGTTCGTATAGAGATAACCAATATGAGCGCTTACGCGCCGATTGAAATCGTATTGGAGCTCCAAAGTATTCGATTTCAGGTTTTGGCCCAGAAACGAAGTAGTCAGGCCGGTTGTCACATCCGCGGCCGAGCTCGCCAGGTGCTGCGGGCAGGTCACCGCATTGGAGGCTACGGGGCAATTGGCCGTGTTGAAGACAGCTTCACTCTGCTGCAAACCTGCCAAGCCTGGAAAGCCCGTGCCGAAAATATTCGTCTCGTCGAGCGCCCACATTCCCGGAATGCGCCAGTTGTCGTAGCGAAACTCGTCGAGGACGCGAAGCTTATCGGTCACCGAGTAAACTCCGGACCAATTCGCATTCACTGAAACGCGTTTTGCGTTTGCCGGGCCACCGGTCGTACTTCCGCGCTCGGCTGTGCGGGAAGTGAACCCGTTCACGGTCTCGAGGAAATCCGGTATCTGGTTGTTGCTGGTGCTGTAACCGACCGAGCCGGACATTTCGAAGTTCTTGAAATAATTCGATTGGAAGCGAAACCGCTCCGTGGGCATAAAATTTCGCGGATTCCCGACTTGGCTATAAGACAAGAACCCATTGCATGTGGGATTGGCGGTGTTCGTCGTGCCCGCTACGATCGGAGTCGCGCAGGGTAGAACCTCGGATGGCGTTTGCGTGCTCCAAATGTTTCCCAAGTCAACCGGTGTGCCGTTCGGGGTGCCCAGCCCCGTGGGGTTTGCGAGGACGAATCCGAAATTCTGCGGATTGACCGCTGGGTTATCGGTAACGACGTTGTCCTGCTTGAAATAACTGAGGAACTCATCAAAGGAAAACGTCGTTCGCGGCAGGACTTTGAAATCGACTCCCACGCGATAGGCGTTAGTCGTATAACTATTCGCCTGATTGAATGCCGAAATCGTGCCTCCGTCGGTGGTAAATAGGCTGGGTCCTTCATCGCGGTTCCGCGAATAGCCCAACCGGAATTGCACCGCCGAATTCGGAAGCAGCGTAAGGTCGTAGTCCTGCATGCGGCGCACAAGATCAAGTGCATGAAGTGAATTGTTCTGCGGCACGGCGGGGCTTGAGCAGAATGCCGGAGCGCCCTGAGGGAAAGCTGCCGTGGGCGGACCCACGAAGCAGCCGGTGGTCAAAGATCCGGGCGGGTTCAATGCGGTTGGGTTCAACGGGTTGGCCGACACGTTGTAGTCCCAAAAGTTCTTGTCGCGGCGGAAGAGCAGCCGAAAGTCGTACAACTTGTTTTTTTGGATGCGCAGGCGCGTCACGTCGTTCGGATCGCCGCCGTATCCGAAGTTGCTGAAGCTCAAGTTGTCGAACAAGAATCCTTTGTGATCGAGTGAGCGCATCTCCAGCGTGTAGTCGAAAAGACGAAGGCCGGAACCGAGGTTCTCGAATGTATCGTAGGTGTTCTGGTTACCATTGATTTCACTCGCTCGATACCCGGCTTCGATGGACGAGTGGATGTTGTAATCGCCCGAGTTAATTCCTTTTAATTCTCCCGTGTCGTCTTGGGCGCGAGCCGCAGGCGAGAGCAAGAGCGCCACGATAAAGATAGCGGGAATCGAGTGAACTACCAGGCCACCTTTCATAGCTTTTCTGCCCCCATTCGAAACCCTCACTGCTGGCCTTACCGTCTTGCTTGCCTTCTCCACCTATTTGAAGAAGGTCTCATCGAAGTTGGAGCCGTGAATTTGCGAGTGACACAACACGCACGACTGGAAAAGGCTGGCCTGGTTGTGGAACGAAGGGGCTCCGGGTGCGGAGCTGAAGGACGACGCCGTGTGGCACTGCAGGCAGAGCAGGTTGACGTTGCTCAATTTCAACATGTGGGGATTTGGTCCGCCGTGTGTCAAATGGCACGACTGGCACCCGTCCACCTTTACCGGCGCGTGTTCGAACACAAACGGCCCCTGTTTGTCCGTGTGGCATTGGAAGCAGACGGCATCCTGCGTGGAGGAGGTCCGCACCTGCTTGGGTTTCACCGTACCGTGCACGTTGTGGCAGTCGCTGCACTGAATCAGCCCTTCGTTGACGCGATGATGGAACGGCATGTCGAACTGGGCTTTTTGCTCGAGATGACATGAGTAGCAAAGCTCGGGCTGGGATTTTACGAGCAAGAACTCCGATGTCTTGGCATGGTGCGGCGAATGGCAGGAAACGCAACTGACGTCATTCTTGGAATGTTCCGAGTTGATTGCATTCATGTGCTGCGTGCCGCCGGCATGGCAGGTCAGGCAGCGATCGTTGATTTCCTTCGTCGAGTGATCTTTAAAGACGAAAATCTTGGCGATGTCCCCGCCGCCCTCGACGTGAGCTGAGCCGGGACCGTGGCATCCCTCACATCCTTGGTGCGAGGGGCCGCCCTTCGTGTCGAGGGTCGTCTTCCAGTGAGGAGTTTTTTCCCAGTGGTTATAGATGTCTTCGTGGCAAGTCTTACAGGTTTCCGAACCCACATATTGGGCCTGATCGGAGTTCTTCGAGGGCGGTAAAGGCGCTGACGACGTTTTCGAATTGGTTTGCGATGGTTGTGCTTGTTGTGCCCGCGTGGAAGCCTGCTGCAGGCAAAACAAACCAAGGGCTGCAATCGCCACCCAGCGCAAAGTTTTCGAGCGCCTCATTGGCCCCTCAGTTCACTGCCACGGATCTCAAAGCGAAAACGCAGCGTTTTGGTCTCGCCTTCATACAACAAGAATCCTGATTTGGCTGTGACCCGGATCACAGGGATAGTGAATGATTTTTATTGGGGTTTCCTTGCAGATAAGTTCAGGGGGAGTCGATGCTGGGAATCGCTTTCAGGCGATGCTTTAAGGAGTTTTCTGCCGAGAAAATCGTGACTTAAGGTTTCGACCTGCTGCCTCTTCTCGAATGTTCGCAAGTCTTTCGAGTGCCGCTCTATTTTGAATGACGAGTGTCCGATTTTTTAGCTCAATTATGCGTCTCTTCTTAAAGCGGGAGAGAACCCTTGCGACGGTTTCCCGGGCGACTCCTATCATCTGGCCAATTTCTTCCTGACTCGATTCCAGAGTCACCTGTGCTTGCCCATTGGAACCTTTGGAGATCGGGCACAGTCCCAGGAGGAACCGAGCCAGCTTTTGGTCCGCCGATTGCGACAAGTGGACCATCTTGATTTCAGCCAAGGTCGAATAGTAGATCGCGCTCACCATTTCCGCGGCGTGGTAGGTTGCCCCATCCGTTCGGTGCAAATATTGAAGAAGGTCATAGCGACCGAGAAAACTCACCCTGGCTGATTTCACCACCTCCGCTGTAGCCGCATGGGGCAGTCCAAGAATTGCTGAGGGCAAGCCTAGGACGGTTCCGCGGCCAACTAATCCGAGGATGAAGGATTTTCCGTTGTCGGAACCGATCGAAAGCTTGACGCGCCCGTCCCAGAGCACATACACCCCGCGAACTTCTTGCCCTTCGGCGAAGAGTACGAATCCTTTCGGCCGCGCAGCCTGACGGTTCATTGCGCGAATTGCCGAGAGACGTTCGAGACAGCGATCCGAAAGGACGGGATAAGCGCCCATCCGATTCGGAATCGAAATAAGATCTTGTTCCTCTGTACGCGAGGATTGAGGATCTCCCACGTTTGTCTCCGATCGAACCTTCCGTTTGTTCGCTCGCCAAGGTTCCGTAACTCTTATAGGGCTTCTAATCCTTGGCGCCTGTGATTTGCGTCACAGCACGGATGTGACGAGCGTGCGATACTCCCGTTTCTTCAAAGCGGTTCGAGACGAGGATTTGCTCGGGCATGCGAGAAGGAGGGTTCACCGCCGTGCGCAATCGGGCTGCCGATCGGCATTCTTTCTTTTGTGCTGACAACCTGACGGTCGGTCACCTGAGTAACTCCAACCAGCAACTTCTGCGGAAGCACCTCGATGGCGCTGCGGGCCGCAGAAACCCCCATGCGTCACTGTCGAACAAAGCAGAGCCACGTCGAGGAATGCGCGCGTCTGCGCGGGAAAAACCGATCCCGGCGTTTCTGGGAGAGAGTCGATGAAACCAATTAGAGATCCGTTGCCGAAGGCCTTGCAGTTGCGCGGGGTGTCGCGCCGTGAATTCGTGAACTTCTGCAGTTCGATGGTCGCGGCACTGGCATTGCCTCCCAGATACCTCGGTATTGTCATGAAGGCGCTGGCACAGGCAAACCGTCCCGTTCTCGTCTGGCTCGAATTTCAAGATTGCGCGGGCAACTCGGAATCGATGTTGCGCAGCAGCAATCCTACGGTCACAGAATTCGTTCTCGACCTCCTATCTTGGGAATATCACGAACTCCTCATGGCCGGCGCGGGGAAGCAAGCCGAGGATGCGCTCGAACGTGTTGTTCGCGACCACGCGGGCGAGTATATCGCCGTGGTGGAAGGCGCGATTCCTACAGCGGACGGCGGCGTCTACTGCACCATTGGCGGGAAGACCGCACTGGACATCGCAAAGCATGTCTGCGGGAACGCCGCGGCAAATATCGCTGTCGGTGCGTGTGCTTGGGATGGAGGACTCGTTCGCTCGAACCCGAACCCGACCGGAGCGCTCGGATTGCAGGAAGCGGTTCCCGGGTTGAAGAACGTCGTCAACCTAGGAGGCTGCCCGCATAATCCGGCGAATACAGCTGCAGTCCTCGTGCACTATCTGACGTTCCACGACATGCCCGCGCTCGATCAATACAACAGGCCTCTGTTCGCTTACGGAGACATCATCCACGACCAGTGTGAGCGCCGCGCCCACTATGACGCGGGGCGATTCGTGGAGGAGTGGGGTGACGAAGGCCACCGGAAGGGCTATTGCCTTTACAAGATGGGCTGCAAAGGCCCGGAAGCAAACTACAACTGTCCAACCGTGCGTTGGAATGATGGAACGAGTTGGCCGGTGAAGGCTGGCCATGGATGCATTGCCTGCGCTTCGCATCGCTTTTGGGATACGAAATCACCCTTCTATAAACGATTGCCATCGGTGCCGGGATTCGGCGTCGATGTCACGGCCGATCAGATCGGATGGGTCGCCACGGGAGCGGTTGCGGCCGCGATGGTTGCCCAAGTGGCCGGAAATATCGTGCGCGACAAAATCCGACCGAAGAAGACAACCGACGAGACAAACGAACCAGCGGATTCTGGCGGAGCTTAGGAGGAATCAATGACGCGGATAGTGGTCGATCCGGTCACACGAATTGAGGGGCATCTGCGCATCGAGGCGCAGGTTGAAGGCGGGATGATTGCGGATGCGTGGAGTTCCGGCACGATGTTCCGCGGAATCGAGTTGATCTTGCGCGGCCGTGACCCGCGCGAAGCATGGATCTGGGCGCAGCGCATTTGTGGTGTGTGTACGATGGTTCATGCGCTGGCTTCGGTCAACGCGGTCGAGGATGCGCTGGGCATCGAAGTTCCCGACAACGCTCGCATCGTTCGGAACATCATTGCGGCAACACAGACGGTGCAAGACCACGTCATTCACTTCTACCATCTTCACGCGCTCGACTGGGTGGATGTGGTCTCCGCATTGAAGGCGGACCCGGCGAAGACATCGCAGCTCGCGCAATCGATCTCCGATTGGCCAATGTCCAGCGAGAAATATTTCAAGAGTGTTCAGGATCGCGTCAGCGCCCTGGTCGCGAGCAAGCAGCTGAGCCTCTTTGGCGCGGGGTACTGGGGACATCCCGCCTACCATCTCCCACCCGAAGCAAACCTCATGGCCGTTGCGCACTATTTGGAGGCACTGCAGTTCCAAAAACAATTTATCCGGATTCACGCGGTTCTCGGCGGCAAGAATCCCCACTTGCAGACATTCCTGGTTGGGGGCATGGCCACTGCCATGGACCCGAACGAGCCGGGTGCGACGATAAATCCCGAACGCATCGATTTCTTGCTGGAGGTGGCCAAGTCGGCGATCGCGTTCGTGAATCAGGTGTACATTCCCGACGTTCTCGCCGTGGCGGGGTTCTATGGGGATTGGTTCGAGCGAGGTGAAGGCCTTGGGAATTTCATGTCTTACGGGGGCTTTCCGCAAGGATCCATCAAAGACCCAGCGAACTTCTTTCTTCCCCGGGGCATCATCCTGAATCGCGACCTGTCAAAGGTTCACTCGGTCGATCCGGCGAATATCACAGAATATGTGACCCATTCCTGGTACGAATATTCCGGAGGAGATCAGACCGCCAAACACCCATTTGATGGCGAGACCAATCCGAAGTATTCGGGACCGAAACCTCCCTACGAATTTCTCGACGTGAATGAGAAATACTCCTGGCTGAAGGCCCCGCGGTATCAAGACCAACCGATGGAGGTCGGTCCGCTTGCACGATTGCTGGTTGCCTATGCTTCGGGCCAGTCGGACGTCAAGGCTTTGGTCGATGCGACCTTGGCAAAGCTGAAGGCTCCGCCTGCAGCGTTGTTTTCGACTCTTGGACGCATTGCTGCGCGCGCGCTGGAAACACAACTTCTCGCAAGCCGCGTCGTGGGCTGGATTCAGCAGCTGGGAGACAATTTGGCGAGCGGGAACGTGCGCATTCACAACGGTGAAAAGTGGGACCCGAAATCCTGGCCCAAGACCGCTCGGGGTTTCGGCTTCTTCGAGGCGCCGCGCGGGTCGCTGGGGCACTGGGTGGAAATCGAGGACCAGGCCATCAAGAACTACCAGGCGGTAGTTCCGTCCACATGGAACGCAGGTCCACGAGATGCTCGCGGTCAGCGCGGGGCCTACGAAGCAGCACTTGTCAAGACACCGGTGGCAGATCCCGACCGCCCGCTCGAACTTCTGCGCACCATCCACTCTTTCGACCCGTGCTTGGCTTGTGCCGTTCATGTAGTCGATGCTCGAGGGCGCGTGTACGCTCGCGCAGAAGCGTGAACTAGCAGAGGACTGCGTATGAAAAAGACGCGAAGGCGACACGGACATGAAACGGAATGGAAGAGGCCCGCATATGGGCAGGTGAGGGTTTACGTCTGGGAATGGCCCGTGCGATTTGCGCACTGGATCATTTTCACGACGATCGTCTCGCTCTCGATCACGGGCTATTACATGCACTCTCCTTTCATCGTTCCGCTTGGAAGAACCGCCTACGTCATGGGAACCATGCGCTTCGTTCACTTGCTTTCCGGCTTCGCGTTTCTCGGGGCGATCCTGATCCGAGTTGTCTGGATGTTTATCGGCAATCGATGGTCGCATTGGGACCAGTTCATCCCCACGACCAGAAAACGTCTGAAGGACCTGGCCGAGACGGCCCGGTATTACGGATTCATGAGTTGGTCTCCGACTCCCCACATCGGTCATAACGCGATGGCGGGAGCCGCATATGCCGCCGTCTTCGGTATGGCGTTCGTTGAAATCCTGACGGGGCTCGCGCTCTACTCTCGGGTTCTCGGAAGCAGGACGCTTAGCTTTTTCGTTGGTTGGATTCCCCGTCTCGTGGATATCCAATGGCTGCGTGAGATCCATTTTCTCGTCATGTTCGGATTCTGGATGTTCTTCATTCACCACCTCTACACAGCGCTGCTAGTTTCTGTCGAGGAGGAGAACGGGGTCATGGAAAGCATCTTCAGCGGGTACAAATTCGTTCCCGAACGCGAACTGCCGGAAGCAATCGCAGAGGAAGGCGAGCATCCTGCGCCGCCAGTGGAAGAGATGCGGCCGAGCGCCGTTGTTGGAAGAAGCTCCCAATCGAGAGTGTGACATGGAAAATTCGCTATCTTCGGACACGGTCGTCATAGGAGTTGGCAACACAATCCTCTCCGACGATGGTGTCGGCGTGCATGCGGCAAGGCTGTTGCAGGCTGATCCTAGAGTGCCGGCCGGCGTCACGATTTTGGACGGCGGCACAATCGGCCTCGAGCTGGTTCCGTATGTGTCGGATGCGTCTCGCGTACTGCTCCTTGATGCCATGAACTCAGGCAAAGCGCCCGGAACGCTTGCTCGGATGACCGGAAGAGATCTGCTCGGGAGTACTGGGGGATGGAGTGCCCATCAATTGGGAGTCGCCGATCTGATTGCCGCTCTTACGCTGGTGTCGACCGGTCCTCAGCACATTGTTGTGCTCGGCGTGCAACCAGCCATCACCGATTGGGGCACGTCTTTGTCTCCCGAAGTCAAGTCTGCGCTTTTGCCCTTAGTCGATGCAGCGTTGGAGCAACTCCGCCTTTGGAAGGAATCAGGAAACGCCGGTTCGGAAATCCGGCCATCATCCTTGGCGCTCGGGCAATCCTCGGAGCGAACACGGTCCGAGCGTAGCGAAGAAGGAGGTTTGTAGCGTGTGCCTCGCCATTCCCGGAAAAATCGTCAGCAACGAAGTGCACAACGGAATACGCATTGGACGCGTGCAGTTCGGCGGGATCACGCGAGAAACCTGCCTCGACTTTGTCCCCGAAGCCTCGGTCGGAGATTACGTGATTGTGCACGTAGGATTCGCAATCAGTCGTGTAGATCGTGAAGAGGCGGAGCGGAGCTACGAGGCGCTGGAATCCATGGGTTTGCTCAAGGACGAACTGGAGTCGGATTTGGAAAATTCGTAAGCGGACAAGTAAGGCGATGCGGGCACGGCTCCCAGGGAGTGTATGAAGTATTTGGATGAATATCGGGATGAGAAGATTGCCCACGGAATAGTGACCGAGCTAGTCCGCCGCGCTACGCGGCCGTGGGTGTTAATGGAAATCTGCGGCGGACAAACCCACACGCTGATGCGCTACGGCATCGACGAGATGCTACCCGCCGGAATTGAGCTGGTCCACGGGCCCGGGTGTCCCGTATGCGTGACGCCTCTTGAGATGATCGACAAAGCCATCGAGATTGCATCGCGTCCTGACGTGACATTGATTTCTTATGGCGACATGCTGCGCGTGCCGGGCTCACGTACCGATCTATTCCACGTGAAGGCCGGCGGCGGAGATGTGCGGGTGGTTTATTCCCCCACGGAAGCGCTCAAATTCGCCCGTGCAAATCCCGCCCGCAAAGTAGTCTTTTTTGCTGTCGGTTTTGAAACGACGGCTCCGGCGAATGCCATGGCCGTCTGGCAAGCGAAGCGGGAAGGGCTTAGAAATTTCTCGATGCTTGCTTCTCACGTCCTGGTCCCGCCAGCGATTCGAGCACTCATGAGTTCACCGCGCAATCGAGTGCAAGGATTCATTGGTCCGGGTCACGTTTGCACCGTCATGGGCTATCGCGAATATGAGGACCTCGTACGCCAGTTCCATGTACCCATTGTTGTAGGCGGGTTCGAGCCGGCCGATCTACTGGAAGCAATCTTGATGCTTGTGACGCAGCTTGAAGAAGGTCGCGCGGTGGTCGAAAACCAATATGTCCGGTCTGTGACGTACGAGGGTAACCTGCTCGCTCAAAAGATTCTGGCGGAAGTATTCGAGGCATGTGACCGGAAGTGGCGCGGGATCGGCGGAATTCGAGAGAGTGGTCTCAATCTCCGGAAGGAATACGCGGAATTCGATGCAGACCGCATCTTTGGGACAGAAGGAATGACTGCAGACGAACCTGTGGAGTGCATAAGTTCGGAGGTGCTCCAGGGACTGAAGAAACCGACGGATTGTTCCGCATTCGGGACGAGCTGCACGCCGGAAAATCCGCTGGGCGCTCCGATGGTCTCCTCCGAAGGCGCGTGCGCCGCGTATTACCAATATCGCCGGTACGCGATAGCGGCGCGGGAGAACCGTTGATGCCGCAAGAAACAAAACTCGATGTGGGCTTGAATTGTCCGGTCCCGATTCCAGCCAGGGAATCGATCCTGCTGGGTCACGGAAGCGGAGGCCGGATGAGCGGGGATCTGCTGCGAAAGATCATCCTTCCGGCGCTTCAAAATCCAGTGCTCGCACGGCTGGATGACCAAGCCATTGTGGATGTCGGCGGATCGCGAATCGCTTTTACCACAGACTCTTTTGTCGTGAAGCCACTATTTTTCCCCGGCGGCGACATCGGGACGCTCGCGGTGAACGGAACGGTGAATGATCTGGCGATGGGCGGGGCGGAACCTCTCTTCCTGAGTCTTGCACTCATCCTCGAAGAAGGGCTTCCGCTCGATACCCTTCGCCGGGTTATGGAATCCATTCGCGTCGCTGCTGCTCTTGCGGGAGTCGTTGTCGTCACCGGAGACACGAAAGTCGTCGAAAAAGGAAGCGGCGATGGATTGTTTGTGAACACCTCGGGGATTGGAATCGTCTCATCCGGCGTGCGGCTTTCCGCCGATCAGGCACGCCCAGGAGATCGCGTGCTGCTGAGCGGGACCATTGGAGATCACGGAATCACCATCCTTTCCCAACGGGAAGGCCTGGAATTCGAAAGCGCCATCGCGAGCGACACAGCGGCGCTGCACACCCTCGTAGCCGGCATGCTTCGCGCAAGCTGTGAAATTCGTTGTCTGCGTGACCCAACGCGCGGCGGCCTGTCGAGTTCTTTGAACGAAATTGCGACGCGATCGCGCGTCGGGATTGAGCTCGAAGAGAACGCGATCCCGATCCGGGAAGAAGTCCAAGGTGCGTGCGAGATGTTAGGGCTCGATCCGCTGTACGTGGCAAACGAAGGGAAGCTGCTCGCGATTGTCGAGCCCGCGGCGGCCGAAACAATTATCGAGGCAATGCAGCAGCATCCGCTGGGCCGCAACGCACGGATGATCGGAACGGTCACAGATTCTCATCCGAGGATGGTCACCCTGCGAACGCAGTTGGGAACATCGCGGATTGTCGATCTGCTCTCCGGCGATCAATTGCCGAGAATCTGCTGAGGGAAGCCCCATGCATGAGATGGGAATCGTCAACTCGGTGCTTGATGCTATTCGTGCTGAAACACGCCGCTTTCCGGGTGGCCACATCTACAAAGTAGGGGTGCGGATCGGCGAGCTTGCGGGTGTTAACCCGGATGCCATGAGCTTTTGTTTTGAAGCCCTCGTGCGCGGGACAGAACTCGAGCCTCTTGTACTTGAGATTGAATATTGCCCCCGCCGCTGTCAATGCCTCGCCTGTGGATACTTGTACACCGCAGCGCAAGAAGATTCGGCATGTCCCGAGTGCGGCATGAGGGGATCGCAGTTCTTAGGAGGCGACGAACTGGATCTCGCCTATTTGGAGGTCGAAAATGGAGCGCGTAACGCTGGAACGTAAAGTCTTGAGCGAAAATGACCGCATTGCAGCCAGCTTGCGGGCACGCTTCGCCCAGCACAATATTCTGTGTTTGAACTTGATCAGCTCACCAGGGTCCGGAAAGACCAGCCTGCTCGAACGAACTCTCGAAAGCTTTGACCGTCGCGAACGGGTGGCAGTCCTCACCGGAGACATTCAGACCGAGAACGACGCGAAGCGGCTGGCTCGCTTTGGGTTTCCCGTGAAGCAAATTACGACGAGCGGAACATGCCATTTGGATGCGCGGATGATCGAAAAAGCGCTTCTGGACTGGCGATTGGAAGACATCGACCTGCTGTTGATCGAAAACGTCGGGAACCTCGTCTGCCCGTCCAGCTACGATTTGGGTGAGGGTGCAAAACTGGTCGTTCTCAGCGTCACCGAAGGAGAGGACAAGCCGCTCAAATACCCTTCGATCTTTTTTAAGTCGGAACTGCTCATTTTGAACAAGATCGACCTGCTGCCGTATGTGCCATTCGATATCTCTGCCGCCGAAGAGAATTCGCGGAGCGTACACCGCGACATTGAGATTGTTCGAGTATCCTGCCAGACGCGACAAGGAATGACGGAATGGCTTGCTTGGCTGGATCGCAAGCGGGAAATTTTGCGCACTGCGGCGTCCGCAGTTTGAAGCGTCATGCAAATCCGCAAGGAAATCCGAGTCTCCGGGATCGTCCAAGGGGTGGGATTCCGACCGTACGTCCATCGGCTCGCAACGGATCGCAACCTCCGTGGGAACGTCAGCAATACGCCGGCAGGAGTAACCATCGAAATTCAGGGATCGGCGCACCAGGTGGAGGACTTCATCATGCGTCTTCCCGGGGAAGCGCCGCCGCTTGCGCAGATTGCCCAGGTGTTTGTTCGCGAGCTGTCGTGGAAGCCGGATCGGTGCTTTGAAATTCTGCCCAGCCATACCGACGAGCATGGTAGTGCGCTGATCTGTCCGGACGTCGCAGTCTGCGAAGACTGTGTTCGCGAGTTATTCGACCCTCAAGACCGCCGGCATCTCTATCCTTTCATCAATTGCACGAACTGTGGGCCTCGCTTGACGATCATGAGGAACGTTCCCTACGACCGTCCGCGCACCTCGATGTCGGCATTCCGCATGTGCGAGAAATGTCGCGCGGAATACGAGGATCCCCAAAACCGTCGTTTCCATGCGCAGCCAAATGCCTGCTGGGCATGCGGCCCCCAACTCGAATTCTGGAACGTGCAGGGCCGCGCGATGGAACTACTTGATCCCATCGAGGCGGCCGTGGAGCGCCTCCGATTGGGCATGATAGTCGCCGTCAAGGGACTCGGAGGATTCCACTTCGCGGTGGATGCCATGAATTCAACGGCAGTCGATCGACTGCGCCAGCGCAAGCGGCGTGTTGAAAAACCGTTTGCCGTAATGGCGCGCGATCTGCAGGCGGCTGGGGAATTTTGTGAGCTCGATGCCGAAGCGCGGGAACTGCTGAATAGCCGGGAGCGTCCCATCGTGCTGCTGCCAAAAAGGAAAGGCATCGCACTCGCCGATACCGTGGCGCCAAACCAACGCGACCTGGGGTTGTTCCTGCCTTATACCCCGCTGCACCACTTACTGTTTGCAGCAGGCAAGTTTGCAGCTTTGGTCATGACTAGCGGAAACCTGAGTGAGGAGCCAATTGCGATTGACAACCATGAGGCGGTGGAGCGGCTAGGGAGCATCGCCGACGTGTTTCTTGTGCATGAACGACAAATTCTCCTTCGTTGTGACGATTCGGTCGTTCGCTCTTCGGTCGGGAGACTGCGACAGATACGGAGGTCGAGAGGCTACGTGCCAGCGCCTGTGCGATTGCACAAAGAACTCCCGCAGGTTCTTGCGGTCGGGGGAGAGCTGAAAAATACGATTTGCCTGACGCGTCGCAACCTCGCATTTCTCAGCCAGCACATTGGGGACCTCGAAAACGTCGAGAGTTTCGATTTCTTCTGCAACACCGTCAAATATCTTTCCAGGATTCTCGAAATCGAACCGGAAGTCATCGTGCACGACCTTCATCCAGATTACGTTTCGACGAAATGGGCCTTGATGCAGAAAGGGGTGCGTGTTGTGGGTGTGCAGCATCACCATGCGCACATCGCATCGTGTATGGCGGAGAACCGGATAGATGGTCGGGTTATTGGACTGGCCCTTGACGGCACCGGTTACGGCACCGACGGGCAGATCTGGGGCGGAGAAGCGCTGTTCGCAGAGTATGCAAGGTTCGAGCGCGTCGCGCATTTCGCGTACGTGGCGCTTCCCGGAGGCGCCGCGGCAATTCGCGAGCCCTGGCGCATGGCGGTAAGTTACTTAGTACAAACTTTTGGCGAGGGTTTCCTTGAACTAGATATTCCCTTCGTCCGAAAACTGGAACGCGAGAAGGCGGAGTTGATTCTGCGCATGATGACCCAGCGGGTGAATTCTCCGCTGACTTCGAGTTGCGGGCGTCTGTTCGATGCCGTCGCCGCCCTGATTGGAATCGGGCAACAGGTGAGCTATGAAGCGCAAGCCGCGATTGAACTGGAAATGGCGGGACGGTTGTCGCGCGAGACCGATGGTTATCCCTTCGCCATTCGTCGCCAGGGCGGGCACTGGCAGATTGACTCCTGTCCATTATTCGGCGCACTCGTCGAGGATCTCCGCAGGAGAGTGTGTCCGGAGACAATCAGTCGGCGATTCCACAACGGGTTGGTCGAAACGCTCGTGCGCCTTGCGTGCTTGCTGCGTCAAGAATCTTCGATCAATCAGATCTGCTTGAGCGGCGGTACGTTTAACAACTTGCTTGTGTTCGAACGCTTGAATTGCAAGCTTGAATCCTACGGCTTCGAAGTCTTCACTCATTCCGAGGTTCCCACCGGCGACGGCGGTCTGAGTCTCGGACAAGCGCTCGTTGCGGCACACGGCGACCCGACTGTCACCGAAATGTCCGGGAGAAGGAAAGTTAGCGACGCGACCTAAACTCAACATCCTCTCCACTACCTGCGCGCATCGGTGTGTGACCGGCGTCACTGTGATTTGTCGATGGGCCGCGTAGAAATGGTCCTGTCGCAGCCGTGAACGAACACGAAGCTCTCTGCCACTCGGTACCGACGGTTTATGTTCCACTGCGGCAGAAAGAAAATTGGGATTTGAACCGTGTATTACCCGGGAAGGAGACAGTGATGAGGTGAGATATTGAACTACAAAACGATGTGATGGAAGAACTTGTTTGGGAACCGAGAGTCGATGTCGCGGAAATCGTTGTGTCTGTGGAATCGGGAATCGTGATCCTTAACGGCGCGGTGAGGGGCCCTCCCGAGAAGTGGGCGGCCGGGTCTCCGCTATTTAGAGTCGTCTCGATCAAGCTTGGGTCTTTTGTGCTCGGCGCAAATATGAGACGCAAACTCTTTGTCACATTCGCGTTCGTAGTTCTCTATCATCTCTTCTAGATTCCGACCACGAGGCGGTCCAGAAGGGCTGAAGGTCCAGGCGCATACAGAACAAGCCTCCGTCACTATGCCCGCGACCGTAATCCGCTTCTTCTGTCTCACAAAGGTCATCTAGATCTGTCGCTTTCCCCCTATGGAATTGGAGCGTCTTTACTAGCGCGCCGCGTAAGGTCACGTGAGGCGGTGCAAACTGGGCACGGGAAGGGCTATACGTGTGACGTTTGCTATGAATGATGCAGGCCATTCACAAAAGTCATGGCGCAGACTAGTGTTTGCAAACGAGCGTTTGCAATTATACCGGGCAAAATAAAACAGTCAAACTGTTCCATACGGGACAGTTTAATCGTTAGCGCCGGGCCATAGTTCGGGGCACGGTGCCAGGCCAATCAGACCCACGCAGAAAGCTGGTGCGAAGCGCGGCTTCAAGAAGAAGCGGAGAAAACTGAAATGAATCCTGTGACTGAAGTGAAAACGAATCCAAATCCGGCTCCCGAATCAAAATCGGCGACAGCAATCGGAGCGATTTTCGGCGCCACGCCGGGGATGCCCGGAATGTTCAAATCAAACTTCGACTACCAACTCGTCAGAGGTATGCTCGCCGGAGCTTATGGCGAGGGCGGCGCATTCGGTGAGTTGTACTCGACGGCGCGGCGGGTCGTGGACCGAGATGTAGAAAGCTGGACCGTCGAATGGACGGGCACGGCCGAGAGGGTCGAGGCCATAGCCCACAACTGTCTGAGCGCCGGCCATGTCGTCAGTGCGCGCGAGGCGTTCTTGCGAGCGTCCCTCTATTGGCGAACGGGTCTCTTCTACCTCGAAAGCAAGGACCCACGACAACTCGCGATGTACCATCGCCACCGCTCATGCTTCCGGCAGGCATCAGCGCTGTTCGAACCAAAGATCGAGCCCGTCAGCATTCCCTACGAAAACGGCAAGACGCTACCGGGCTATTTCATGCGCGCTTCCGCGACCGACGGTGCGCGTCCAACCCTGATGATCCTCGGGGGCGGCGACACAACTTGCGAGGAACTGTACGACTTTGGCGGCGGCGCGGCGGCAGTCCGCCGTGGCTACAACGCGTTTCTGTGGGAGGGTCCCGGTCAAGTCGGCGCCTTCGCCCTAGACGCGAGCCTGACCTATCGCCCGGATTGGGAAGTCCCGACCCGTTACGCCGTCGACTACGTTCTATCCCGCAGCGATGTCGACCCCAAGAGGCTGGCGCTCTCGGGGCACAGCATGGGCGGATACTTCGCCCCACGGGCGGCGGCATACGAGAAGCGCATTACCGCCGTGATCGCCAATTCGCTGACGCCGGAGTTCAAGCCCGTCCTCATGGCCGGGCTGGGCCTCGATCCGAATGCGCCCTACGACAACGACACTGGGAGCAAGATCGACCTCTCCGAGCCGATGAAGAAATACATGGCGACAAACTTCTGGCAGCGATTGGGTTTGGCCGATGGATCGCTCCCGACCTTGTTGGACGAGCTCGGCCGCTACAGCCTGGCTGGACTCGAGGGGAAGATCACCTGCCCCCTGTTGAACTTCGCCGGCGAGGGCGAAGGACCATTGATGAACGGCTTGGGGCACGACTTCTACGAGAAGCTGACCTGCCCGAAGACGGAACGCCTGGTTCGCCTGATCGATGGCGGCGAGGCCCACTGCCAAATGAACAACCCGAGCCTCAAACACCAGATCGAGTTCGATTGGTTGGAGGAAGTCTTCAGATAGGGCAGCGGACGCCTTCGTGCCAATCACCTCACTAACCCCGTAAAAGTGTGGAGGCGGGTCTGACTCCGTTTATCGGAGGTAAGATTGGATGGTTGCGCCCACGCGATGGAGAATAATTTCGCGCGGCAGACGCACAACAGAGGGAACCTTGAGAACATAGCGAGCGTAGGCAACCCCAAACAGTTGACTCGCTATTAGGCCTGCGCATTCACGCGACTTGCTTGGCGAACTTAGCCGCTTGAGGAACGGTACTGCTCGTTTTTCGAAAATCTCCACCACACGCTCCCTCGCTTTGGCGTGAGTCACCGCCGCGCGCAAAAGAGATGGGAGTTCGTCACCTGCCGCCAGCCCTTCCCAGCGCTCGAGAAAATGGTAGACGATGGCGATACCTAGCGCGTTTTTTGGCGTTTGCCTCAAGTTGGGAAACCGCAGGTCGAAAGTCACTGCCGCCGCGAACAGTCGCTCCTTGTTCCCAAAATAGCGGATAACCATCGAGGGATGTATGTGTGCAGCTCTCGCCACGCTACGAATTGTTGTGCGCTCGTAACCCCTGGAAGAGAACTGCGACCTGGCTGCTGCTGAGATCCGAGCGCGAGTCGTTCTTGAGCGGGAACCCTTCTCATTGTTGGCAGTCGTCTGTCCCACGCGCGGTATTGTATTTCGGAACTCGCCTGAAGGCACTCTGAAATAATCCGTTGCAACGGCACAACGGTCTCTCGTCAATCAAGCGCACAATCTTCGAAGGCCTGTCAGCGCGCCTACTCATTCGCTGCGCAGGTCGGCCGCCAATCAGGTGTTCGGCATGTTCGAGTATACGTACGAGCAGGCGACACCTGTTGTCCGACGGCTCCTAACTCCGATCGGGTGAAAGCCTCCGGCGGTTAGCGGGGAATACGATTATGCGTACGGTTCCAGCAATCCTTTTATTCAGTCTGGTTATGTTCACCCAGGAGGCTCCGCGCTCAGATTTCACAGAGCATGTATTCGAGCAAGACTTCGTCCGCTCCGTGAACGGGGTATTGAAATGTTTCATCGATCTGACGGGACTTCGGGAGCACCGGGGGACGGCTCTGTGTGACAACAGAATTTATAGACCTGGTAGTCGAGCGATGGACCTAGGTACCATTTGCTATATTTTGCCGTCACGCCCAGCCCAGTAGGGATCTCGCAGAACACGCTTGAGCGTTTTGCCAGCGAGGCTGCGGGGAAATTCGTTCATGATGACTACGGCGCATACACGCTGATTTTTGGCGTCCACGCGCGCGTTGATCCAGTCACGCAGCGCTTCCGCAGTGATGGCATCGGCCTGTTGCAAAATGACAGTAGCCAGTGGAGTCTCACCCCACGTTTCACTCGGAACGCCAAACACTGAGGCTTCCCGTACCGCCGGATGCTGCACGATGATTTCCTCAATGTCGTTCGGATATACATTCGTGCCGCCGCTGATGATCATGTCCTTCTTTCTGTCCACCAGATAGAGAAATCCGTCTTCGTCGGCGTATCCCAGGTCGCCCGTATGGAGCCAGCCATCAACAACCGCCTGGGCAGTCAAATCAGGTCGTTTGTAATATTCCGGCATGAGCAGTGGCCCGCGCCCGACGATCTCCCCAATCTCTCCGGGAGCCAGGTCCTTACCCTGGTCGTTTATAATCCGCATTTCGAAAAAAGGCTCTGGCGGTCCGACGGAATCCGGCTTGGATGCGAACTGGGTTTTATCGAGAACGGTGATGAATCCTTCCGTCAAGCCGTAGAGCTCATAGAATCTGCCCGGCAGGCTGCGATTCAGCTTGTCTTTATGTTCCCGGTGCAAGGGGGCGCCAACGGTGCCGAGCATTTCGAGGGACTTGAGTGCTTCGGCCGAAAAGTACGGCGAGCCCAGGAGAGCGACAATCTGCGATGGCACCATCATGACGTGAGTCACACTCTCTCTCTCGATTGTTTCCACAAATGTCCGGGGATCGAAGCTCTTGTGCAGGATATATGTTGCGCCGAGATACATCGCTGGCATGAGCGTTACGAACGCACCGTTGAAAACGATTGAGCCCGAGTGGAGCACCACGCTCTCGAGACTCATGCGGAAGGTTGAAGCAAAGAGTGTGCAGTACATAGCGCGAATATAGTGCGTATGTACGATTCCCTTGGGCGTACCGGTCGTGCCGCTGCTGTAAATGATGTTGTAGGGATCTCCATCTACAATTTCGGCGTTGGGAGGTTCGGCCTCACTGGCCCGACTTGTCAGTTCTTCGTAGCTTCGAAATCCCGAGACGGACGATGAGCCCGTAAGTATGAAGCGTTCACCCGGAATGTTTCGTAGTTCATGTTTGATGGCAGCTATCGGCTCTGCGAAATCGGGGCTCGCGAGGATAGTTCCCGTATCGGAATCATGAAGCAGTGCGGCTAAGGCTTTCTCGCGCAGGAGTGGACTGAGCGGCACGACCACGGCGCCGATCTTTGCAACAGCCCAGTAGGTTTCGAGCAAGTTCAGGCAATTCGGCAGGATCGTCGCGACTTTGTCTCCTTTTCTCACATTCAAACTAGAAAGCGCGTTTGCCAGCCGATTGACACGCGCATTGAATTCTCGAAAGTTCAATCGGGCATCTTCGAAAACCACTGCGGTATGGTCCGGACGACAGCGGGCGTGCCTGGGAAGAAGCGAGCCAATGTTCATTAAGTTTGCTCACTCGATTCTTGGTGCAACGAATCTCGGGACGACAAGGAAGTTGTCGAGTTCGAGCCAGCCTCGCAGAAGAAGCGCCAGATTTCCGCGCTGGCCTTGGGACCCTTTGGATCAGCATATTTGCTTGCCTTGGGGGAGCCGGACCAGGTGTGGCCAAGGCCTTGGACAAGCCACTTTTCCATCAACAAACCACCAGCCGGATCTGTGTAGATGTGCTTCCGGTAGGCATAATCTTCGGGCACCTCGCCGCTCACGACCTTCTCCGACAAGGTAAACTCAATATTCGGTGACTGTGTCGCAAGGCACGCATTCGTCTTCCTCCACTGAGCAATGACCTGGTCGGCGTTGACGGGGTTTACTGTAGAGTCTTCGGTTCCGTGAAATACGATAACGGGCATGCGCCGCCTCTTCTTATGCGCGAGGCCACTGCGCATCGCTTCAAAAGCAAGCTGCCCTTGCTGGACTGGATCCGGCCCCCCTCGTTTCATCGCGGAGAATCCCTCGGAGACATTCGTGGCGGCCTTGAATTCTGCTCCAGCAAACACAGCAAGGGCTGCGAAAAGATCCGGATAGGTCGCTGCAAGAATGGGGGCCATGGCGCCACCGGCGGAAACGCCCGCGACGTAAACCCGATCCGGATCGACGTTGTGAGTGGAGCAAACCTGGTGCACGACCGCTGCAAGAATCGAGGGTTCACCGGCCTCGCGCGTCTGGTGTTTGGGATGAAACCAGTTCCAGCACTTCATCAGATTGGCTAGGCGCGACTGTTCGGGATATACAACTAGGAACCTATTCGCTTCTGCGACCTCATTCATTCCCGAGATCTCTGCCATATCTTCCGCACCGTGTGTGCAACCATGGAGCAGCATAACGAGAGGCCAGGCATGTCCCTTTTCCAGCGTTCCTGGCATCCAGAGCTTGAAGTTGCGCGAGCCCCCAGCCGCGCGAGCGGTCCCTGCCATCCATCCCCGTTCTGCCATAGCGGTACGCTTCCTCCGCTGGATAGGTCCCAGTCCTTCTTATGCGCCGCACTCAGGAACGAGGCCGGCTAGCCAATTCGCAGATGAGATCGGCGATCCTTGAAGCGGCGCGCTCGCCCAGCGTAACGGTGTAGTGTGTTGTGCCGGCGAATTTGTGGTCCTCGATGTGGGGTAGGTAAGTCCGGAATTCTGCTGCGAGTGCATCCGGAAACAATGGTGGCTGCCCGGGTGTGAAACCGCTTTCGGCGCGAATCAACAACGTCGGCACACGGACGGATTTCAACCGCTCGGTGATAGCGTCGCGCTGAAAGGCTTCCCCCAGATCGGCGCGCACTCCCGTCTCCGAGGCTTTCGGCTGAACAGGCGAATCGCCGCCGACTTCATAATCCAGAAAAGCTTCGACCCAGGGATTCCATTCTTCGGGAGGAAAATGCGGTTGAGTTCGCCAGAACTCCCGATAGGCTTGACGTGATGGATAGGTTTGGCGCAACTGCGCGATACGTATCGCGAGCGCGGCGTTGAGGCCCTGCCCCGGAGAATTCGTAATGGGCGTGTCGGGTACATATCCCCCGTCGATTAGAACGAGACCGGACACGAGGCTCGGTTCTTGTGCGGCGAGCGCAGTCGCCACGAAAGCGCCCATCGAATGCCCCACGATAATGCTCGGGGCGAGCCCCATGGCCCGCATCGCAGCGGCCACATCGCGCGCGTGTTGGGCCATTCCGTACAGTCCTTCAGGTTTGTCGGAATCGCCGCGGCCTCTTAGATCGAGCGCAAAGAGCGCGCATCGGCCCGCCAGGCGCTCAGCGATGCCTATAAAGTTCGCGTGGGAAGCGGTCAACCCGTGTAGAGCAACCACCGGCGCGCCGCGGCCGGGCCAAAACCCGAAGGCCAGCTCGACACCGTCACCTTGCACACGCCCCCGAGCTTCTCTGGTTACTCTAAGATTCATTCGATGTTTGTTGTCGGGAGTCACGATGTAGCTTCGCAACGGTTCTTTGCTCTTGGAACCTCGAAGGATAGCACCGCATGGGTATTGGGAATAGTTCCGGCTGGGGCACGCTCTTCGCGCGCCCCGGACCACCAAGGCTAAAAATTAACTTTGAGAGCGAATTGGAGCACCCGCGCCCCGGTCGTTGTGGCCACGATGTGGCCGAAAATCGTAGTTTGAGGTGACACCGGAGGAACCGAGGCCGGCAGAGTGATCGGATTTGCGAAGTTCACGTTGTTGAAGGCGTTGAAAAACTCGGTCCGAAATTCCATTTTGATCCGCTCCGTGATTGGAAAGAACTTGATGATGGAAATATCTACGTTTCTCTGATCGGGACCTCGCAGGATATTTCTCCCTGAATCGCCGAAATCACCTACTGCCGTCGCAGGCGTGAAGCAGTTAATGTCGAAATACTCGTTCAGACGCGACTTGACGCTACCCGACAGAACAGGATTGCATCCCGGCACTAGGTCGGCGCGAGCTTGTGTGAACGCATTCGCGTTGGTCAGCACTGAAAATGGCGTGCCGCTTTGTAGCGTGAGGATGCTCGCCAGTTCCCAGCCGTTAACAGCGTGCCGGGCCAGACGCGACTCGCCCTTGTAGAATTTCGGGAAGTCGTAAATGCCGCTGAAAACGAAGCGGTGGCGGCGGTCAAAGTCGGAACTTGCGTAGTTGTTGAGGAAACCAGGTGCTTGGTTTCCAGGAACAACGGTCACGTCGCTCGTTCCCGTGGGATCACCGGAATAATCATCGAGCGAGTGGCTGTACGTGTATGAGGCGAGGAATTGCAGCCCGTAGGAAAATCGGTGGGTCACGCCCACCTGCAGAGAGTTATAGTTCGAATTTGCTGAGCTTTGCATCGCGTGGACGCCAAAACCCTGCACAGCGAGACTCGACAATCCGGGACTCAATAGCCCAGGGGTAAGTGCTATCGGGCCGAGCGCCTGGTTGAGGTCGACCAGGCGATACAATTTTCGGCCGGCCGAGCCCACATAACTCACATCGAGCATCCAGTTATTCGCAAACTCATTTTGAACGCCCAGGCTGTATTGCTGGATATAGGGCGTGCGGAAGTCGTGAATGTCGGGGTAAATGCCGTTGGCGGAAACCACCGCGATTCCCGTGGGGGAGAGCGGAGTCGGCGATTGTAGCAGAAATGCCGGCGGCCCGCCGAAGGGAAAGATGGCGGGGTTATTGAACGTCAGTGGAAAGCTGCTCGGCTGTGGAACCTGAACGAAGGGCGTTGCGATGGGCGTCTCAAACGTTTGCGCCAGCGTGTAATAGGGGAAGTTGAGGATCTGATTGTTGAGCAGACGGGAATTCGCCCGGTCGTAGTAAATCCCATAACCGCCGCGCACCACCAGGCGGTTCGAGTTGGAGAGCGGTTGCCAGGCAAAACCGATTCGCGGCGCAAAATTGTTTTTATCGGGAGGAACCAGCGATGATTGGATTTCCGGGATTCCCGGCAAAGGATTCTTCGCATTGGATGCCTGAACGAACCCTCCCGTAATCGCAACGTTGTCGCCTGCAGGAAATCCGGGAATGGGAACAGTGGTTAGCCGGGACGGATCAAACCCCATCATGCGCCCCTGGGCCTCGGTGAAAGGACCGAAGTACTCGTAGCGAAGGCCCAGCGTGAGTGTAAGCCTGTCCGTCAAATGCCAATTATCATTGACGAAACTGCCGAAATCCTGCGCGCTGAAATTCCGATTGTTTACGCCGGAACCCATGATGGTGAGTCCGGTGGAGTCGAACAGCCCGCCGAGAAAATCGTAAAAGGCATTTCCCGCGAACGGCCCGCTGGGCAAGGACCCGAGGAAGAATATCTGGCCGCGCGTGTAGAGGTTGAACTCCTCCTGCAAATTGTGATGTTTGTACTCAACTCCGAAGCTCAAGCTGTGACGGCCCTTCTGCCACGTCAATGTGTCGCCAGCGGTATACGTCTTTTCGTCCCCGCTGTTATCGGAGAAAGGGTTGGCGCCCAGATCGAAATAGTTGGCGACGGAGATTTCCGGCATGCCGGGGAATAGGTTCCCTAGTGGCGATGTGATTCCCAGCTGCGCTGCCGTGAAGGGTTCCTGGGGGCTCGAACCCGTGGTGATGATGCTTAGCCCGAAGCGTGCGTCGTTCACCAAGTGCGAAGAGATAACGTGAGTGTCATCGAGCGATAGCACCCTTTGGTTCAGATTTGCGGTCCCGCCAAAACCCGGAACCGGGAGCGCATTCGCCAGTCCGAACAAGTTGAATAAGCCCTGGGTAGCGGGATTGTTCGCCGCAAAGAGTTTGGCGGAAAATCGGTTTGCCGTCGACAGCTTGAAGTCCAGATTCGAATTGAACTGGTCCTCGCGGAACTTCGAGTTGGCAACCACCGGCACGGGAACGGCGATGGGCACGGCGCCGGGAGCTACGGCCGTAGGATTCGGAGCCGAGGGGATCACAAAGGAGCCATTCGGCAACTTCGCTTGCAGTAGAAACTGGGCTGTTGGATCGAAACACGCGGGGACAGTGAAGGTCGTCGGAGGCGTAGCACACGGCGCCAATCCATAGGATGCCGCGAATGCATTGATCCCCGCGGTCGAGCGGTCATTCGTAAGGTTCTGGGGAACGAAAACCGTACCGATCGAATTCGTTAGCGACACGTCGTTGCGCTCGCGGCTTCCCTGATAGGAGACAAAGAACCACACGCGGTCTTTTTTGATGGGTCCGCCCAATGTGCCTCCAAACTGATTGCGTTCGTAAGGCGGGCGGGAAATGCCGGAATTATTCAGGAAGTAATTGTTGGCGTCGAGCACGGTGTTTCGGAAGAACTCATAGAGATTCCCATGAAGTTCGTTCGTCCCGGACTTTGTCACTGCTGCCACGATGCCACCGCCAACTCTTCCTTGCGACGCGTCATACTGGCTGGTTTGAACGATGAACTCTTGGAGAGAATCTGTGGCCGGCACGGCCAGGTTTGGCAACGAGCCCGTGCCGATCGAATTCGCGTCGATACCGTTGATGATCACCGAGTTCGAAGTGGCACGGAGTCCATCGACATAAATCGGCGCATCGCCGCGGCCCAGGTCGGACGAATTCTGAACCGGGCCTGATGTCCCGGGCGTGAGAGTCAGCAGTTGCTGGAAATTCCTGGTCGGTAGCGGCAACTGACGGATTTGCTCCTGTTGGATCACCGTGCCGCGAGCTGCATTGTCTTCTTGCACCAGAGGCGCTTCCGCCGTCACCTCAACGGTGGCGTTCTGCGCAGCCAGTGACAGGCGGATGTCCAGGTGGGTAATTTCGGTGATGCGGACGGTGACACCTTCCGCCGTCTCCTTCCCGAATCCCGCCTTCTCCGCTTCCAAGCGATACGACCCGGGCGGGACAAGCGAAAAAGTGTAATGACCGGTCGCGTCGCTAGTTGTCCCGCGCTGCACACCGGCGTCGCTCGTCAGCGTGATTTTCGCATCGGTCACGACACCGCCGCTCGGATCTTTCGCGACTCCCGTGATCTGTCCCGTCGTGGGAGTTTGCGCTCGCGCGCTCCCGGCGGCGAACCAACAAAGCCCTCCCCAAACGAGAAGTGCAACCGCCCCCCGCAGTTGTCGCATGGCTTTCTCCTTTTTTCTCAACTCTCAAGTCCGTCGGCCCCGCACGATTCGCCCCCCGGTATAGAGCAGAACGAGTTGATCGATGGCCTCTTCGTCGCTCATACCCAGGTGTCGCTTGGCTCCAAATAGTTCTTCAGCCAGGAAGTAAGTGAAGAATTGCAAGTAAATGGCGGTATAGGCGAGGGAGGGATCCACTCCCGGTGGGAATGCGACCTTCGAGTCCCGGATCACCGCATTCGCATACATCCGAAGACCTCCCGCGATTTCGCGAAAGCTATGAATGAAGTGCTTATGTCGAAACTCAACGACATCGATGTACATCAGGCGCCAGTAATCCAGGTTTTCGGAAACAATCCGCCCGATCGCTTTCGCCAGTTTTCTTAGTGAATCTGGATCCATGGATGCCATCAGGGGAATGAGTTCTTTCTGGCGAATGACCTCCATCTTTCGGCCCAAGTGATTTACCAAATCGATGAAGATGTCTTCTTTTGTGTCGTAATAGATGTAGAGCTTGCCCATCGACACGCCGGCCTTCTTCGCGATTTCGCGGACGGTAGTGCCGTGGAATCCCTTCCGGGTAAACAGTTGCAGGGCAGCTCGCTCGATCTTGAGCTTGTTCTTTTCGAACGTTCTATCGAGCAGCTTAGGCACTTGCTTCCCTCCGATTCTCAGGGACACGTTGAATGTTCGAGATCAAAGCGAGCGCTCGTTCTCTTTGGCGACTTTTACTCCCGGCAACCGGGGGTTGTCAAGAAGAATTTTCAATGCCTTGCATCAGCTTTTCTGCTGGCATTCTCTCTGGCGTAAAGTGTGCCGACCCACTCCTCGACGGTTTCTTTCGCAAGGTCCTGGGAATGGTCGCTGGATCGTATCGAATGGAAATGTAGGAACTACGGAGCGGAAGAACCCGGGCACCTGCGAGCTACTGGAGATCGTCGGTTCAAATCAGGCTGCCTCTTGTAGATTTCCGGTTCGCGTAATCCATACACTAAGCTCGGAAACATCCGTTTGCAGAGATTGGTTTGCACGAAGATGTTTTCGCAGATTTGTGCAAAAGGAGACAGTCTAGCCCGATAGCGCCGTGCCATGGTTTCGGAGGCGCGAAGGACCCCCGCACCGGCTCTATTCCGGGGGGGCCGGTTTCGCCGCGCCGAATCTGAAACTCGAAGTAGAGGACGAAATTCGAAAGGTTTATCTGGACCTCGAAGCAGCAACCAGCGAGGTTGAGGTGGCGCAGAAAAACGTCCAGGTCGTCAAGGAAACTCTTGATCTTGCGCGGCGGCGTGTGGAGGCGGGTGTGGCCGAAAGCGTCGAACTCGTTCAATCGCAGGAAGCGCTCGCAGGTGCGGAGCTTGACTATATTAATTAACAGCGTGTTCGCCCACAACGTCGCCAAACTAAGCCTTGCTCGGTATATGGGTCACGCAGCGGAAAACCTGCCGCAGTTCCTGAGCCTCCAATGACTCTCGAACCAGACATGAGCTATCGCAGTGGGTCGCGAAAGTTCCAGGAGCGACCTTGAGCTGTCCTGACAGCCAATCAGGGCAATAAATACGAGCGAGGAAAGCGGCACCAATGGATTACACAGCCGAGGTCTTCGATCAGTTCCAACGGTTATGTGACGTCAAAGGATTCAATGATCACCAGATCCATTGTGTCCTGAGATTCAGGAACCTTCCTGACTGCGAAGTGCTGAAGAAAGCGGTCATCTCCTCGATCGAGGCCGTTCCCATCCTGGCCACTCGATATGTTGAGGGCGCCAGGCCGCACTGGACGAGTCTCGATCCCAGCGACTTGGGTCGGGCCTTCGTCATTGCACCGACTGAAATGGAATTCGAGGAGTTTCTCGGTTCTCGCGTCGATGAACGCTTCGGTCCCCAGGTTAGGGTCTGCCTGTTCCAATTAAGCCCTTTCGCAGTCGCGTTCAAGATGAACCACATGGTCTGCGATGCCGCGGGATTCAAACAATACCTCTATTTCCTATGCAGACTCTATTCGAGGCTGATGACTGATCCGGGATATAGACCGGCCAAGATTACCGGCGATAGGAGCATGCGCGGAGTGCTTAAACGCTTCGGCGTGGGCGTTAAGGTCAAGACTTTGTTCTCGCAAAACAAAGAGAACAACCTTCCCGGAGGTGCTCGGTTCCCACTGAGCGATAGCGGAGGGGCGAAGCCCTTCATCCTAACTCGCAAGCTAGGGCGGGAAAGGACTGCGGAGCTCAAAGAGCGTGGCCGGACGATTGGGGCCACCTTGAACGACGTCGTGCTGACCGCCTATTACCGTCGCCTCTTTCAAGGGCTCGCCCTGAGTCCTGGCGCCGAACTCCAAATCCCAGTGATGGTGGATACGCGTCGCTACCTCAAACAGTCCGGAGAGTTCGTTTCGCTGACCAATCTTACTTCAACGGTGATCACGCAGCTGCGCTATAGGCCCGAAGAGCGCTTCGAGGGCACGCTCGTCAGAGTGAAGACGATCATGGACAAGAAAAAGGGCAGCAACATCGGCCTCAATGGATTCATCAAGCTCGATCTGATGCATCGGATATTGGGCGATTGGATCGCCAATCGCATGTTGATGTCGATCCTTAAGAACCCGCTCATCTGCATGACGAACGTGGGCATTTTGGATTCGGCCCAAATCTCCTTTGGCGATCTACGCCCGTATGACGCATTTCTGTGCGGCTCGATAAAGTACAAGCCTTATTTCCAACTCGCCATCAGCTCATACGAAGGCGAACTCACTCTCAGCGTAAACCTGTTAGGAAGCTCAAGCGATCGGAATCGTATCCTATCTTTTCTCGACGAGATTGATGCCGAGTTGCCCAGTTAGGAGTTACATCAGCAATCATTCGCCAGACCAAAGCCCCATGCAAGACGTTCGATGCCGTGAAATGTGTCTATTGGCCTAAGCTCAGAAAACACAAAATGCGGAAATTGATCCGCCAAAAGTAACCGGTTTGGGCAGCGCAGTCTGACGGACCAACATAAAACCGACCTAAGTTCAGGATCCTGCTTTAGCTTCTAGATCGCCATCTGCACAGCAGACGGATCGATGCCTGAAGCCGCAGCCGCGCGCCTCGACTTAACGCCTTTGCTCGATGGCAAGCTGCGGCAGCAGCGAATGACGGCGAGTACGCTCAAGCTGTTTATCGCCTTGACCCTGCGAAGCTCCACATAAGTCTCAGGAGGCCGCGCATGAAGACTAAGCAACTCGGTGGGCGAGGCGAGGTGCGTTTTCAGCCAAACGGAGTAAGGCAAGTGCGTTGGTTGAGAAAATCTTGTTGCGATCCGCGGGGTCGGTGATTGTGTCGTCCACAAGATCGATGTGCAGCTTGGGGCTCATTGGAACCGGGCCGAAATCGGTTCCGAACAGTACGCGGTCAACGCCGCACGTTTCGATCATTGCCTTGAGGCAGATGGCGCTTGGACCCATGCAATCCACATAGATATTCGACTTGAAATACTCCGAAGGCTTACGAAGGTTCTTATCAACCTTGTTGATCGGGGGGTTTTGGATGCCTTTGTAGTTCAAATCCCAGTTCCAATCGAGCCTGCAAACCACGGGGGCGACGGCTCCGCCCATGTGAACGAAAAGAACTTTAAGCTTTGGGTATTTATCGAGGACGCCGCTAAAGATCATGCGAGCTGCCGACAGCGCGGTATCGAATGGGCGGCCTACGGCTTCGTTAAGCCGATACTGCTGCATTGAAGCAGCGCCTATCGCTACCAGGGGAGGATGAATGTGGACGAGAACATCTTTGGCCTGCGCGTACTCCCATAGCCATTCGGCTTTGGGTGAGTCGAGAAAGATCTGATCCGAGCCGGCTCCGTAGCTGGAGCAAATGCTGATGGCACATGCTTCTTTGCTGGAAATCAGTGGATCGATGACATCACGCGAACTCTCTTCAAGAGCATGCGCGTTGGCCATACAGACAACGTCCTCGGGGAATCTATCTCGAAGTTCGAAAGACTCGTCGTTCAGGAATTTGAGCGTATCGACGGTGCTTGCTTTAATGACGTGCTGGGCATACGTCTCCACCTCGCCGCCATAGCTGTTTACGCAGAGCGTGACCCCGCTTTGCTGCTGAATCTCCATGGAATAATCAACGTCAAGCGACTCGCGATAGAAAAACATCTCGTCACCAAAGACCTGCGGGAACGGCTTTGAATCGTCAAAGCCTATATTCTCAACGAGTTTCTGACGGAGCTTCGGACCGAAGATGTGTCGGTGCGTGTCGATGATGCTTCTGGTTGCTTTGGATTGTGTCAATTGGATCTCCTCGAAATCGCGGACGAGCTTGCGCTAGGGAGTGTCTATCAAATACGCTCTGTCATCTGTTCGGTTCTGCACACAATCCGAAAGACGACTGACGCTCCGCTTGCGCGGGACACGATTGCGAAAAATGAGACCGAATGTTGCGTAAGTCCTGGCAGGCATCGCAGAAGGGTCTAGCTCTGATTTTGTTTCACGAATCTTTGGGTCGGCGGACCTCGCCTAGGCGAGAAAGTCCATCTCTCCCGCTGAAAAGGCGGCGCTAATGAACCAGCAGCACGAACATCCCGCTGACCCGCACGCTGATCACAATATGCCAACCACCGACGGGAGCCACGACCGTCACGCGGGACATTCGGTGGCAATGTTCCGTGACAAGTTTTGGTTAAGCCTTGGACTTACGATTCCGGTAGTCGTGTGGTCGGCGGATGTGCAGCATTGGATTGGCTACACCGCTCCAGTTTTTCCCGGTTCCCAATTCATCGCGCCGATTTTGGGGACGATTGTCTTCTTGTACGGCGGAATTGTTTTCATCCGCGGTGCGTGGAGAGAGTTAGCCAGCCGAAAACCAGGGATGATGACGTTAATCAGCCTGGCTATACTGGTCGCGTTTTCCACGTCGATAGCGGCAACGTTTGGGATCTTCGATGTGGATGTCTGGTGGGAACTCGCGTCACTCATCACGATCATGGTTCTTGGTCACTGGCTGGAAATGAAGGCCATTGCCCAAGCGCATGGAGCGCTCGACGCACTGGCAGCGCTCTTGCCGGACACTGCGGAGCGCGTGAGTGGCTCGTCCCTTGAGAAAGTTCCGATTTCTGAACTCCGCGCCGACGATGTCGTCCTTGTGCGTCCGGGCAAAAGGATACCGGCGGACGGAATAATTATCGAGGGTACGGCGGATGTCGACGAATCGATGATTACCGGTGAATCGAAGGCGGTTTCAAAAACTCCGGGTGCGACCGTTATCGCGGGCACAGTTACCTCCGGGAGCAGCCTCCGAGTCCGAGTAACTGCTGTCGGTGAGAAGACCGCACTTTCTGGAATCATGCGGCTGGTTGCCACGGCGCAGGCCTCGGGTTCGCGGACGCAAGCGCTGGCTGATCGCGCGGCTGCAATTTTATTCTACGTTGCCTTGGCCTCAGGCGTTCTAACGTTCGGGTACTGGTGGATAGTAGGTGATAAGGAACACGCCCTCATCAGAACCGCAACAGTCCTCATAATTGCTTGCCCTCATGCACTGGGGTTGGCAATCCCGCTGGTTATTGCAATCTCGACATCGATTGGTGCGAAAAATGGCTTGCTGGTTAAGGACCGACTGGCATTGGAACGCGCTCGCAACTTGAACACGGTGATCTTCGATAAGACGGGAACGCTCACGCGCGGGTCGCCAGCGCTATCCGGCATAGCGACAGCACGTGGCACGAGCGAAGAAGAACTGCTGGCGGTCGCCGCCAGCGTTGAAGCCGATTCGGAACATCCGATTGCAAAGGCACTCGTGGCAGCAGCAAAAAAGCGCGGACCGAAGATCGAATCCTCAGTTGGATTTGAAGCCCTGCCGGGAAGAGGCGCGAAAGCAGTCGTCAGCGGAAAAACCATAAGTGTTGGCGGTCCTCGGCTCTTGGACGATCTCCGCGCCCAGGTTCCCCCCGAAATGGAGAGTGTCATTCGGACCTGGGCCACTGACGGTCGTACCGTGCTCTACGTAATCGTTGAGAGTCGAGTTCTTGGCACACTCTCCGTCGAAGACGAAATTCGGCCAGAATCCGCGGAGGCGGTCGAATTGCTTCACAAGCTGGGAATCCAAGTGGCAATGATCACAGGTGACTCGCAGTCTGTCGCCGATTCAGTCGCGCACCGACTCAAGATTGATCAAGTGGCGGCGCAAGTGCTCCCTGCTGATAAAGCAGCCGCGGTGAAGAAATTTCAATCGGGAGGAAAAAAAGTCGCTATGGTCGGCGATGGCGTAAACGACGCTCCCGCGCTTGCAACGGCGGATGTTGGAATCGCAATCGGCGCGGGTACGGACGTGGCAATCGAGTCCGCCGGAATCGTTCTAGTGCGAAGTGATCCGCGCGATGTGGTCGGGGCCATTGAACTTTCGCGCGCAACCTACCGGAAAATGGTTCAAAACCTCATTTGGGCCACCGCCTACAACTTGGTTGCAATTCCAGTAGCTGCAGGATTGTTCATCCACTGGGGAGTCGATCTTCCGATGAGCGTCGGCGCGATTGCCATGAGCTTGTCCACAATTATTGTGGCTGCCAATGCTCAGCTATTGCGTCGCTTAAATTTGAAGCGCGAAAGCGGAAACAATCGTGCTTTTCTCAAGACAGCTGCGCCAATTCCCGCGTGAAGGGTTCCTTCGTGGACGCAAGACAACGGCAGAATGGGGGATATTTCGCGGCTCCTTCGCAGCCAACTGACGCCGGAAAGCCGAGTCGCTTAATTTCATGCCTAGGCCGACCATGTCGCCCGCCGGGAGAAGCACGTTTTCGAATATATAGGGCTGGCAGACTCTTCGTGCCGAGACTCCTTGCGGCCGGCACCCAGGCTGTTGGGATTCCAGAATTAAGCTAAGATCTGGATGCCAGATGAATACATTTCGAATCGCATTGGCCAACATCCGCTTCCCGGCCACTCCCGAGGAGTCGGTCAGGTTGGCGGAGCAAGCCATCGCTCAAGCGTCCATCGAGCGAGCGGACATCACCTGCTTTCCCGAATGCTTTATTCCCGGTTACCGAGGATTGGGAAAGTCTGTGCCTCCCCCCGACATCGCATTCCTCGAACATGCCTGGTCCGTCATTGCAGCGGCCGCCATGAAGGCAAGGCTCGCCGTTGTCCTCGGCACCGAACGCATCGTCGATAATGCGCTGTTGGCAACCACACTG
>Ga0209624_10000564_pt1 | contig 32687 bp, 29 predicted proteins | sample JacPinW_OM2H0_O1_FD_188565 | JGI IMG/M metagenome (GOLD analysis project Ga0209624, IMG submission 188565) | Forest soil microbial communities from Algoma, Ontario, Canada - Jack Pine, Ontario site 1_JW_OM2H0_O1 (SPAdes) (version 2) | ecosystem: Environmental > Terrestrial > Soil > Boreal...
GCGGCTAAGGCTCCCGATGTTGCGTCGCGCTTCAGCCGTTGCAGGTCCGTGCGAATCTCTGACGCGTGCTGGTAGCGAAGGCTGCGGTCTTTCTCCAGGCACTTGCTGATGATGTCTTCGAGTTTGCGCGGTGTGCCCGGATTCAAACTCGGCACTGGGGCGGGGGAACGGTTCAGGATCGCGTCGAAGATAACCGCAGAGGTGTCGCCGCCAAATGCCAGTTGACCGGTCGCCATTTCGTACAGCACCGTCCCGAACGAAAACAGATCGGTGCGCGCGTCGAGCTCTTTCCCCCGCGCCTGCTCCGGCGACATATAAGCAATCGTCCCAATCGCCGAGCCGGGACTCGTGAGGTGCGCCTCGGCTTCGACCGACCCGACAGTCGGCTCGTCCCCACTCCCGAACTGTCCCGACAGCTTCGCCAACCCGAAATCCAGAATCTTCGCGCTTCCGCGGGTAGTTATGAAGATGTTGGATGGTTTGATGTCGCGATGCACGATGCCTTTGGCATGCGCCGCATCGAGTGCATCGGCGATCTCGGTAGCCAGGGTCAGCAGGGTTTCAAATTCCATGGGGCGCCCAGCAATGCGATGCCGAAGCGTCATCCCTTCCAGATACTCCATCGCGATGAACGCGCGGCCATCCTGCTCGCCGATGTCGTGAATCGTACAGATGTTGGGATGATTCAGTGCCGACGCAGCCTGCGCTTCGCGTTGAAAGCGAGCGAGTGCATTTGGGTCGCTGGCGACGTCATCGGGAAGGAACTTGAGCGCTACAAAACGGTGCAGGCGGACGTCCTCCGCCTTGTAGACCACACCCATGCCGCCGCCACCGATCCTCTCGGTAATGCGATAGTGCGAGATGGTCTGGCCGATCATGAGCGGAGATCGAACCCCAAGGTGGCCGTATGTTAGGGCGAGACGTCAGGGGAAGTCAAAAGCTCCATCACGCGATCTTCAACACAACCTTCCCATAGTTCTTCCCATCTTCCAGAAGCTTGTAAGCCTCGACCGCCCGTTCCAGTGGCAACACCTGCCCGATCTGAGGAGCTAGTTTTCCCGCGGCGATCCATGCCGACAGCTGTTTCCACGCCGGTTCCATGATTTCGCGCTTCTGCGAAAGATACGTCAGCCACAATCCCTGGACGCTGCCTGACTTCGCATACATCGCCCGCAAATCGAGCTTCGGAGATTTTCCCGTCGCTGTTCCGTACTGGATCACGCGCCCGAAGTCCCGTAGGCAGCGCAGGCTCTTGGCCGTGTGGTCGCCTCCAAGCATTTCGAAGACCGCGTCCACGCCCTCGCCGCGCGTAAGATTTTTCACGACCTCTTCGTAGTCGTGCTGCTTGTAGTTGATTGCGTGCTGCAGTCCGAGTTCCTTGACTCTTGCGATCTTTTCCTCGGACGACGACGTGCCATACATCTCAACGCCCAGCAATCGTCCTATCTGTACGGCCGCTGTTCCGACTCCTCCAGCCACAGCATGAATAAGGACACGATAGTTCCGGCCCGCAGGCGCCGGCTCTGTCATTCCCGCTTGCCAGTATCCGAGATACGCTGTGAAAAAGTTTACGGGGAACGCCGCTGCCTGTTCATCGGTCCAACCCTCAGGCACCGGCCACAGCATGGATGAATTCGCAGCCGTCTTTTCGGCAAACGCCGCCCACTGGGTGTATCCCATCACGCGCCTGCTGCTGACTTCTTCGACGCCGGAGAACTCCCGGCCGACAATCAACGGCGGAGCTGGCGTTCCCGGATAGCCGCCCTTCATTGTCATGATGTCGGCGAAATTCACACCACCCGCATGCACTTGAACCAGAGTCTGTCCTGTCTTGACAGTCGGGTCGGGCATGTTCTGAACCGAGAGCGCATCGATTCCTGACAGGCTGGAAAGAACGAGGGCTTTCATAGGGAAAAGTCTAGCAGGATGGATCTGGCACGAGGCGGGATTGTTCGGCAGCGCCGGGCCGCCAGAAAAAACGAGCGGCCCACAGACTCGGAATTAATTCAGATCCCGAATCTGCAGGCCCCTCGATCGCGATTAGAGTAAGTCTCGCGTCTTAAAGTCTTCGATCTACATCACGACAAACAAAGCGATGCGGACTCCCGGATGCAGCAGGTCGAACAGGAAATACTCGCCGTCGATGTAATCGACGTAGCAGTCGTCAGTGTAAGCCCAGCCAGCTGGCCACGGATCAACGAACACAAATGAGTACCCGCCATAAGCGAAGCCCGACTGGCCTTGCACGACGGTCGTACGCTGCACCACAAACGTATGGCTCCGGCCAAAGTTCGAATGGAATTTCTCGTCCGGAATGTGGCCGCCCTTACCAGCGGGACGCGCGTGCGTATCCTGCTGGGCTGCCGGCTGGCGGTTATCCTTCATCTGTTCCCGCGACTGTTTCTCGTCCTGCTTTTGATCCTGCTTCTCCTGCTTCGACGGCTTGGCCTCGTCCTGGCGCGGAGGCTTCATCTCGTCCTGCTTCGGTTGGGGCTTGGCTTCCTCCTGCGCCTTAGGCTCTTCCGGATGCGCCGGTTTGTCAGCTGGCCGCTCATCTTGCGCGTAAACTGCGGACGCACCCGCCACTACGATCGACAAAATCGCTAAATTCAAAAATCTGAAAGCTCGCATAGACATCCTCCAACGGTTAGAGATTTGATGTACTACGGGCCGGCGACCTGCCTCTGCGGCAGTTCGCGAATAACTCAAGTCAGATGTCCGAACGTCTCCCGGTGGTTCTCGGTTGTTTGTGGTATGTGCGGGCCGGAATCGGCTGTAGACGCTCACTGCCGCCGCCATCGCCCGGATGTGACCCGCAGGTATATACTCTTGGCGTTAGCTTACTGTTCCTCCGGCCGGGCCCCAGATCGGCCGGAACGGGGCGCGCTTCATCCCCCATTTATCCTGCGCTCCGCATGCGATAGGCCGGTTCCGCTGGGGCGGCGGACTCGGCACGGGTGCATCACCCAGCGGCACGGGAAGCTGCATCCGCGGGGAGGTTTACCGTGGATCTCATTTTTGTTCGTCTTCTTTTTGTTATCGTTGTAGCCGTCACCTGCTTCGAAATTGGCCCATTCGGACTCTCACCCATTCGGGATGCGGGCGTGGGCGCTTTCATCGGAGCAGCCATCGTTGTCTTCGAGTGGAAACTGCGTACCGTCAGCCTCAAACGTCTGATTGGCGCGGCGGTCGGCAGCATCCTCGGAATCTGCGGAGCTTACCTGTTTGCTCTAGTCATCCGGAGCAGTGTGCCCGAAGGACATACCCAGAGCTTCCTCCAGATCCTCGTCATGCTCCTGATGGCCTACGTCGGCCTGATCGTCGGAGCTAATAAAGGCGATCTTCTAAACCTGGCCGCACTCGGCGGAATCTTTGGCGGTGAGAAGCAGGGCAAGAAGAGCTACAAGATTCTCGATACCAGCGTCATCATCGACGGGCGCATCGCCGACATTGCCGAGACCGGGTTCCTCGACGGCGTGATCGTCACTCCGCAATTCGTTCTGCGAGAGTTACAACTCGTCGCCGACTCCGCCGACTCGCTCAAACGCAATCGTGGGCGCCGCGGCCTCGACATTCTGCAGCGCCTCCAGAAGGTCGCCAACCTGCAAATTCAGATCGTCGAAGATGACTTCCCCGCCGTCCGCGAAGTGGATTTGAAGCTCATCGAACTGGCCAAGGTTTACGAAGGCAAGATCATCACCAACGACTTCAACCTGAACAAAGTTGCCCAGTTGCAGGGCGTCGAGGTCTTGAACATCAACGAACTGGCCAACTCGCTCAAGCCGATCGTGTTGCCGGGCGAGACCATGCGCGTCTTCATCCTTAAAGAAGGCAAGGAATACAACCAGGGCGTCGCTTATCTCGATGACGGCACCATGGTGGTCGTCGACAATGCGCGAAAGATGATTGGCAAGACCATCGACGTGTCAGTCACTTCGGTTCTGCAGACGACCGCTGGAAAGATGATCTTCGGCAAGTGGGATGAGCGTGCGGGGTATTCTCGTCCGCCAGCCCCTGTGCCCGTGGCGCCCTCCGCGGTGGCAGTCCCGGCGCCCGGACCAAGCGCTGTACCCGGCCCGACCGTCGTTGACACGAAGCACGGCGCGTCGTAAACGATGGATCGCGGCGGAGCACGCTAGAGACGCGGAGAAAGATTCACTTCAAGGTTTCTTCCCGTGCTCCGCGGGAATCCACTGTATTTGAACTCGGGCGCAAGCGCTCGTATACTTCCACCCGCCATGAAGGTTGTCGTCATTATTCCAGCCGCAGGACTCGGGACGCGTATGGCTCCCGTGCCCAGCGCGATGGACTCGAAGAGTAAAAAGCCACATCCCTCCAAACAATTCACCGAGCTTGCCGGAACGCCGATCTTGATCCACACGCTTCGGAGGTTCGCGGCCGTCGACGAGATCAACGAAATCTGGGTTGCGCTGCGCGAAAACGAAATCGACGGCTTCCGCGAACGGCTACAGAAAGAAGCGAAGGACCTGCTCAAGAAAAAGATCGAACTGGTCGCCGGCGGCGAACATCGCCAGCAATCAGTCGAGCACGCACTCAATGCTGTTTCCGCCGCGCCCGACGACATCGTCCTCGTTCATGACGCCGTGAGGCCGCTGGTTACAACCGAGATCATTCACGAGGTAATCGAAGCAGCCGAGAAATACGGAGCCGCAATCGCCGGCCTTCCCGCCGTCGATACTGTGAAGCAGGTCGAGCGCACATCCGAAGGCGCGATCATCAAAGCCACGATTCCCCGTGCGGGAGTCGTGCTGGCGCAGACGCCACAGGGATTTCGCTACGAGGTCATCAAGAAAGCCTTCGACGAAGCCGCGGCCGACGGATTCATGGGCACCGACGAAGCTTCGCTTGCGGAACGTTCCGGCCACGAGGTCGCAGTAGTGATGGGCTCGCCCCGAAACATCAAGATCACGAGCCCCGGCGACATGGAACTCGCGGAGTTCTACTTACGGAAATAGTGCTCGCCGCGCACCAAAACTTTCAAATGCCAACGACCAACGACCATCGACCTGCCTCCCGCATCGGCTACGGCTTTGATTCCCACGAATTCCACACTGGGATTCCGCTGAAAATCGGCGGGATCATGCTTGCCCACAACAAAGGGCTCGGCGGGCATTCCGATGGCGATGTGCTGCTGCACGCCATTACCGACGCGCTGCTTGGAGCGATGGCCGCGCCGGATATCGGTGCCTTATTCCCGCCGTCTGATCCGAAGTGGAAGGGTGCGGATTCGGCCGTCTTCTTGCGCGAGGCTTTGAAGCGCGTTCGTGAAGGCGGATACTCCGTTGCCAACATCGATGCCAGCTTGATCCTGGCCGCGCCGAAAATTGGTCCCCATGCCGCGGAGATTCGCGCTCGCGTAGCAGAGCTACTCGACATCCACCCAGATTGCGTCGGATTGAAGGCCAAGACTCCTGAAGGCCTGAATCTGGATAACGCCGCCATCGCGCACGTAGTCGTCCTGCTGGGAGCCGCGAAGCCGGCGAAGAAGATTACTCGAAAGAAAAAAAAGAAGAGATAGAAGAGTTAAGAGTGTGTGGGGACAGCCGCCATCGGCTGTCCGCCGAGCGAAGCTCGGCTATTCTTTACCTGCGCGTCCGCGCTTGCTCGATCAGAGCGGCGAAGATCGCTCGCGATGCGGCGTCGTCTTCCACCGATCTTTCCGGATGCCACTGCACCGCCAGCACAAAATGATCGGGCGAAGTTCCTTCCAGCGCTTCGATGATGCCGTCTTCGGCACAGCGGGCCACGATGCGAAGCCCCTCGCCCACCGCGTCCGCAGATTGGTGATGCGACGAGTTCACCGGCACGACTAGGCCGTTGCCTTCCCGAGTTAAGTCGGATTTCTGGCGCTCGGCTTCGCCTTCGCTCGGACGGCCGAGGCGGCCGTCGCCACATATGATCGTCGCCAAAGTCGTCGCTGGCTCGATCGTCACTGTGTGTGCGACCGCGACTTTCTTTCCCGCTTCGTGATTCACTTTCGCGCGCGTGGCCTCGGGCAAGAAGTCCGGAATGTGCTGGATTAGCGATCCCTTGCGAAACACGTTCAGGCTCTGCAAGCCATAACAGATGCCGAGCACTGGTTTGCGCCGCACATAGGCATCTTCGAGCAAAAGGTCGTCGACTTCATCACGGCGTGGATCGGCTTTGGCGGTGTGTTGCGACCGAAATTGGTGGAAGCGCGCGGGATCGACGTCGGCATTGCTTCCCGGCAACAGCACGCCATCGCAACGCTCGATCAATTCCATCACCGCGGCATCGGACTGATCGAGCCCGACGCGCACCGGCTCGCCACCAGCCATCGCAACGGCGCGTTCGTACTGCGGGATGGCACGGTCGCCATATTCGCGATCGGTGGAATGCGGCATCGGGATCGCAATTCGAGGCGACGCCACTAGCCCATCCTCTCGATCGCGGTCAGAGTTTTGGACTGGCGGTAGTGACGGATCTCATTGATCACAACAAGAACAAAGATGATGCCCCCGGCGACGAGCGCAACCGGCAGCGCGACGTGACGATAGGCGACGCGCATGTCAGGATGCACTCCGTGTAACGCGGCGAGAATAACGGTGCCGAAGATCGCGAAGAACAGCGTAATGGAGAACGTCAACAGCGTGCCGATGAAGGTGAGAACAAAGACTCGCGCGGGCACGCTATACCAGCGCGGAGAGCGGGAATGAACCGCTGTCACACGATGATCGCTTCTTGAAGCTTCAGCCACGGCGCTTGTAGAGAATCGCGAACTCGAATCCGGCGTTGGGCGGAAACAATTCCGCCACCTTGCGCAAACGCTCGGCGAGCGCAGACGGAGCGAGCAGCGGGTAATCGCGCTCGCGCAAATCGTAATAGTCGACGTCGAGATAAAGCGAAAGCAGATAGATCGAAATGGTGTCGGAAAAGGTCGCTTCGAGGTATTCGGTCTTATAGCGCTCGGCGTCGGGCCCGTTGGCGGTAGCGAGTTTGCGCGACTCCCACGCATCGAGCGAAGTTTCGCCTTTGATTCCCGCCTCGACTTGGCGCCATGCGATTTCGCTGAACGCGCTCGAAACGCCGGCACGCTCTACCAGTGCATGCCCGACATTGATATAGAACTCAAAGGCCACGGAAAACTTGTCGTCCATCAAACGCGTCGAGATGAAAACGCATTGCGAATCACCGAGGTTGAGATTGCGGTGGCAGACCGCGTTGTCGCTGAGCGCGACGTCGTAGCGATCGGCAATGACGGTTTCGTCGCCGTGGCTGACGGTCAGAGGAACGAAGTAATAGGCTTTGCGAGCAAGCGCCGCGGCCACCGGAGTAGGAACAGCGGCAACCATCCGCTCCAGATCAAACGAGTTGACGGCAACTTCTCCCGCGACGGCGTAACAGATTCCGTTGGGCGCTTGTGAAACGGGTGTGAGCCGAACGACCTCCGCCGGGCTCCGTGTGATGGCTGGGGCTGCCTGTGACATGCCAGTTGTCATTCTACACACAGCCAGGCAGGATCAATTTTCCGCGGCGCAGTTGAACGCCCGAGGGCTACGATTCGACGCAGCGTGGAGCGAAATGATTTTTCGGCCATCCGAAGCAAAATATTGATTCTTAACGAGTTAGAAAGACGAGGCACGAGGAAACGCTCGCAAAATATTGAAAATAATAAAGTTATCGGTAAAATATTGCTAACTAAGAAGTTAGCCCCGATGATGCGACGATGTGCAGCCCTCTCGTCGTTATCGGCGACTGAGCCCTAAGGTGATGGTACAGGACTCAGGGTCGGGTTGGGCACCCGGCCACACGTCCGACACAATTCGCCGCCATGCAAGCAGGCCAACCACGAAACCAACTGACGCGGTCATGCAGAATCCCGCCAACCAGTGGCCGAGAAGATATCGCACCATAGGGTGGTGGAAAGCGTGAGCCGTTTGGATATTTTCTGAGAGATCGGACAATGCGAGAAATAGAAACATCGGCACGCTGAATCCAACGATGCCTCTGAAAGGAATGAACCTCCACTTTCCCATTCCCCGCAATCGCGGTTCATCCTGCGCTTGCCCGGCGGGATCATAGTATTTCCTCAGCAAAACGATCTCTTACAGCTTTGCAGGCATCTTCGAGTGCTTCGCGGAACCTGCTCATCTGCGGCATCGTCGACTCCAATGGCTCGGGAGTCTAGACCTTCCACATCGTCGGTCAAGATGAAACAATCTGCATATCGCGACCTCTGAAACCAAGCTTGTGGTTCGCAATTCGGCGATGATCGTGGAAGGCCTGCGCCAGGCTGCTAGTGAATGTTCAAGTCGGCGTAGTGCGCGAAGCTGGAGATCGCTACTTCGTCGTTGCCGGGCAGATAGAAACCAAATTTGCCCGAGCTGAGATTGGCGCCGGGCTGTGCCCAGTGATCCAAGACAGTCCAATTGTTCCCGTGCTTGATCTGGTGGACGATCTCCGCAGGGCTCACGCGGATTTGAAGCATCCGAAAGCTTTTCTTGTCGCTTTTATCGGGAACTTTGATCTCATCCGTTTTCTGCCCGTTGCGAACGACCGCGCGGGAAAAGTTGTTATCGTCCATTTGGAAGAGAACGTAGTTTTTTGAGTCGCTGTAGTTGAGCACCCATTGCAAGACGTGACCCTTAGTGGGCATCGCGGAAAAAACAAATGTGCCCGAGGTAGGAGCGGCCCCATATAAAACGAAGTCCCCGCCTTTGCGAATGAATGCATCTCCCTCATGCTTCCAGGCGCCCGGGTCGTCCCACTTCGACATACCGCTCGGGGCGAGAGACAAATCTAAAGTCTTGGATTGGCCAGCTACGACTTCGAAGGTCGACGTGCGCGTGAATCTTTCGGCGGTTCGCGCTGTCAGGGTGTAAGTACCGGAAGGAAGATTGAGCGGCACGCCGCTGCTCACCATTTTCAAAAGGTCACCTTTCACGAGTGCGACTGTGGCGTCAGCCGGCGTGAAGGTAATTTTCAATTCGCCGGGAGCCGCTTCGAGCGCAGCATCCGCCGCCGCGAGAGATACCGTTCCGCCCGCGGTGAAGTGTTTCGTGAATTGCCTGGGCTTGAATCGATCTTTACGCAGTTCGACCGTATGGTCTCCAGGATTGAGGGTTGCGACGGACAACGTGCCGTCGGGCTGAATCGTGCCGACCGGAGTTTGATCGACAAGAACCGCAGTTCCGGGAGCGCCACCCTGGATGGTCAGTGTGGCCATGCGAGGCTGCGGTTGGGAGTTTGGGCGAGGTTGCGGTTGCAGGCTGAAGATCAGTTTGGCGTGTTCACCCTTGCGGACGGTGATCTTTTGTTGGGGAGGATCCTGAAAGCCGTTCTTGGAGACTTGTACAACGTAATCCTTGAGCTCGAGATTCGGCAAGCTCAACTGGCCGCCTCGAGTGAGCTGCGGTTGAAGTTTTCCGTCGAGAAAAACTTTGGCGTCGTCTTGACCTGCAACGACAAGGAGAGTGCCTGCATTGCGACCGGCTTCTACGTGACCGGAGTCGGCGGGCGGCTGATCACCGGCAGTGACTTTTCCAGCAGCAGTATCGGAAGAAACGTCCATGGCGGGGGCAGACGGTTCGGGGGTTGCCTGCGCACGCGCGGAGGCGGCCGGAGTGGAAACGTTGGGAGCAGAGACCGCCGGCGCTGACACCGCCGGGGCAGAAACAGCGGGAGCAGTGGACGGCGTCTTCGCGACTGGCGAAGCGTAATGTCTTCGCGTGAAGAAGAATGTCGCTGCAACCAGGATGATCGCGGCGACCGCGACGAGGAGCAGCGTTGAGGCGTGCGAACTCGTATTCTGTTTGGGCTGGGATGACGGTGACGCTACCCTTGCCGACGGTGCGGAAGGCGCGGCGGGCGGCATTGTGACGACCTGCGGCGGAGGAAGTTGTGCCTCTGGCGAAGTGGCCGCGACTTTCGGCGGCTGCAGAATGCTGGGCAGCGGCACTTTGCTCGGCGGGACCCTGCCCGGCGGCACAATGATGACCGACGCTTTCTCAGCTGGGGGCTGAGCCGGAATCGGCGAAGCTTGAACCGGCGGTATTGGGCTCGGCAAAACCGGGGTCTCCGGGACTGGGCTGCTATCGACTGCTGCAGGCTTCGGAGCGGTGGAGCGAGGGACGTGAAAAATCACGGTCGCGCCTTTGCCCGGCGGCGACTTCGTTGAACCCTCCTGCGGAGCCAACCCCAGTCGGTTTAGAAGGCCATTGGCGATGGACAGGATTTCTCCATCCGTCCAATGCTTGGCGGCCAGTGCTTGTATGCGCGCAGCTAAGGCTTGTTTCGCGGCAACGTCCGAGGCTGCATCGATTTCAAGCTCCATGCGCCGCAGGTCTTCCACGTCGCCGCGGCGAGCTTGGCGCCGCCGAGCTCCCTGGTCGCGCTGGATTGCATCCTGAATCTGAAGCAACTTGGGATCGTCGGGATGAACGGCCATTCCCTCTGCAACCCACGCCAACGCTGCGAACAGATCGCCTGAGGACTGGAGCTTACGCGCTTGTGCAACCCAATCCTCCGCAGAACTGTTTTGTTTCTGTTCCACGATCCGGCTCTGAACTGTTTTGGCCGTGGGATGCGCGGGATTCAAAGCGAGCGCTTGATTGGTAAGCGTCTCAGCTCCCAGCCAGTCGGTTTCCAGGATGGACTGCGCGTGCTCCACCAGAGCATTGGCCAGAATGGCGCGGGCGAGAGAATTGCGTTTATCCAGTTCGAAGGCTTTGCGCAGCAACTGAATCGCGTCAGCGGACTTCTGCTGAGCGAAAAGCTCCTGGCTTTCCGTGATCAGACGGTCAGCTTCGGCTTTGCGCTTATTGCCATCCTGAGCGCGCTTTTCCAGGTCGGACAGCTCGGCATCATTGGGGAATTCGGCAGCTTTGCCTCGCAACAAATCCAGGGCGCGAGAGTACTCGCCCGAATGCAGACAGCTGTTGATCTGGTCAACGAGCTGCGCTTTGGATTCGGCGCGAGTTTGCTGGTCGGGTCTTTTCTCCAAGCTCTCTCAACCTCGAACGGTTAAAGCTGGATATTGATGATCGAAGGGTTCCTCAAAATCTTACGCGAGTGGGCGGGAAAGGCTAGTGTCCTGCTAGTTGCCTCACAGGTCGATGTTTCCTTATCGCGAAGCCGTTGCCCTTCTTCGTTCAGTTCGAAACGATGGAATTCCCAATCAACCTTGCGGACACCTAGCACGTCCGGACAAGGTGGACGGCTTTTGACCAGTCCCGTGTAATCCCTTAGGATTCGGTCGCGCACGCAAAACCGCGACTCATTGATTTCCCCGCAGCCACAAGTCCCTTATTGGAGCGGCGGGGCCATGCGCGGTATACATATTTCCGTACGCAAGTTCCGGACACAAGGAGCGACCACCATGTCATTCTCGACTAAATCGCAAGCAGGCTTTCTTTCCCGTCGCCGCTTCTTTGGCTGGACCAGTTCGCTGGCGGTGTCCCTGGGCGCGGCGCCTCTAGTTTCTTCCGCCAAGACGCTGTCGTCTTCTTCGCCGACGGCATCGCCAGACGGTGAGGACTACTACGCGAAGTTGGGCGTCACGCCGATCATCAACGCCGCTGGCACCTATACGACGCTGACGGCCGCATGCATGCCTCCGGAGGTTTTGGCGGCGGTACAAAAAGCCGCGCTTCATCCAGTGCGTTTGCACGATCTGCAGCAGAAGGCAGGCGAGTACATCGCGCGTCGACTCAAGTGCGAGGGTGCAGTCGTGACTTCCGGGGCCTCTGGAGCCATCACCCTGGCGACGGCCGCTTGCCTGCAGTATGCAAACAACATCAACATCGTGGATATGCCGCAGGCGATTGACGGCAAGAAGAATCAGGTCGTCGTGCAGCGTGCACACCGCTATGAATATGACCGCGCCATGTATCTCTGCGGGGCGCGGGTGACAGAGGTGGTTACACTCGACGACTACAAGCGCGCGTGCGGCGCAGGCAACGCGGTGATGACGAATTTTTTCAACGCCGCGGAGGATGAGGAGGGGATCGCAGCCAGCGCACAGATCGGCCGCGAAGAGTGGCTGCGCGTAGCGCACGAGTACAAGATTCCTTGCCACCTGGATGCAGCCGCGGACATGCCTCCGATCTCGAATCTATGGAAGTACACGGGCATGGGTTTCGATCTCGTCGCTTTTTCGGGAGGGAAAGGAATACGCGGCCCACAAAACGCAGGCCTGCTGCTTGGCCGGAAAGTTCTGACGGATCTTGCCCACGCAAACAACAATCCGGGAGACGGAATCGGCCGCGGGATGAAAGTAGCGAAGGAACAGATTGTGGGCATGGTTGCAGCGGTCGACTGGGTTCTCACGCACACAGAAGAATCGATGCAGGGTGACTACCAGAAGCGGGTCGATCTGATCGCCAACGCGATGAAGGGCATCCCCTCGGTCAGGACGGAGACGGTGGTTCCCAGGATCGCGAACCATGTTCCCCATCTGCTCATCCGCTTCGACCCGGCCGTCACTGGTATCACCACTAGCCAGATTGTCGACGCTTTGCGCACGGGGACGCCTTCGATTGAGCTGAACCCGAACACCGGCCAAAAGCCCAACCAGGGCATCCCGGCGGATGCCAACACGCTCGTGGTTGGGGTCTGGATGTTGCAGCCCGGGGAAGATGCAATTGTGGGCCAGAGAATTCGCGCGGCCCTCATGAAAAAGGGATGACATGTAAAGAGGTGGACGAGATTCATTCACGGCATGGCCCGCGATTGTGTCTGGTCGACTGCATCGTGGAGGCAAGCTTCGTGGGGTCCCTCGGAGGGCTTTGCGCGATCCTCAGGATTACATCGTTAAAGATGACATCGTTAAATTAAGACTGCCAACCCTGCATCTGGTTATTTATTCGACAAAACGAAATCTACTGTGGCCGATCCGTTGCCGCTAACGGCTACGGATTTCTCCCAGGTCTTCGGTTGCGTGAAGATCGGGCGCTGAACGCTACGTTCGGTCAGCACGTCATAGGTGTTGGCTTTTCCGGCGAGAGTCCAGCCTTCATGCCAGGCGACGATCTGATAGGTCCCGGGCGGAACTTCGGTGAACTGGAAGCGTCCGGTCTCGTCGGTGACGGCGTAATAAGGATGAGGAGCGACAAACATCTCGGCATTCATCCAGACGTGGCCGCCGTTACAGCGCAGGCTGACCAGGCCGGGTGTCTGCATGGTGCGCGACGTGACGCGATCCGGGAAAGGAAACGGCAAGTTATAAGTGGCTGCTCCATCCATGTGGATGGTATGCAGCGTAGAGTCGGAGCTCATCATGCTGAGCGTTCCGTCCTTGGGCACCAAAAGAATGTGCGGAATATAGCGGCACCTCTTCTGATCGAGGTGGCGGCGTTGCTCAGGCAGGTCCATGGCCTTGCCGCTGCTGATGTTCTTGAGATAGACGACGGTATTGGCTACGCCGCCGCTGGGTCCGATGACAAGGCGTTCGAGGTCAGCAGTCTTCTTGGAATCAGGATCGCAGACTTGTGGATCCTTAGTGATCGGGAAATCGAGATTGTGTGGCACGGGCCCGGCCCATTTGACGCTGCCGGAAATCGTGCCGCCATCGACGACGGTGATCACCTTATAGTCGCCTTGAGCGAAGGCTGCGGTCGCGGCAGCCAAGACACAAGCAACGAACAAAACCAGTACGCTGAATCTACGCATATCCGTCCCCTTTACGTCTCGGCGGCCCGCACAACATCCGCTGAGTTGAGATTCGGCCGTATCGCTGTTCTCGTCGAAATAACTTCTGCTTTATTCGGCGGGAACGTGCTGCACAGGGGCCCGGTCCAACGGGACAGCACTCGCTACGGTATTCAAACTTTCTTACAGCCTTCAAACAGGAATGATGCGTTGGGCACTATTTCTGTGATCAGGATCACATTAAGGATGTGCTCACGGAGGTAAGCAGTCGAGATTACCGAGGTCATCTTGAAATGGGGTTAAACGATTCACCGGCAGCAGAGAGTCGCCGCTAAGATATTCATCTGCAAAGGTTTACTGGAATACCCTAGTGAGGAAAACTTTCTCTGGGAGTGTCGCCGAGGAAGCCGTTTTAGAGACCGGCTCGGCGGGAGAACTCCATTTTTTCACTGGTAACTTTCGCACTAGAGCGACAGCGAGACTTTACAATCATCCATCCATGACGGTGACCGTGCGATCGTTCGCGAAGATCAATCTTGGGCTGCGCATCGGCGCGGCGCGGGCTGATGGATTTCACGAACTGCTCACCGTGTATCAGACGATCGGACTGCACGACGTGATCCGCGTGAGTGTCGGGCGCGGGAACGGGATCGAAATTCGATGCGCGGATCCGCGCGTCCCGCGGGATGAGTCGAATACCTGCTACCGGATCGTTGATCGCGCCATGCCGGCACTTGGCGCGAAGGGACGGGTCGTCATTGAGATTGAGAAGCGACTTCCGGTGCAGGGCGGGCTCGGCGGCGCTTCCGCGAATGCGGTCGCGACTCTGTTGGGGCTGGAGCGTGCGCTCCGCAAGATTCTTCCAGCGGCGGAACGGCTGCGAATCGCGGCCGAAGTGGGATCGGACTTACCTCTGTTCTTAATCGGCGGGACAGTGTTGGGCGTGGGGCGCGGAGAGCAGGTGTATCCGCTGCAGGATTTTCCCGCGATGGCGTGTGTTGTGGTGACTCCGGAAATTGGAGTGTCGACGCCGAAGGCGTTTGCAGAATGGGATCGGAGAATGGGGACGCTGGGGCTAAAGCCCTCTTCATTGGGGAATGCTGACGCGGCCCTCAAGGGCCGCTCTTCCACGGCCCCGGCATCCGCTTCGGACTTAAGTCGAGAGCGAGTCGAGCTTCGCTCGACTGGACAGCCGAGGGCGGCTGTCCCCACACAGACCTTGCCGAGTGACAACTCCAAATTGACGGTATCTGGTGGCTCCGATAGAATGAATGAGCTTGGCCGGGAGTTGTCGGCGTGGCTGAGCAAGCTTCACTCCGGTGCTCCTTTTGGAAGGGGCCGAGCCGAGAATCCACTTCTCGCGCTTGTCCGGGCCGGGATCAAGAACGACTTCGAAGAAGTCGTCTTTCCTGAATATCCCGAGCTGTGTGAAGGTAAGCGTGCGCTGGTGCGCGCGGGCGCGGAGTATGCGTCGTTGTCGGGTTCTGGGTCGACGCTCTATGGGTTGTTCGCTTCTGGAGAAGCGGCGGTTCGGGCGGTCGGCAGGCTGCGGAAGCAGGGTTGGTCGGCGGAAGCGACTTCGACCCTGACGCGGCAGGTGTACTGGCGACGGCTGATGCCGGGTTCCTGAGAATTTTGATTGTTGATTTTCGATTGTTGAATGAAAATAGGGTCCGAACTCCTAAGGGGTTCACAATCCAAACTTCAACCATCAACAATTAAGTGATTGGGCCGTCGACTAATGGTAGGTCAAGTGCCTTTGGAGCACTTTGTCTAGGTTCGAATCCTAGCGGCCCAGCCAGAGAATCAGTTCTCAGTTGCCAGTTCTCAGTTCTCAGTTGAACTGGCCGAGCCCAAAGACTGAGAACTGGGAACCGAGAACTGAGAACTCACTATGGCTACTTTAGTCACGCCGACCGACAAGAGTGACAAGGTTGAGAAAAAGAGTCCGCCAGTGACCGACGACAAGGCCGAGCGGAAGCCGCGTCCGCGAGTGGACGAGAAGTTCAAGATCTTCAGCGCCACGGCAAATGAGCCGCTGGCCGACGAGGTCTGCCACTTTCTCGGGATGCAGCGCGGACAGGCGCAAGTAACGCGCTTTGCCGACGGTGAGTGCTACGTTCAGATCCAGGAGAACGTGCGCGGCGCGGATGTCTTCGTGATGCAGCCAACGTGCCGTCCGGTAGACGAGCACTTGATGGAACTGCTGTTGATGATTGATGCGCTGAAACGCGCGTCGGCACGGCGCATCACGGCGGTGATTCCGTACTTCGGATACGCGCGGCAGGATCGAAAAGATAAGCCGCGAAGTCCGATCTCGTCAAAGCTGGTGGCGGACTTGCTGACGACGGCAGGAGCCCACAGGGCGTTGATTGTAGATTTGCATACGCCGCAGCTGCAGGGATTTTTCAATATCCCGGTGGATCATTTGTTCGCGTCGCCGGTGCTGGTGGATCACTTCCGCAAGTTGCAGTTGCCGAACTTGACGGTGGTTTCGCCAGATGCGGGCGGCGTGGAGCGTGCGAGATTCTTCGCCAAGAAAGTGGATGCGGCGCTGGCCATAGTCGACAAGCGGCGCGTCGAGATGAATGTGGCCGAGATCATGCACGTGATCGGTGACGTTCACGGGCGAACTTGCCTGATCATCGACGATTTGATCGATACGGCCGGCACGCTGGTGAAGACGGCGGCGGCACTGAAAGAGAACGGCGCGGTGGATGTTTACGCGTGCGCATCGCACGCGGTGCTGTCGGGTCCGGCGGTCGAGAACATCCGGAACTCGGTGATTAAGGAAGTAGTGGTAACGAACACGATCCCGCTGACGCCTGCGGCCGACGCCGCGAGGACGGAAAAGGGAGGAAAGATTTCAGTCCTCTCCATTGCGGGATTGATTGGCCGGGCGATTCAGGCCAATCACGAAGAGACTTCGGTTAGTAAGCTGTTCATTTGAAGCCGTGAGTCATGAGCGGTGAGCCGTGAGCAAACGAGATTGCTCCGCGTTCGTCGCTCGATGCTCACCGCAGATTTCTTAGATAGGAATTGACATTTATGGCGACTGCATTGGAAACGAACGTACTGGAAGCGCAACCGAGAGACGCCGGCACCAAGAACGATGCCAAGCGTGTGCGGAAGGAAGGCAAGATTCCGGCCGTGGTCTATGGAGCGGGTAAAGACTCGCTCTCGATCAGCGTCGATCCCCGCGTGGTGACGCGCATTCTGAACTCGGAGACCGGACACAACACGATTTTCGATCTGACATTGAGCGGCGAAAAGACGAAGGCCATGATCGTCGACTGGCAGTATGAGCCGATCAAAGGCCGTTTGCTGCACATTGATCTCAAGCGCATTGCGCTCGACAAAGTGCTGCGCGTCAGCGTCCCCATCTTCCTGGTGGGAGAGTCGGCGGGCGTGAAGCAGGAAGGCGGCATTATGGAACAGATGCTGCGTGAAGTCGAGATCGAGTGCTTGCCGGCCGACATCCCGAGCCACATCGACGCCGACGTCAGCCAACTGACATTCGGCAAGGTGCTGCGCGTTTCGGACCTGCCCAAGATGGAGAAGATCAAGTTCCTGAGCGATGCGAATCAGCCCGTCGCGCACGTGACCTCGGTGAAGGAAGAGGTTGTGGCGACTCCTGAAGCAGTGGCGGCGGAAGCGGGTGCTACTCCCGCTGAGCCTGAAGTCATCAAGAAGGGCAAACAGGAGACGGACGAAGAGGGTGCCGAGGCCACTCCGGAGAAGGCAGAGAAGAAAGAGAAGAAATAACCTCGGCCACGGATTGGCACGGATTCACACGGATCGGAGACAAAGATTCGCTTTATCCGTGACGATTTCGTGGAAATCCGTGGCGAAAGGTTCGAAGTCTGCGTGAAACTGATTGTGGGTCTTGGCAATCCCGGAGCCGAATATCAGCTCACGCCGCATAACCTGGGTTTTCTGGCGATTGATCGCATCGCCGAACACCTGGGCGTGGAAGTGAGGAACCGGCAGTGTCGGGCGCAGACGGCGCGAACCGTTATCGCCGATCAGATGGTACTGCTGGCCAAGCCGGAGACGTTCATGAATTTGAGTGGCGTCTCGGTGCGGGAACTGATCCGGGAGTACGAAGCAACGCCGGAGTCGGACCTGATTGTGATTCAGGACGAGTTGGACTTTCCGCTGGGCACGCTGCGGATTCATACGCGGCGCAGTTCGGCGGGGCATAACGGCATCGAGTCGATCATCGATGCGCTGGGCACGCAGGATTTCTTGCGAATCCGGATCGGCGTTGCGCCGGAACGGAAAGTAGGGGACGGCGCAGAGTACCTGCTGGCTCCGATGCGCAAGGCGGACCTGGCAATCGTGGATGGGGTTCTCGACACCGCCGAGGACGCGGTGAAGATGATTTTGAAAGAGGGTCCGGCGGCAGCGATGAATCGCTATAACCGGAAAGAAGAGCAGTGAGGAGTGACTAGTGTTCAGTCGTCGCTCGGGAGACGCCGAGGTTTTGCTGAGAACTAGCCCCTACTCACTGGCCACTGGCTTAAGGATTTGGAGAAACGAATGAATCGTACATATGAGTTGATGTTTATCGTCCGTCCGGATATGACGGAAGAGGATCTGGACAAACTGATTTCGACGCTGCAATCGGTCGTGCCCCCTTCGGGCGGGTCGGTGCTGCGGGTCGACAAGATGGGCAAGCGGCGTCTTGCCTACACTGTGCGCCGTTTTCACGACGGCATCTACGTCCTCATGGTCATCGAGGGCGGAGGCCCGGTCATGCACGAACTGGAGCGCCGTCTGCGCGTCACTGAGCCGGTGATCAAGTTCCTCACCGTGCGCGTGGATGAAGAGCAGAAGCGGTTGGACAAGATCAAAAAGCTGCGCGACTCGAAGAAGAAAGTAAGCGCGCAGCCGGCAGCAGCGCCTGCGGAACCGGCAGCGGCTCCGGTGGCGGAAGCTCCAGCGACGGCGTAGAGAGCAGTGGTCGGTGGCTAGTGGTGAGTGGCCAGCGATCCTTCCCATCGCGAATGACACAATTTTGGCTGGTCGCGAACCACTAGTCACTAGCCACTGATTTCAAGGAGAGTTATGGCAGACGAAACAAGCGCACCACAGCAAGCAGCGGCACCGGCCGAGAGGCCGCGGTCGGACGGGCCACGGCCCGGCGGAGATCGTCCGCGATTTGGCGGCGGCGGACGCGGTCCCGGCGGACCTCCACGCGAGGGCGGCGGCGGTCGGAAATTTTTCCGGCGCAAGAAGGTTTGCAAGTTCTGCACCGAGAAGATAGAAGACATCAACTACAAGGATTACCGGCTGCTGGGGCAGTTCGTGGCCGAGAGCGGCAAGATCGTGCCGCGCCGTTTGACTGGCGTGTGCGCCCCGCACCAACATCGGCTGTCGTCGGCGATCAAGCAGGCGCGCAACATCGCTCTGCTGCCATTTGCCGGACGAGCAAGCTAATAATCAGCTTCTAGCCCCTAGCTCCTAGCTTCAAACGAGGCAGAGCGTGTTGGTTGGCTGGGAGCTAGCGGCTAGAAGCCAGGAGCTATTCATGGAAGTCATTCTGAAAGAAGACGTAGCGAAGTTAGGATCCCGCGGCGACGTGGTCAAGGTCGCGGAAGGATACGGACGGAACTATCTGTTGCCGCGCAAGCTGGCCATCCAGGCCAACGAAGGCAACAAGGCTGTCATCGTCCAGATGAAGGCCGCCTCCGTGCGCCGCTCCGCCAAGGAAAAGACGCAGGCTGAGGAATTGGCGAAGCAGTTCGAGGGGGTGTCGGTGACGTTCACGCGAAAGTCGGGGGAGAACGATCAGCTCTTTGGATCGGTTACCTCGAGTGATCTGGGCGACGCACTGACCAAGAAGGGCTTCAACGTGGATCGCCGCAAGATCCAGTTGCACGAGCCTCTGAAGACCGTCGGCGAGTTCACAATCCCGGTTAAGCTGCACAAGGACGTGACCGCGCATCTGAAGGTGGTCATCGAGAAGGAAGCGGCCGCGGAGTAAGGCTTTCGAATAGCGGCCCGAGCGCTGGCTCGGGCCGCTATCCAAAAACGCACCACATTCAGGGCACTTGCCTTGCCAAACTGCGATACCCGGTTGTGCCCCATTGTTCTGTTTCTCTCTAAATCTTTTCCCCTGAATCACCTAGACGCTGCTAAAAATCCCCGTACGGCCTATAATTTCTGCTCACGGATCCGCTGATTCTCCGTCTATTCCTGTGCAAGCCCGGATGACTTGAAAGCCGGGCAGGTATGAGGACATAGCACAAATGCCGGCCGGAGTATGGGCAATACCTTTTGCGGTTGGCGGACGGGCCCACTCGAGAGAGGGTGAGGTAACAGAGAGAGTCAGCAGTTCCGGCGTTAGAGACGACGGAACTCGGGAAGACCAGATTCGAGAGAACCAGGACCCCGCGCGGGGCCGCATGGCTGGGCAAGCACGCCGCATAGATGACACGATGTTGATCCGCGAAGCGCAGCGGGGAAACCGCGCCGCCTTCGAGGAACTCGTGCGCCACTACGACCAGCCCGTGTTGCGCCTGGCGCTGCATCTCACCGGAACTGAACACGACGCCCAGGACGTGTATCAGGACGCTTTCCTCAAAGCCTACAAAAATATTGGCAGCTTCCGGTTCGAGTGTTCCTTCTACACATGGATTTACCGGATCGTGACCAACTTGTGTCTCGATCATCTGCGCAAGAAGACCGTGCGAAAGGAAGACGCGCCGGTCGCGAAAGATCCCGATGGTGGCGAGTATGACCTGCTCGATCAGGTGCCCGATGCGCGGGCGGGAGCGAATCCAGAGAAGGACTTGATGCGCCGGCAGTTGGGATCGCGCATCGCCGGAGCGCTGGAGAAACTGACTCCGCGCGAACGAATGGTGTTTGAGTTGAAGCATTATCACGGACTGAAGTTGCGAACCGTGGGAGAAATTTTGCATACGACGGAAGAGACCGCCAAGAACACGCTCTTCCGGGCCACGCAGAAGTTGCGCGGGGCTCTGGCGGATATGAGATAGCGATGAGTTATGAGATGTGAGTTATGAGCGATCAACTTGAAGATTCCCGGATTGCTCGCTGCTCATCGCTCAAGGCTCATAGCTCGAAGGTGCAACGATGAAATGTGAATGGGTTCGAGAAAATATCGTGCTTCAGGTTTATGGCGAACTGGCCGATGATGCCCGCCATGAACTGGAGCAGCACGTGGCCCGCTGCGAGGACTGTGCAGCCGAACTGAAGGCGGAGAAAGAGTTTCATGCGCTGCTCGCGCAGGATCGCGCGGAAGATCCGACGCCGAATCTTCTGGCGTCGTCGCGTATGCGTCTGCAGGAAGGGCTGGAGACCGCGCAGCAAGGCTCGTTCTGGAGCAGGCTGACCTTCGATCCGGCAAACTGGCTGCGACAAGTAAGCTTCTCGCCCGCACTGGCCTCGGTCATTCTCATTCTTGGATTCGCGGCAGGCATTGGAACCACATACAAGATTTACGGATCGCACCCCACAACAGTCGCAGGCATTCCGGTAACCACCAGCAATCCAAACAGTGCTCCTGCAGAATCTTCTATCGCTGGCGTTGACTCCATTACTCCCGTTGCCGGCACAGATCAAGTCACAATCAAATACAACACGGTTTCTACGCAGCAGGCGCAGGGTTCGTTGAACGATCAGCAGATCCAGCAACTACTCTTGTACGCAGCCCGCAATAACAATTCGGGCGTGCGCGTGGATTCCGTCGGATTGCTGGCGCAACGCAGCAGCGATCAGCAGGTTCGGGATGCCCTGATCTATGCGCTGCAAAACGACACGAATCCTGGAGTTCGGCTGAAGTCGCTCGACGCCCTCGGAAACTACGTCAAGACCGATACGAATGTGCGCGATGCCGTGCTGCGGTCGCTGGTGAACGATGACAACTCTGGAGTGCGGATCGAAGCACTGCGGTTGATCGAGCCAGTCAAAGCCGATGGCAGCGTGCGCGGCGTGCTGATGGCGCTGGCGGCGAAGGATCAGAGCCAGTACATCAAGTCACAGGCGCGCACCATGCTGGCGCAGCTTCCGGAAATTGATTAGGCAAGGCAGATCTACAAGGACATTCGCGAACAGATCGCGAGAAGTGAGGTGGATACTTTGAAACGAGCGCTACAAATCGTCGGGTTGGCCGGTGTGCTGGCCCTGCTTGCGCCGCTGGCCGTGGCGCAGGAAACACACATGGCCCGCGAAGGTGGAACCTGGGGACAGGAGATCACCGGTTCGCTGGCAACGGTCAAGAACTTAAGGGTCAAGGTTGACATGGGCTCCGTTCGGGTACGGGGTGGGCAGCAGCAAGGCATCAATTACGTCGTTCATACGAACTTCAAAACTTCTTCTGAGCAGGAAGCCCGCCACCAATTCGAACAGTTCAAAGTGACCGCTTACGTGAAAGGCGACACCGCCTGGATCGTCGGCGATTGGCAGGGAGGACATCAGCCCCGCCACTTTTCCGGAGAGTTTTCCATCAACGTTCCGCGCGAGATGGCGCTGGTGAAACTCGAGACCGAAGGCGGCAACGTAGACACGGAAGGTATCGCCGGCCGAGTCGAGGCCGAGAGCGGCGGCGGCAACATGAAGCTCGACGACATCGGCGGCGGCGTGAACGCCGAGACCGGCGGCGGATCAATCGATGTCGGAACCGTCAGTGGGGATATGGGCCTGCACACAGGCGGAGGCTCGATCGCGATCCGGCACGCGAACGGAAAGGTATCGGCGGAAACCGGCGGCGGCGGTATTCGGATCGAATCCTGCGCGGGAGGGGCTACCGTCGAAACCGGCGGCGGCAGCATCGAAGTGCGGCAATGTGGGGGGAAAATAAAAGTTTCAACAGGCGGAGGCAGCATTGATTTAAGCGACCTCGGCGGTCCTGCGGAAATTGAAACCGGAGGCGGAACGATCCACCTGACTTCAGCCAAGGGACATGTTCACGCTGAGACCGGTGGTGGCGGCATCGAGCTTTACGGAGTGCCGTCGGCCCACGCAGAGACCGGAGCGGGTGGCATCACCGTGAAGTTGGTGAATACGGGTAGCGAGCGCCACGATTCCGATCTCGAAACGGGCGCGGGTGACATCACGGTATACATCGCCTCCGATGTCGCGATTAATGTTCGTGCCAGCGTCGACATGGGCAGCGGACATCGCATCACGTCGGATTTCCCGGAGATCCACGTCAGCAGCGAGGGCGATCAGTGGAGCAAGACGCTGACTGCCGATGGCGCGCTGAATGGCGGAGGCCCGACGGTGAAGGTGCACACTTCGAGCGGCGACATCTGCATTCGGAAAGCAAATCGGTAAGAAAAGAAGAAGTGATCAGTGGATAGTGGTCAGTGGATAGCTAAGGACAGTTGAGCCCCTAGCCACTGATCACTAACCACTAGTCACTCAAAATGAGGGACTGACAATGCGCAAACATGTTTGGACCATCTTCGCGTTGTTGCCGTTGCTGCCATGTTCATCCTACGCGGCGCAGAACTGGTCGGCGAATGGGCCAGGGCAGCCGTGGGTCTTCTCCAGCGAAGACGGTGGGACTACTTCCTATCTGGGCGTCGATATCGCCGACATCACCGCCGAGCGCCTCAGCGCCTTGAAACTCAAAGACGAAAAGGGCGTTGAGGTGACGATGGTGGACCAGGATGCCCCAGCCGGAAAAGCGGGCATCAAGGAGCATGACGTCATTCTCACGATGAATGGAACGCCAGTGGAAAGCAAAGCGCAGCTGGAGCGCTTGATCCACGAGACGCCTCCGGGCCGCATCGTTTCGTTCGGGCTGAGCCGCGATGGCCAACCCGTTACTGTCAAGGCTCAGCTCGCGGATAAGCGCAAGCAATTTTCGTTCGTCGGGCCCAATCCCGGAGACTTCCACATGCAGATCCCGGAAATTCACATGCCAGAGATCGACATGCCCTCCATCAACATGGTGGTGGTCACCCAGTCGGCGCGCAGCGGGCTCATGGTGGAGAACATCACTCCCCAGCTCGGTGAATTTTTCGGTGTGAAGAATGGCAACGGAGTGCTCATTCGCGCGGTCGACAAAGGCAGCCGTGCCGAGAAGGCAGGCTTCCGGGCCGGAGATGTCATCGTCAAGATCAACGATCAGCCGGTGCACGATACCAGCGACTTCTCTCATGCAGTGCGCGCGCGCAGCGGCAACTCAGTCAGCGTTGGCGTAATGCGGGAGAAGAAGGAACAAACTCTGACGCTGCCGCTGCCGGCCCGCAAGGAATCTGGCGATCTGCTGGAGGAGGAAAGCTTCGGCGTTGAGCCGGCCATCAGTGCCGAGTCCGCGCTCGAATTGAGTAAGCTGGGTGGTGAACTGGCGCAACTGCGGCCACAAATGGAGTTAGCCGCCGAAAACTCCCGCAAGGCGGCTGCTGAACTTCGCGAAGAATTTCGCCGCGAGCAGAAGGAATTCCTGCATCAGTCGGAAAAACAGCGGGAGCAGATCCGCAAGGACATGGAAAATCTGCGGCTGCGATTTCGTCAGATGAGGGGCGACTGGTTGTAGCTCGCTCTGGAGCCCTTAACGACCGTTCGACGCCCCGTTTGTAAGGCTGGGTAGGCAGACGCGGTTGCGTCCAGCCTGCTTTGCAGCATAGAGTCCGCTGTCGGCGGCGCGAATCATTTCATCCCGCGTTTTGCCGTGCGTCGGGAACGCGGCCACGCCTGCGCTGATGGTGACCGTCCGCGGCACTCCCGGAAACTGCCACTCCGCGACCATCTTCCGTAATTTCTCGGCGATCGCCATGGCCTGCTGGCAATTCGTCTGGGTCAGCAGGATCGCGAATTCCTCTCCGCCATACCGGCAAACAACATCAATCTTGCGCAGTTGCTGGTGAAAGAGGGAAGAAACCTGGCGCAGAACTTCGTCGCCGAGCAGGTGTCCGAACTCGTCATTGAGCTGCTTGAACTGATCGATGTCGGCCATGATGACGGCCATGCCGGTTCCATAACGCCGGGCGCGCTCGATTTCCTCCATGATCCGCAGCTCGAAGAACCTCCGGTTGAAGATCCCGGTGAGCCCATCGAGGTACGCGAGCTGCTTCACCCGTTGGACGTAGTGCGCATTCTGAATCGAGTTCGCGCAAATGTCGGCCACAGATTCGAGCGGCTGGAGTTCGTTTTCGCGGAAGGTATTCCGTTGAGAGCTGTGCAGCGTGAGCACGCCGTGAGTTTGCCCGAAGGAAATCAAGGGAATGCTCATCTGCGATTCGCACTCTTTGAAGAGACGGGTCGAGTCCGATTCTCGACTCAAGTCTCTCTCGATTATTGTGCCACCGGTCGCGATCACCTCCGACCACGGCCTTTGGCTGGCTGGAAATCGACCGCCTTCCGGAAAGTTGGGTGTCAGCGCGCCATGGTGCGCGCGCATAACCAGGTGGTCGTCTTCCCGCAAACAGAGAGAAACGTGCGAAACCTGAAATGCCTGCTGGATCACGGAACACGCGCGAGCCAGCAGATCTTCAAGCTCCATCACCGCCGTGCTCTGCTGCGCGATTGCATTGATGGCTTGGAGTTGTCGCGCGCGTTGGCGCTCCAGTGAATACAGGCGTGCGTTCTGCAATGCCAGCGCGGCCTGCGTCGAGAAGAGCGTCAACAGCTCGATCGTCTCGTCGTCGAAGCGGTTCAGTCGGTCGCTCTGACAATCGAGGACTCCTATGACCTCATCCCTCACCAGCAGAGGAATGGCCAACTCGGAGCAGGTAGATTTCGCAGCGCAAATGTAGCGCGAATCCTTACTCGTGTCGGGAGCATGAACGGGTTTCTTCGTAGAGACTGCGGCGCCGCTAATCCCGTCGTGAATGCCGAGTCGAATGTTGTCTTTGCCGGTATCCCAGCCGATCTGCGAGCGGACAAACAGCTGCTGCGCCTCCTTGTCGATCAACAAGATGGCCACATTCGGCAAGTGAAAATGATCACGGGCGATGGCGAGAATCCGCTGCAGGACCTCGTCCGAATCAAAGGTCGAGAGCACAGCCTGGCCTGCCTCGTACAAAACGGCCATTTTCGGCATTCCAACGGATTCTACCCTCGCGACAGGTAACCACTGACGTTCCGAAAGTAACTGGATCGCGACAAACAAAGGTTGATTGCAGCTAACGCCATTTTCGGGCGGTCCGGATCAGCCCGTAGGCGACCAGGCAGAACCAGAAATCTAAGGCCGTACCCAAGTCGATCCGAAAGGGATGGTGTCGTGCAACCGGCGGAAGCGAAGGCAACAGAAGGAAGTACACGACATTCCCCAGAACAATGGCCAGCAGCGCCTGGAGAAAGTTCGCGAGCACTGATGGTTTAGACACCACAGGAGTTCCTCCCGGCTCGAAGACCGCAACACCGGTTTCGAATTGGAACGGAAAGCTGGCTCAGAGATGCATTTGCGATCATGGCTTGCAAGCGGCGCCCGGCTGGCTCCTGCTATTCTTTGGTGCTCCATCCTTTCTCTGGGTTGCGAAGGGATGGTTCCCCGGATTCCTCACGAATGCTTGAACTCTCCACGCCCGTGCAGTATGTGAAAGGCGTCGGTCCGCGCATTGCCGAAGCGCTGGCTGGCAAGGGGATTCATACCGTCGGCGACCTGCTCCATTATCTTCCTTTTCGCTACGAAGACCGCCTGAACCCGCGGGGCATCTCCGAATTGCGGGCCGGGGAAATGGCTACGATTGTCGGAGAGGTGCGCAATTCGGGCTTGTTCCGTACACGCAGCATGCCGATTTTCCAACTCACTGTAGGACAAGGCCGCGCCAAGTTGCGCTGCCTATGGTTCAACGCGACCTATCTCCAGGATAAGTTCGTTCCCGGGCAAATGATCGCGCTCTACGGGAAGGTCGAAGAGGACCAGCGCAGCCGCGAGCTCCAGATCATCCAGCCGCAGTTCGAAATATTGGGCGAGCCCGGCGACGGTGGAAATAATGGCGCCGAAAAGAAAGCAGCGGAATCGCTGGAGATCGGTCGCATCGTCCCGATCTATGAAGCAACTGGAAGGCTGACTTCGAAATGGTTCCGGCGAATCATCCGCACCGCGCTCGATAACCTGACGCCGGATCTTCCAGAGGCCATCCCTGCAGCTGTGCGTGCGCACTTGGGCCTGATCTCGCCGCGGGCGTCGCTCTGGAATGTGCATTGGCCCGAGCCGGGCGAAAGCTTCGAAGCCTTGCAAACGTCGCGCACGCCAGCGCATATCCGGATGATTTTTGACGAGCTATTTTTCGTCGAGTTGGGGCTGGAGCTGAAGCGTCGCCAGCAAAAAGCGCAGACCGGGATTGCATTCCGCCTGGACGACCGGGTGCGGGCGGCGATCAAGAAGATCCTGCCATTTCATCCCACGGCGGCGCAGAAACGCGTCCTAAAAGAGATCGCCGCAGACATGGAAAAGCCTTATCCCATGCGGCGTCTGTTACAGGGCGATGTCGGATCGGGCAAGACCATCGTGGCTTTTGAGGCCGCCATCATCGCCATCGAGAACGGATGCCAGGTGGCCTTGATGGCGCCCACCGAAATTCTCGCGCAGCAGCATTATTTTTCCGCACGAAGAATTCTGGAGAATGCGGGATATCGGATCGTCCTTCTGACCGGATCGCTTGAGTCCGACCGTAAGCGCGAGATCCGCCGTCACATCGCCCAAGGCAGCGCCCAGCTTGTAATCGGGACGCACGCCTTGCTGGAGGAAAAAGTTGAGTTCGCGAAGCCAGGGCTCGTAATTGTGGACGAGCAGCACCGCTTCGGAGTGATGCAGCGGCTGAAGCTGATGAAGAAATCAGGCGACGAGGGGTCGGCGGCGGCGACCGGCCGTCCAGCGAGGCAAACCTCGATGGGAGCACTCGCTGAGCCTGACGTTCTGGTCATGACGGCAACGCCGATCCCTCGAACTCTCGCGCTGACGCTCTATGGTGATCTCGACCTGAGCGTGCTCGACGAATTGCCGCCCGGACGCACGCCCATCATCACCCGCTGCGTTGGAGACGATCAGTCGCCAAAAGTCTGGGACTTCGTTCGCAAGCAAGTGGAGGCCGGACATCAAGCGTACGTCGTCTATCCCGTGATCGCGGAGAATGAAGAAAGCGAGTTGAAGGCTGCGATAAAGATGTACCGCGAACTGAGCGGCAAGATTTTCGCCGACCTGAAAGTGGGGCTGCTCCACGGCCGTCTCGATGCCGATTTGAAAGACCAAGTCATGCGCATGTTTCAAAAGGGAGAGCTGCAGATTCTCGTAGCCACCACCGTGATCGAAGTCGGCGTCGACGTTCCCAACGCAACGATGATGGTGATCGAGCACGCCGAACGTTTTGGACTGGCGCAGCTGCACCAACTTCGCGGGCGCATCGGCCGCGGCGCAGCCAAGTCGTACTGTGTACTGATGACCGGCGGCAAGATTTCCGAGGACGGCCAGAAGCGGCTCGACGCCATGACACGAACCAACGACGGCTTTGAAATCGCGCAACTCGATCTGGAACTTCGTGGCCCGGGAGAATTTTTCGGTACGCGCCAGGCCGGACTACCGAGTTTTCGCGTGGCAAATATCATTCGCGACGCACAATTGCTCGAAGCCGCGAAACACGAAGCGGCAGCCGTTCTCGCCGGCCCGAACTCAGAGATCTCCGCCGAAGAAATCAGCCGGGCTTTAGTGCAGATGCGAACGCGCTGGCAGCATACTTACGGACTGGTCGAAGTCGCGTAGCGCCATCGCACCACGAGGAAAGGATTCCTCAATTTCATGAATACGAACCCGCCCCAGGGAGCTTCATACGCATTCGTTTGTTTAGTTCTGCTGGCCTGCTCTTTTTCGCAGGCGACGTTCGCACAATCGAACGCTCACCCCATTCCTCGCATTGAGCAGAAAGACGGCCGTTACGCTCTCCTCGTGGACGGCGCTCCGTTCCTGATGCTGGGCGCCCAGGCCAACAATTCCAGCGCATGGCCCGCGATGTTGCCGAAGGTCTGGCCTGCCATCGAGTATCTCCACGCGAATACTGTGGAGTTGCCGATCTATTGGGAGCAGTTCGAGCCGGAAGAAGGACGATTTGACTACTCCCTGCTCGACACTCTGCTCGCGCAGGCTCGCGAGCATCACGTCCATCTCGTTCTGCTCTGGTTCGGTACGTGGAAGAACGGCAGCTCTCACTACATTCCTCTATGGATGAAGAGTCAGCCCGAGCGCTATCCGAAGATGATTGGCGCGAAGGGGCTGCCCGTGGACTCGCCGTCTCCCTTTGCAAGCGCAACGCTCCAGGCCGATGTCAAAGCGTTCAGCGCGCTGATGCGCCATCTCAAGGCATCCGATGAAGAACGTACCGTGCTGATGGTTCAGGTCGAGAACGAGCCCGGCACTTGGGGCAGTGTTCGCGATTACTCCCCTGCGGCTCAAAACGCGTTTGAGGCGCCGGTGCCGCTCGAACTGCTTAAGTCCTTGGACAAAACGGCCTCTGCTTCTGAGAATTGGCAGCAAGTCTTCGGCGAGGACGCGGAAGAATTCTTCCACGCGTGGTTCGTGGCTCGATACATTGAGCAGATCGCCACTGCGGGAAAAGCCATCTATCCGTTACCGCTCTATGTGAACGCGGCGCTGCGGAATCCATTTCAGACAACGCATGAACACAACTACGAGACGGGTGGGGCCACCGACAATGTCATTCCCATCTGGAAAGCCGCGGCTCCGTCAATTGATCTCGTCGCACCGGATATCTATATGGAAGGTAGCGCGGAATATCTGAAGGTTCTTGATCTGTATCATCGCCCGGACAATGCGATGTTTGTTCCGGAGACTGGCCAATCGCCCGCATATTCACGATATTTTTTCGCTGCTCTGGGGCACCAAGCCATCGGATTCTCACCCTTTGGCCTCGATTACACGAAATATGACAACGCTCCGATCGGCGCAACCCAGATCACCGAAAAATCGCTGGAACCGTTCGCTCTCAACTACAAGCTTGTCGCTCCCATGGATCGAGAAATCGCGCGCCTGAATTTTGACGGCAAGCTGAAAGCGGTTGTAGAGGAAAAGGGCAAACCCACCGGGTCGCTGGATTTCGGGCAATGGAAAGTCACGGTGTCCTACGGGCTTGGACAGTTTGGGGCCAGTGATCCGCCGGGCAACCCGGAACCAACCGGGCGCGCATTTGTCGCACAACTCGCGGACAATGAGTTCCTCGTCGCAGGGTTTTTCTGCCGTGTCGATTTCCATGTCGCAGACTCGTCTTCGCGAAAGCAACGCGAATACGTCCGGGTCGAAGAAGGCAGCTACGAAAACGGAACTTTCAAACCGATTCGCATATGGAATGGCGATCAAACCGACTGGGGATTGAATTTTGCCTCTGTGCCGCAAGTCGTGCGCGTGAGGGTGGGCACTTACTAAATTGAAGCGATTCTTGCTGCGCGATGGCGCGTATACACGATGATGGCGGCGTGAATCCCAAGCCCGATCACCAATCCCACAGCGTGATGAATGCGTCCAACTCCCGGGAGGGCGCTCACCTTCAAGAGCGCCAGTGCGCCCACCGGCACAAAAAGGCAAATGGCTGTCCAAAGTCCCGGATTATATTCACGGAACCCTAACGCCGCCGCGATGTGCACCACCGCGTTGACCAGCGTGAGATACACGATGCTCAGGCCCCATCCCGGAGCGACAAAACTCGCCGCATATAGCGAGAGCAGAGCAACACCCCAGACTCCCGGCAGATTGATCCATAGCACGGCAAGCGGCGTCAGCGCTTGAACGCCGCCAAAAACTTTTCGATTCACGAACTCGCGAAAGCGATCGCCGGTATGCTCCTCAACCTGATGGAACATGTAGACAGGCAGCATCGCGTAGGTGAGGAGCCATGCGAGATCCCATCGCAGCGCCAGAATCGGGATCAATAGCGTGAGCAGGATCGCCGCGCACAACGCGATCGGGACCCAATGCTCATTGAGCCATCGTTCCATTGAGTCAAAGTGTTCCACTAAAGCCCGTCCGCGACAACTCGGACAAAGGCCTTCGCTCACCCAAAACGGTCCAAGGCCGGGAATAAACGCGAACTGGTAATATTGAAAGGATGGCTGGTGTTTCCCAACTGATTCAGATTGAGCTCGGTCCGCCTGTGCGCGTGCCCAAGCCGCAGTGGTTGCGGGCTAAAGCGCCGGTGGGCGAGAACTTCCACAATCTGAAGAAACTCGCCCGTGGACTGGGCCTGCACACGGTCTGCGAATCAGCGCAATGCCCGAACATCGGCGAATGCTGGAATCACAAGACCGCGACGTTTATGCTGCTCGGCGATATCTGCACGCGGCGCTGCGGATTCTGTGCTGTGCCGAAGGGACGCCCCGAGCCAATCGATTGGGCCGAGCCGCAACGGGTCGCGGAAGCCGTCGCGACTTTGGGCCTGAAGCATGCGGTCGTCACGAGCGTGAATCGCGACGATGACAATATCGGCAGCGCGCGCATTTTTGCCGACACGATCCGCGCCATCCGCGAACTGACCCCGGACTGCCGCATCGAGGTCCTCATCCCCGACTTCCAGGGCCTGGAAGAATCTCTGCGCATTGTGCTCGACGCGCACCCTGACGTGCTCAACCACAACACCGAGACCGTCCCGCGGCTTTATCGCGCGGTCCGCTCCGGAGCCCGCTACGAGCGCACGCTTGCGCTCCTCGAGAATGCGAAGAGATTCTCTCCGGGCATGGTGACCAAGAGTGGCGTGATGGTGGGTCTTGGAGAGTCGAGCGAAGAGCTAATCGAAGTTTTCCGCGATCTGGGCACGCGCGGCGTCGACATTCTCACTGTCGGCCAGTACCTGCGGCCGTCGAAGGACCATCTGCCGATCGCCCGCTTCTATGAACCGCAGGAGTTCACCTATCTGCGGAATGAAGCGCTGCGCTTCGGTTTCCGCCATGTTGAGTCAGGACCAATGGTTCGGTCCAGCTATCACGCGCACGAGCATGCCGACGCCGCTGCCAACCCACGGGCGGTGACATAGTTTGCGGCGGACGGGATTTCCCGCCCATGTTGCTACTCCGAAGAAGACGATCCCCAGCGTTAGTACCTCCATCGAACAACTAGGCAAAGCGAGGGCGCCTCGGCCATGGTGACCTTCTTGTTGCTGGTCCTGGGATTTCTGGCCGGCTTGCTGGGAGCGCTCACAGGGATCGGAGGAGGCGTCATTCTCACGCCGATTCTGGCGCTGCACTTCGGCATCCCCATCCGCGAAGCCATCGGGACGAGCCTGGTCGCTGTGATCACCACTTCAGCGGCCAGTTCGTCTGTTCACCTGCAACGTCACACTACGGACATCCGCTTGGGGATAACGCTGGAACTGGCGACGGCCCTTGGCGCAGCAGTCATGGCGTACCTCGTCGGCTATTTCAACCGAAACGCGCTGGAAGGCCTATTCGCCGCGTTCCTTCTCTACAGCGCGATCACGATCCTGATCAAGCGCGGCAAGGTCAAGGACGAAGACAATTCGTCGCCAGGAATCAATGGCGAAGTCGTGATTCCTCCGTACGAACCGAAGCGCTATCCGCTAGGACTCGGCGCATCGCTAGTTGCAGGGATGCTCTCTGGCCTACTCGGCATCGGCGGCGGCCCGATCAAAGTGCCGGTGATGTACATCTTCATGAATGTTCCTCTGATGGTCGCGACGGCGACTTCGAATTTCATGATTGGAGTGACCGCAGCGGCCAGCGCGATCGTCTATTACCGGCGCGGCGACATAGTTCCGGAAATCGCAGCGCCGCTCGCCGCAGGTGTCTTCGTGGGATCGTTGATCGGTGCGCGCCTGGCACCGCGAATTCACACCAAGGTGGTCGTTTATCTACTCGTCGGAGTGATGCTGTATCTCGCGGGAAACTTGATCATTCATCTGGCGAAGGGAGCGATGTGAGCCAGCTAAGAGAACCCGCTTTCGACCGCATCGTGGCCCTTGTGCTCCGTACCGGCGCTTTCGCGTGTTTCTTTGTCATGCTGGCGGGACTGGTGACGGGAGTGTTTCTTCCCGGCCCCATCCCCGGCGATATCGAGAGGGCTGGCGTTCTCCTGATGCTAGCCACTCCAGTTGTCCGCGTGATCGTCGCCTGCTTCCTTT
>Ga0209624_10000565_pt1 | contig 32654 bp, 28 predicted proteins | sample JacPinW_OM2H0_O1_FD_188565 | JGI IMG/M metagenome (GOLD analysis project Ga0209624, IMG submission 188565) | Forest soil microbial communities from Algoma, Ontario, Canada - Jack Pine, Ontario site 1_JW_OM2H0_O1 (SPAdes) (version 2) | ecosystem: Environmental > Terrestrial > Soil > Boreal...
CCGGGTGCGTCTGCAGCCCCGGTCCGAGCGTGAGCGCGCGGGCACGGTCCGGCAGGCAGCGACAACGTCGCGCGGCTTCGCTCATGAACCGCCCGCACCTTCCCCGCAACAACGTGCCGCTGATGGCGGCCTCGGGCTGGACTGAGCATCATGGCTGCGGCAGCCAGCGAGGATACCGTGCGGGTCGGGCTCCTGATGGAGGCGACGCAGGCGCAACAGTCGCTGGCCGCCACCGCGCTTGAGCGCCTGCGCGAGCATACAGCGGGCCTTGATGCAATCGTGCGCCAGGAGATCCACAGCACGATGCTCGAGGAGATGCAGGCTTTGGGTGAGGACAGCCACCGGGCGGCCATTGCGCTGCGCACGCTGCAGCGAGTGGCCAACCTGCGGCTCGCCACCTGGAGCGTGGCGATCCTGAGCCTTTCTGCCGTCACTCCCTTCGTCATCGCATGGTACCTGCTGCCGACCGGCGCAGATCTTGCGGCGTTGCGCGCCAGGCATGACGAGTTGGCGGCTAATGTGGCGCGTCTGGTGCAGGAGGGCGGAACGGTAGAGCTGCGCCACTGCGGGGCTGCGCAGCGATTGTGCGTGCGAGTCGAGCGCGGCGCGCCCGCCTATGGCGAGGGTGGGGAGTTCCTCATCGTCAAGGGTCACTGACCGAGGAACAGCCGCCATGGACTGGGCTCAAGTGCTGATCCACGCACGCAACTGGCCGGGTTCGCTGCCGCTGCTCGGCGCACCGCTCATTGCTTTAAGCCTCGCTCTGCGGCGCACAGGGGGCGATGCACACCGGCGCGGAGCGCGCATCCTCGAGGGGCGTCAGGCCCGGCGTGCCGTGCGCCGCCGACGGGGGGGCAGGGCAGGCGTATGTCTTGCCGGTGTACCGATCACCGCTAGCGAGGAAACGCGGCACTTCAAGCTCATCGGCACCACGGGCACGGGCAAGTCGACGGCAATCTCAGCACTGCTGGCCCAGGCACTCGCGCGCGGCGACCGTGCGGTGATCACCGATCCGGACGGCGGTTATCGGGCGCGCTTTTTCGACCGACGGCGCGGCGATGTCGTTCTCAATCCCTTTGAACCGCTGTCAGTGAAGTGGGACCCGTTTGGTGAGATTCGCGAGCCGTGGGATGTCGAACAGCTCGTGAGCGGCCTGATCCCGACCAGCGACGACGCTTCCGGCCGTGAGTGGCGCGGCTACGCGCGCACCTTCCTGACCGCCATTACGCGGCGCTGCTGCGAGTCCGGCTGCCGCGACCCGGGCGAGCTGTGGCGGCTTGTCACGACCGCCAGCCACGCGGAGCTGCGTGCACTCGTCGCGGGCTCCCCGGCGCAGCCCTTTCTCGAGCCGGAGAACGCGCGCATGTTCGGCTCGATACGTTCGGTGGCGGGCTCCGCGACGGCGGCGCTCGAGTACCTGCAGGCGCAGCGCGCACCCGCGTTTTCGGTCCGGCAGTGGGTGCGCTCGGGGCGCGGGGTGCTGTTCATCCCTTACGGGGCCGCCCAGATCGCCGCCTTGCGCTCGATTATCGCTACGTGGGTACGGCTGGGTATTTTCGAGACGATGAGTCGCGCGCCAGGGGATCAGCGACTGTGGTTCATCGTCGATGAGCTCGACTCGCTCGGGGCCATCGACGGACTCAAGGATGCGCTGGCGCGCCTGCGAAAATTCGGCGGCCGCTGCGTCCTGGGCCTGCAGTCGGTCGCCCAGGTATCCGGCCTCTACGGCAGCGGTGAAGCCCACACGATCGTGGAAAACTGCGGAACCACTCTCATCCTCCGTTGTTCGGCGAGCGAGAACGGCGGCACTTCCCAATTCGCCTCCCGGCTCATCGGTGAGCGAGAAGTGGTGCGCAAACAGACCTCTCGCGGCCGCGACCTGGAGCACCGGTTTGCCGCGCGGCGTGCGCGCCGCTCCAGTAGCGTCAGTCAGCAGCATGTCATCGAGCCGGCAGTGCTCGCCTCCGAACTCGAGCAGCTGCCCGATCTCACCGGCTATCTGAAGACGGCTTCTTCTGCGGAATGGCTGCGCGTGAAGCTGCGCCGCGGGGCCTGACGGATGGCCATCTTTCAGCTGCATATCAGCGCGGTCCAGCGCAGCGTGGGTCGCCGCGCCACCGCCGCCGCCGCTTACCGTGCCGGTGAGCGCATCCGCGACGAACGCAGCGGCGAATGGCACGATCACCGCCGTCGCCGCGACGTGGTGCATACGGAGATCTTCCTGCCCGCGCAGTTCGACGGTATACCAATGAGCTGGGCGCGAAGTCGCGCCAAGCTGTGGAATGCGGCCGAGCAGGCCGAGCAGCGGCGCAATTCGCGGGTGGCGCGGGAGTTCCAGGTCACTCTTCCGCATGAGCTCAGCGCAGCCCAGCGGCTTAGCCTCGCGCGGGCCTTTTCACAGGAGATTGCCAACCGGTACAAGGTTGCCGTGGACTTAGCCGTGCATGACCCGCGGCCGGACGCAGATACGCGCCACTTTCACGCGCATCTGCTCACGACCACGCGCGAGATCACCCCTGAAGGACTGGCAGCGAAGAGCGGCCTCGACATGTCTGATGCAGAGCGGCAACGTCTCAAGCTCCCCGATCACCGCCAGGAATACGTGAATGTGCGCAAGCGCTGGGCGACGCTTACCAACGCTGCGCTGCGCGAGGCGAACATCGACGCCCGTATCGATCACCGCACCCTTGCCGCGCAGGGAATCGACCGTGAACCGCTGCCGCACATCCCGCTTGCCCAACTGAAAATGGAGCGGCGCGGCGTGCCGAGCCTCGTGGCGCAACGGCTGCGCGCCGAATACCGGGAGCGTGTACAAGGACGCGAGGAACGTTCAGCCAACCGCACAGCCGCCAAGAATCATGAAGGGCCGACGCAGGCCACCGCATCCGCAGCCGGTGTCCCCGGGCAACCGGCTGATATGGAAGAAATCAGGCGTCAGGCGCGGGAAGCGTGGCTTCGTCTCAGGTCGAAGGAGGTGGACAAAGCCGGCGGCCGGGGCGGCGAGCGCGAGACGCTGCAAGGTGAAGCGCAGCCCAAGGACGAGCTTGCCCGCTGAAGCGGTTGCAGTATCTCGACGGCAGGGGCGATGCGCACGAAAGCAGCGGTTCAGGGCAACGAGAGGCGGTAGGTCAGCATGGCGCCGCCCTGAACTGGAACCAGCGCCAGGTGGGATTCTTCGTAAGCCCGGTATCTGTGGTCCATGGTAAAACCCGCACTCGCGGTGCCGAGTGCTGCGCCCGCGACGGTGTCCGACAGCCAGTGAGCATTGTGTTTGAGGCGTTCGTAACTGGTGAAGACTCCCAGCCCGTAACCGAGCACGCGTCGCACCCAACGGTATTCATCGTCGCCGGACTCTGCCAGCACGGTACCGACCGCGAAAGCTGCCGTACTGTGCAACGACGGAAACGAACCTCCGCTGCCCTTGCCCCACTCGTTAGGATCACTCGTCTGATCGGGCCCTTCGCGCCCGGCGGCGTACTTGAGGACGTAGGCGGTCACGCCGCTCAATCCCGCCGCCTCGAGCATGGCCCACGCCTCACGGCGCCCGCCGTTGTCATCGAGCACACTCGCGTACGCCAGTGTTGCCAGGAACACCCCCGCCGTCGGGATCGCATCGTGCACGTCTTCGGAGTTGCCGGCCTCGCCGGGGCTCAGGTTCTTGACGAAGTGCTCGCGCACCCGGTTGTCGAGTGAGTGGCTGGCCCCGATCGCCAGCAGCGCGCCACCGAACCAGGCCCACTCGGCTCCATCCCAGCGCAGCGGCGCGGTGAAATACAGCTTGATGTCGGAGAGCACCCCGGGGTCGGGCTGCGGGGCGGCAGTCTCGGCAGGCTGCGGCCCCGATGCCGGCGGCGGCGGATCCGCGGCGGCGGCCGCCAGGCACGAGGCGCCAACGGCCATGATCGCGAGGATGACCGTTACGACTGAGCGCGGTCGCAGGCTCATGCTCGCGTCGGGCCGGCTGACACCATGACCTCATCCACGCGGAACACCGGATAGAGATTCAAACGCGTGTCCCACGAGGAGTGCCGCCGCAGGAAGAACTCCAATCGCGCCTCGGGGCTGGCGGCGAACGGCGCATCTTCCGCCAGCTTTTGGTCGAACTCCTGCTGCAGGGCCAGGTCCTTTGCAAGCATGCTGCGCGCGATCTGGTCGGCCACATAGGGCTCCATATGTTCTTTCTGCTCAAAGCATGCATTGAACAAGCCCCAGGCCGCAAAGGAATCGGGCGCCTGCGGTTCGAGCAGATGCATGACCAGGCGAGCGCACGGCTGCGCGATCGGCACAAACAACACCCCGGGACGCAGGTCCTGGGTTTCAGCTTGCCAGCTGCCGGCGAGCTGCAGGCGCGTGCGGCCCTCGAACACTGAGCTGGCGAAGCGCACGTGACTGGCGCGGAACGCTTCAACACGCGTTGCCGCGCTGGCCGAGGCCACCGCCTCGAAGTGGATGCCGTGTGCGCTCAGCCGCGCGCCGATGTCTTCGCCGAAGGCGGCTGGCACGAGGTAGCCGCCGAGCGGCGCCTTCACCACCAGTGCGCTCGAGACGCGATCGCGATACGGTACCCGCCAGAGCTGCGGCCTTTTCGGGTCATAGACGGTCACGGGCACGCCCGAGATGGGGGAGATGTTGCGCGTGTAGGCGTAACCCTTGAAATCGATCAGCCTCTCGCCGCCGCCGCCGGGCACGGCGGTTCTCGCGCCGCTGGCTGGCTCATGCCAGCCGGAGGTGTAGTCGAGTACCACCTCGGTCCCGCCCAGGCGTGTGGCGCAGGCGTCCGCCTTTCGGGTCAGCTCGCGCCAGCCCACACCGTGCTCGGCGAGCAATTCCGCAAGTCCGACGATGGTATTGCGGGTGACCCGTACCCGCGTGGCGTAGTCCTTCCACGAATGCGTCTCGACCAGCACGGTGAAGCGGTTGCGCTGGGGAAAATAGCCGGTGGAAAACCGTGGCGAGTAGACGGTCAGCAGAAATCCCGAGGCCGGCTGGTCGGTCTTCGCAAGGTCCGGATAGAAGGGCAGCGGGCTTGAGCCCTGCTCGGTGAGCCGGGCGATCAGCGCGTCGCGCAGCTGCCGCGCCGCGCCGTAAAGGCTGGCATCGCCCTGGTTGATCGGCTCGGCCTGCAGCGAGATGTCGGGCTGAAAGTCCGCGCCGTCGGTCACGTGCAGGTCGGCGCAAACGAGCGGGTCCCAGTCGCGAATGAGCCCGAGCAGTGCGCGCATCTCCGGCGCGTCTGCCTTGGTGTAGTCGCGGTTGAGATTGAGATTCTGAGCCGTGGTGCGCCAGCCGGTCTCCTCCGGCCCGTTCTGGTTCGGCCGGTTCCAGGGGCCGAAGCGCTCGTGGCCGTCGACGTTGAACGCCGGCACGAACAGGATCGCGATCCGTTCCAGCAGGTCGGCGCCGACGGGATGAGCGAGCAGCTCGCGCAGCGCGATGAAACCGGCATCCTTGCCGTCGCTCTCGCCCGGATGGATACCGCCCTGCAGCATGAGCAGCGGCACCGTGCGCGGATCGGCGCGCGAGGCGATGAGCGCGCGCATCGGCCGCCCCTGCGCGGAACGGCCAAACTCGAGATTGCATACCGCACGCGGCCAGGCCGCGGCGAACGCGGCGCACAGCCGCGTCACTTCATCGCTGCGTCCGGTGCGGCGAAATCCTGACTGTTCGGCAATGGTCGCAAGCTGCGGATCCTGCATGGGGTGATCTTACGGGACACGCCGCCGCCCTGCGCGGCCATCGCCGTGTGGCAATCAGAGGCTGCGGTACCAGGCAACTCCCGAGTCATCGAATTCGCGCGCTGCGAGGGCGCGCCCGATGAGGCAGTTCAGGTGCGCAACACTCTCCCCGGTGGCCATCCCAAGCATCTCCACTCCGATGGGACGGCGGAACAGCACGCTGAACACATCGACCGCGCGCTTGGGCGTGGCAAGTTCCGCGCGCACGCGCTTCAGGCGCTGCTCGTGTCCGGCAATGAGCTCATCCAGGCGCGCGTGTAGGCCGTGGAAGGGTTCATTGTGAGAGGGCAGTACCAGCACATCGTCCGGAACGCGCTGCTTGATCGATGCGAGCGACTTGAGCCACTCGCTCAACGGGTCGGCGTCTGGCTCGGTGGGGAATACCGAGACGTTGGAGCTGATCCTCGGCAGCACCTGATCGCCGGAGATCAGCACCTTGAGCTGCGGGCAGTGCAGACACAGGTGCTCCGGGGAGTGCCCGCGACCGATCACGGCGCGCCAGGCTCGGCCCCCGATGGCGAGTTCTTCGCCGTCCACAATGCGCCGATAGCTGTCCGGCAGTGCGTAGACCGCTTTGCCGAAGCCGCCAAAGCGCACCCGGTAAGTCTCCAGCGCGTCCACGTCCCAGCCCGCGGCGCGATAGAAGCGCAGCGCGTCCGCCGGGGCTTCGCGCCCGGTGTCGGCAACCAACATGCGGCAGGTCACGTATTCCAGGCGCGTGGTCCACAGCCGGCAGTCGTGTTGCCGCGTCAGCCAGCCGGCCATGCCGATGTGATCCGGGTGCATGTGGGTGCAGATGACCCGCACCGCCGGACGCTGGTTGAGCGCCGCGGCGAACGCACTTTGCCAGTGACCGGCGGTGAATTGCGTTTGCATTCCGGTGTCCACCAGCGTCCAGCCCTCGCCATCTTCCAGTGCCCAGACATTGATATGGTTCAACCCCGCCATCGGCAGCGGCATGCGCAGCCACATCACGCCGGGCGCAACAGCGAGCGCCTGTCCGGGCGTGGGCGCCGCCTCGACGGGGTAAGTCAGGGTAGCGGGGGCCGCTGCGGACTCGTTGGCGGGCTGGTGCATGGCGTCACGTTCAGGCGATAAGCGCCGATCGTGTGCGCGCGGACATCAGCATGAGGAACGCCGCGTATACCGCGACCACCACCACCAGCCACCGCAACCACTCCACCGGCATCGAGCGCACGATGAAAGCGGCGCACAGGACGCCGGGTATGCCGCCGAGCGCGAGACCGAGCGCTGCGGCCGGGTTGTAGCGCCGCGCGCGCACGAACCTCACGCCACCGACCGGCATCAGGAGCGCACACGAGCCCATCATGATCGGGAAAGCTGCCAGCGGACTCATACCGAGCAGGGTCACCAGGATTAGGCACGGTGCGTACAGCCCGATTCCCAGCATCATGAGCGCCCCGAGGACACAATTGACGCATACCCCGAACACCAGCCAGCCGCCGTGCAGGCCGAGGGCCGTACCCTCGCCGGCGGGCAGCCAGCCCATGCTCTTCGCCAGCAGCAGCGCTGCGGCGGTGAGGAGTGCCACGCCCATGCCGATCTGAATGACGCGACGGGGTGCGCGCGCAACGATACCGGCGCCGAGCCAGGCGCCCACCACCGCCGCGACGATCATCGCAACGAGGGTGATCAGATCGAGGGTGATGATCGCCACGAAGATCAGCGCCTCGGCAAGACAGGGCAGCGCATGACCGACGTTGAGCGTGCCCGGCAGCTCCTCGTCCGGCATCCGGTGCTGCAGCTTGTAAATGGCGGTCGTGGGAGCGAAGCAGCCGATGCCGAGTGTGTCGAAGAAGTTCGTCCCGCAGCCCACGGCCAGGTCAGCGGCGCGAAGCTCGCGCAGCCGGCCGCGTCCGCGCTCGAGGCCCCACCAGCGGGCGATGTACCACACGGTTATGGCGGCGAAGACTGCAAGAAGCACGTGGACGCCATGGGATTCGGGCATCGCGAGAGTAAATCAGTCGCCGCCACGAAGAGCAAACCCTAGAATCGGCACTGGACGGGGACGGCTTATGACACAAGGCACGCATCACGCAACGGACGACCCGCGCAATCGCGACATCCTGATCTACGTCAATGGAGCCCTGTGGCCCCGCGAGCAGGCGGTGGTGTCGGTGTTCGATTCGGGCTTCATTCTCGGCGATGGCATATGGGAGGGATTGCGCGTGCATCGCGGCCGCATCGCCTTCCTCGCCGCCCATCTGGAACGACTCTACGAGGCGGCCAAGGCCATCGATCTTGACATCGGGATGGACCGGGCCGCACTCACCGCGGCGTTGTACCAGACACTGTCCGGCAACCGCATGAGCGACGGGGTGCACATGCGCCTGATGGTCACCCGGGGCCGCAAGAGCACCCCCTACCAGGACCCGCGCGCGTGCATCGGGCCGGCCAGCGTGGTCATCATCCCCGAATACAAGGTGCCGCAACCGCAGGTTCTGACGCAGGGCGTGCGGCTGTTTACGGTGCATGTGCGTCGCGGCGCCCCGGACGTTCAGGATCCCAAACTCAACTCACACTCCAAGCTCAATTGCATCACGGCCTGCATCCAGGCCACCAAGGCCGGTGCTGACGAGGCGCTGATGCTCGATCCGCACGGGTTCGTCGCTACCTGCAATTCGACCCACTTCTTCATCGTGCGGCGGGGGCAGGTGTGGACCTCGAGCGGGGATTACTGTATCGCCGGCATCACCCGCGCCAACGTGCTGCGCCTGTGCCGCGAGAACGGCATTGCGGCCTATGAGAAGAACTTCAGTCTGACCGAGGCTTACGGCGCCGAGGAGGCGTTCGTGACCGGGACGTACGCCGGCATAGCGCCGGTCGTCGAGATCGACGGCCGCAGGATCAGTGCGGGCCGCGGCCCGATGGTCGAGCGCCTGCAGCAGCTATACCTGCGACTGATCGAAACCGATACCGCCGAGTCAGCTCCGCCATGACGCCACTGCGGCTAGCAATGTGGTCGGGGCCGCGCAATATTTCCACCGCACTGATGCGTTCCTGGGGAAATCGTGATGACTGCGCGGCAGTCGATGAGCCGCTGTACGCCCACTATCTTGCCCATACCGGCCTTGATCACCCGGGGCGCGAGGCCATCATCGCCGCCGGCGAAACGGACTGGCGTAAAGTGGCGGCGTGGCTGACGGGCCCGATACCGGATGGCAGGGCGGTTTGGTACCAGAAGCACATGACGCACCACCTGTTGCCGCACATCGCACGCGAATGGCTGGCCGGACTGACCCACGTGTTTCTGATACGGGATCCGCGCGAGGTGTTACTGTCCTACGTCAAGAGCCGGCCGCGCGTGACGGCCGAGGACATCGGCGTTGCGCAGCAGCTGGAGTTGTTCAAGTACGTTCGCCAGGCAACTGGCGTCACACCACTGGTCCTCGAGGCGGGAGAGTTCCTCAAGGCGCCGGAAGCGCAGCTGCGCGCCCTGTGCGAGCGGCTGGGGATCGCCTTTACGCCGCTTATGCTCAGCTGGGCGCCCGGCCCGCGCACCAGTGACGGCATTTGGGCCCCGTACTGGTATGAGGCGGTGCAGCGCTCGGCGGGTTTTGAGCCCTACCGCGCTCGCGAGCGGGCTGTGCCGCCCGAGCAGCAGGGCATCGTCGAGGCGACGATGCCCCTCTTCGAAGAGCTGTTCGAGCACCGACTGCGCCCTCGCAACGCAGCGGCTAGTATGCAAGCCTCAGTGGGCCGCTCGAATTGAGTGATGGGAAAACATCCAGCTTCACGCGCCGGGCAGTTCTCGCAGGAGGGGCGGCCGTGGCTCTTGTGGCGGCCGGGGTAGTCGGCCAGGCGTGGCGACGCCTGCGCGCCAGCTCATACGATGTGGACGCGGCGCTGCCGGCCAAGGCCCCCCAGACAGTCACAACCGTCGGCGCCATGCCCTATCGGCGCTTTGGTTCCACCGGACTTACGGTGTCTGAGCTGGGGTTTGGGGCCTGGGCGATCGGCGGCAAGGCCTATGGTGCCGTGGACCGCGAGAACTCGCTGCGGGCGCTCGCACGCGCCGAGGAGTTGGGTTGCAACCTGGTCGACACCGCCATGATCTACGGGGATTCCGAACTCGTACTGGGGGAATTCCTGCGTGGCAGGCGCAGCCGCTGGATTGTTGCCACGAAGTACACCTACCAGCCGGCCGGCATGGCCGCCACCCTGGAGCAGCAACTGATCCGGCTCGGCACGGACGTGATCGACTTCTACCAGCTGCACTGGCTGCCCGAGGATCGTGGCGTCTACGATGAGCTGTACCGACTGAAGAAGGCTGGCAAGGTGCGCTTCGTCGGCGCGTCGATCTATACGCAGCGTGATATCGACGAAGTGCTCGACCACTCCATGATCGACGGCGTGCAGTTGCCCTTCAGCCTGCTTGATCCGGATCCGTTTCTGCTGCGGGTGGCACGGCTGCGCCAGAGTGGTCTTGCGGTGCTGATCCGATCCGCCCTGAAGGAGGGGTTCCTGGCGGGCAAGTTCAAACGCGATGCGAGCTTCCCGGATCCCAACGATCAACGGCATGCCTGGAGCGCGGCGCAGATTGCCAAGACCGTCGATGACGTCGAACGCTTTCGCTTCCTCGAAGCAGAGGCGGGCTCGATGGTGCGGGCGGCGGTCGCCTATCCTTTGTCGTTTCCCGAGGTGTCAACGGTGTTGCTGGGCACCAAGACCGCAGCGCAGGCTGACAGCAATTTCGCTCAGATTCCTGGTGCAAGATTAAGCACCGCGAGCTTGCGACGCATACTTGCGCTGCAGGATGAACTCGACGCAGGTGGCCGGCGCACACTCAAGGCATTGGCCAAGCGGGCGCTTGGCCGCTACTGAAAACCCGGCAGCTGCTCGAGCGGCGTTGAGAATTCTCGCGCGGCCGGTCCTTCCTATTCGGCGGTCCGCGCGGCTCTCTTGCCCCGATCCAGCAAACACGCGGCGCTGTTGGCGGTCAATGCCTGAGCAATAGTCACGCGCCTCAGGGCGCCTGGGTACGCTTTTTCGGTATTGGCCAGTGACCTGTGGTCAATCCATTCCTGCAGAAGCCGTGTCGGAAATACCCAGCGGCGTCCGACCTTGGTCGCCGGGATCGCTCCGGATCTCGCCAGTCTGCACAGCAGCTCGGCGCTGCACTTGCAAAAGTCGGCCGCCTGCGCCAGGTCGAGCGTGCCCGAGTACTCTGTGTTCATCGGTGTTCACCCATATTGTTGTCGTTATGCCCCGTGCAGGCTCCATGCCTGCCCACCGTCACCCGCGTGGGCGAGGGCGCAGCCCAAGCCGCCTTTCCCGCTCGCCGCGCTGCTAAGGCGCATTCTACCGGAGCTGCGCTGCCAGATCCCGTTCTTAGAAATGGACCCGCTAAGTTGCATCCAGATGACAGTCGGCGGCCGCCGTTCCCAGGGTGCGATTACATAGAGCCTATGCCCGAAAATTGCGCTCGTTTAGTGCCATCGGCCGTGTCGTGAGACAGGATATAAGCCGGTTCGTCGCCAGCAACTTTCGCTTCGTCCTCCTGGCTGCCTGCCTGATGCCGGCGCTGACGGGCTGCAGCGGGGGAACGCAGGGTCGGCATGACAGCAGCAAGGCGCCGAGCAGCCCCGACAAGGTGCTGAACATGTACAACTGGGGAGATTACCTGGAGCCTTCGGTGATCCCCGCGTTCGAGAAAGAGTACGGGATCAAGGTCAATTACGATGTTTACGACTCGAACGAGATGCTCGAAACCAAGCTCCTCGCCGGGCACACGAACTACGACCTCGTCGTGCCTTCAGGCTATTTTCTCGAGATGCAGATCAGGGCCGGCGTCTACCAGAAACTGGACAAGGGTCGGCTTCCGAACCTTAGGAACCTCGACCCCGAAGTGGTCCGCGGTATGGCGGTCTACGATCCGGGCAACCAGTACGCGGTTGACTACATGTGGCTCAGCACGACCGGGATCGGCTACAACGTCGCGCAGATCAGAGCGCGTCTTGCCAACGCACCGGTGGACAGTTGGCGGCTGTTGTTCGATCCTGCGGTGCTCGCCAAATTCCAGGACTGTGGCGTCTCGGTGCTTGATGCACCGGTCGATGTCGTCGCCGCCGCGCTCATTTACCTCGGCAAGGATCCCAACAGCGAGTCCTCCGAGGACCTCAAGGCTGCAGAGAAGCTGCTCGCGTCCGTCCGGCCTTACATACGGATCTTCAATTCCTCGCAATACAACTATGACCTGGCCAACGGCGACATCTGTCTGGCGCTCGGCTGGTCCGGGGACATCGCGCTGGCGCGCCTGCGCGCGAGGGAAGCTGCCAAGGGCACCGAGATTGCTTTCTCGATCCCAAAGGAGGGCACGGTGAGCAACCTTGATGCGCTCGCGATTCCCGCCGATGCACCCATCCCGAGAACGCGCACCTCTTTATCAACTATCTGCTGCGTCCCGACGTCGCCGCCAAGAACTCTAACGAGGTCATGTACGCGAACAGTGTCGCGAACTCGATTCCGCTGATCAATGAGGTCGTGCGGAACGATCCCGGCATCTATCCGCCGGCGCAAGTGCGGGCAAGGCTCGTACCGTCGCGCGCCAAGTCGCCGAAGTTCAATCGGCTGCTCATGCACATGTGGACGCGGTTCAAGGCCAACCGGCAATAGGACGGTGGCGGCTCAACGTGTCACGAAAGCCCGTTCGATCAGGTAGTCGCCCGCCTCGCCGATGTGCGGGGACTGCACGAAACCTCGTGCGTTCAGCAGCGCGCAGCTGTCCTCGAGCATGGCGGAGCTGCCGCACACCATGACGCGGTCAAAGGCAACATCCAGCGGCGGCAATCCCAGCTCCTCAAAGAGACGCCCGGATTCGATGAGCGCCGTGAGCCGGCCCTGGTTGGAGTGGGGCTCACGGGTCACCGCAGGATAGTAACGTAGCTTGGCACGAACTTCGGGACCCAGGAACTCGTGGACCCTGAGTGCCCCGATCTGATGGTGCACGACCGCGGTTTCGCTGGCCCAGCGCACGCCGTGGACGAAGATTACCTGCTCGAAGCGTTCGTAGACTTCCGGGTCCTTGATCAGGCTCATGAACGGCGCGGCACCGGTGCCGGTGCTCAGAAGGTACAGGCGTTTGCCGGGATTAAGGTCGCGGATCAGCAGGGTTCCGGTCGGCTTGCGGCTGACGAGAATTTCATCACCGGCACGAATGTGCTGCAGGCGCGAGGTGAGGGGGCCGTCCGGCACCTTGATGCTGAGGAATTCCAGATGCTCCTCGTGGTTCGCGCTCGCGATGCTGTAAGCGCGCAGCACCGGTCGCTCGTCGATGGCGAGACCGACCATCAGAAACTGACCGTTCTCGAAGCGCAGGGCACGGTCGCGGGTCGTTGAGAAGGTGAATTGCGTGTCCGTCCAGTGCCGTACCGCCAGCACCCGCTCGGTCCCAATGCTCGCCAAGATCCGCTCCTCCTGAAGAATGTGCGTTACCGAATCCTAGCGGGCAGGCCGCGCGCCGTTGGATATATCGGAGCATGGACTCATAGCCGCGGGTTATGACACCCTTCCTGGGTCGAAACCCGCACGGCTTTCCCGCACCTTATAGTTAGTCCTGAGCATCACCGTGCGCGTCGATCATATCGCCCTGTGGACCCATGATCTCGATCGCTGCAAGCGGTTTTTTTGTCGCGACGCCACCGAGGGCGCAGCGTACGTCAACGCGAAGAAGGGGTTTGAGTCGTGCTTTCTTACCTTCGCCGACTACCTTCGCCGACGGCCCTGGGCGCAACGCACGGGATTCACGCACCTGGACATGTCGGTCGGCTCGGAGCGGCTCGTTGATGAGCTTATCCAACGGATCAGAGAGGATGGCCACCAGGTTCTTGACGGTCCGCGCAGAACCCGGGGATGGCTACTACGAGAGTATGGTCCTGGACCCGGACGGCAATCGAATCGAGATCACCGCATAAGAAAGCGGGTTTTTAAGATCGGCTCAGACGTATTTGAACCGCGAGGCCATCGATCGCAGCACCTGTGGTGCTGACAGACGCGGGGTTGGTGAACGATTCCTCCGAGCGGACGCGGTGTGGCATCGCAGCCGTGCGCGATCGGCTAAATACACCTAAGGCGTGCGGTCTCCAATGCGCTTTGCCAGTTCAGCGATCTCGGACAGATCGGTCTCCACATCAATAACTATCTCTGGGTTGTCAGTGGGTGTCTGCACCGGCGTTCGCTTTACAGGTGGCTTGGCGGCGACAGCCGGCGTCGCCACCGTTGCGGGTGGGTCATCGACAACTGCCGTCGCTGCGGATGGCCTTACCCACTCTTTGTGCTGGCTCATCCAGCGCTGATAACGATCAAAGCTCCACATGCCGTCATCGCCGCCGGATTGAATGACGTTCGAGAGCTGGCTGAAGTTGCCGGACCTGATGGTTCCTCTGGCGCCTTGGCTTGCCAATAGCAGCTCACAGCGTGGCACCCGTAGTTGATGCGTCTCGATGAAATCCAGCCGCTGGCACAGCACCCCCACAAGACAGTCCGCCAGCTGGGCTCGTACGCTCCCCTGAATCTCCGGTGCGAACGACATACAGAGCCGCGTCACCGCCTCCGCACAGGTCGCGGAATGCATTGTCGCCAGCACTAGGTGTCCGGTTTCCGCAGCGTTTAGGGTCAGACGCATGACCTCAGGCGTGCGCATCTCGCCCACCACCAGCACGTCCGGATTCTCTCGCAGCGAGTCGATGAGCCCTTGCTCAAAAGAAGGTGAGTGTGTCGGTATCTCCCGCTGACGAATGAATGAGCGTCGATTCGAGAACAGATACTCCAGCGGGCTCTCCAACGTGATGATGTTGCGGGCGGACGATGCGTTGATCTCCTCTAGCAGCGCCGCGAGTGTCGTGGTTTTCCCGCTTCCGGTCGGACCGGACACGACCACCAGTCCGGAATGGGCATTGATCAGGGAGCGAAAATCAGGATGCAGATTGCAGGCCCGCAGATCATTGACCGAAGGACTGAGTAGCCGAATGGCGATGGCATATCCACGAATCGTCCGATACAGGTTGATCCGGCAGCGGGTGCCTCCGACCACCAGCGACAGATCGGCCGATCCGCGCTGCGTGAACTGCTCCCAGGCCTGCGCCCCAAGCAGCTCATGCGTCATGGCTTTGACGTCCGGTGGTGCGAGGATCTCCCCGACGCACAGCAGTTCGCCGCGCACGCGCGCGACCGGCCGCGCTGCGCTCTCCAAGTGCAGGTCGCTCGCGCCGCGCTTACGCACCGCCTGTATCCACTCTCGAAGAGGCATCCGATAGCTCCGGGCCGCCAAGTTAACCAGCGATCAAGCGCACAGCGTCGCCAATGACCGCTGCGCAGCAACCTCTATTTTACTAGCCTACCGCATCATGCGAGTGCGCGTTTAAGTCAGGCCGACTGCTGCCGGTCTGCGGTCTTTCTCGTGGCCACCGTGAAGCGCACGTAGCCAGCCGGCGGTCTCGTTCACGCACGTGACCTCATGGGAATAATTCTCGTGGGCACTTTTTCCGTGTTTTCTGGGGGATGTCGTAAGCCGTTGATTCTTGGTGGGTGACAAATATGTGCCAATCTGTGATCGAAAGGGTTCAGAAAGGCCAGGTGTTCGCGGCGCACCGGAATTCCGTCAACGATATGCCGGCTGTTCAGCTACAGGTGAGCCTACGACGCGTCGCGTCGATGCCTAGCCACGCGGTGGCGGTGAACAAAGCTAAGGGTAGTTCGATAGGGAATGCGGCGGTCCATTCGCAACCGCAGGAATACCAAATCAGACCGCCGACATTGCCGCCCGTATTCAGGCCCATGGGGTCACTGCCGGCTACGTACATCGCAGTGGCCCAGTACGGACCTTCGTTGAGTTCGATGGCCGCGAAGCAGAGGGACAACGCCATCATCGACGCGTGGGTGCGTGCGCAGCGATAAGCAACAGAGGCCCGGCTGCCGGGAGTGAGACCAGTAGTACTAGATGAATCCCCAGCGGACGCCAAATCGGCCGCGCAGCGCAGTCACGACCTTACCGCCGCTGCCTGCGCCGAGCGCCTCAGCCAGAGGGGGGCTGCGGCCGAGCAGCCACCTTGCAGGATGGTGAAGTGACGCTCCGGAACCTAAATACAAGAGGCACCAAAGATGATTATGATCGGGTTCGGAGATGCTCAGACTCCGTCGGTATAGGCGGTAATTATATGAATCAAAAACCTCTCCGATTGCTACTACTTTGCCCGTGGGCGTTCCACCCCCCCAAACCGAAGTGTTGGAAGTGAGTGACAGCGCGGGCTACTTTCGTCGTTTTGTACTGCCTGGTCTCGCTTTTAAGGCTGTTATCATCGGCGGTGGTTATGCAACCGGCAGAGAGCTCGTAGAATTTTTCTTGCCAAGTGGCCCCCGCGGCGGCTTGCTTGGAATGCTTTTGGCCATGGGAATTTGGAGCGTTGTCTGCACGCTCACCTTTCTTTATGCGCAGCTTACCAACAGCTACGATTACCGGGCATTCTTTCGCCGCTTGTTAGGTCCATTCTGGATCGCTTTCGAGCTCGCCTATTCCGCGTTCATCCTCGTGATGTTATCCGTATTCGGCGCCGCCTCCGGGGCCATAGGGAATGCATTATTTGGTTGGCCTCTTTTGGCCGGCACGCTTTGTCTGGTTGCCGCGATCTCGCTGGTTGTTACCTTTGGCAGCGAGTCGGTAGAGCGCGCTTTCAAATATGTATCGTTCCTGCTTTACGGCACCTATGCGGTGTTCCTCGCACTCGCGGTAGATCGCTTTGGCAACGACATCGTCACTAATTTTTCCGCTCCGGTACCCGCCAAGGGCTGGTTGGCCGCCGGCATTACCTATTCCGGATACAACCTGATCGGTGCAGTCGTTATCCTGCCCACTTTGCGGCACCTGACGAGCCGCAAGGACGCGGTCATCGCCGGCATCGTGTGCGGCCCCCTAGCAATGATCCCGGCGATCGTATTTTTCGTTTGTATGATCGCGTTCTATCCTGCCATCGGAAGCGTCGCACTTCCGGCCAATTTCCTACTCGATCGGCTTCACATGCCGATTTTTCAAGCAACCTACCAGTTGATGATTTTCGCAGCGCTCTTGGAAAGCGGGAGCGGAGCGATACACGCGATAAATCAACGCGTGGCAGCGGCCTACAAAATAGCGCGCAAAAAACCGCTGCCTGAGGCCTTCCGATTTCTCATTGCGGCAGCGCTATTGCTCGTCTCGATTTTCGTCGCAAGTCGCTTTGGACTCGTGGCCCTCATAGCGAAGGGATACCGGTGGCTAGCTTACGCGTTTTTGGGGATCTACGTTCTCCCACTGCTGCTCTGGGGCACCTGGCAAATGTGGCGCGGTCGCGTCACTACGGTTTCGGCTGTCGTCGCTATGGATTAACGAAAAGGGCTGTCGATCTCCACGCGGCCGGACAAACCCGGTCACGCTTTCGACGATCGCACCCTGGCGACGCGATCTCACCGATCTCACTCAAGCCTTCGACTTCACCCAAGCGCCCTACGCCCCCGTGCTGCCGACGGTGGCACAGTTGTTCCCCCTTGCAAATCAGACCATTTACCCCAGCCCCATTCCGCGACTGCTTGACAATGGAGTATTAAGCTCGTCGAGCAGGCATGCGGAATCGGCGGCGTCGCTCGCGGCGCGGCTGTCAACGTTAGACGCGCTCGGAACCATCGGGCAGCCGTTTGAAACGGAGTCTCGACCCCGCCTTCCGGCTCACCCCGGGGGTTGCGTTGGGCGTTTTGCGAAATTGGCGTGAGCGTCAACCGTTGCGACGCGGGTGCGTTTAATGTGGCGCACTGCGATGCGCTTCGGAGACCTCCGATGAGCCAACGAAACCCCTCTGGACTCCAGCTCCTTAGCCTTCTCGCGGGGTTGACCCTTGGGGTCGCTTCATTACTCAGCGCGTGTGCCGCACTGGATGCCAAGCCGGCAGGTCCCTACGGAATTGTCGAAGCGGCAACGGACGTTGCGCCCATCGACATGCATCGGGTCGTGCTGCAGAACATCGACGGCCGGAACATTCCGACCGTGGGTCCGGTGGCGCCCACCGCATCGTTGATGATCGTTGAGCCGGGGTTCGTGCTCACGAACGTGCAGAGTGATTTCACCCTCGCTGCGGGCGAACATACATTGAGTTTCACGGCCGTCGTCGACCGCCGCGATACGACCACCTGGCTTCATCCCAGCACTCGGTATTCACCGAAAGGTGCCGGTGTGCTCAAGCTTACGGTGGAGCCCGGCAAGCGCTACCGGGTGGCCGCGCGTGTGAATCCCGGTAGACCCGAAGAATGGGAGGCCGTCGTCTATCAGATTGAAGACATCAAGAACTATCAACCGTCTGTTCCGGGGTCCTAATCGCCCCGCCAAAGCTCCTTCGTTGCACGGCGTCGTTGCCGATGAGGTCCCCAGCCGGGTTCGCCAGGTAGTACGTGGCCGTTGCGACGGTCTGCGCCGTAACGTTCGCTGCGACTGAAGATGTGATGTACGCCCTCGGCTGCTGCTCCGCAATGTGGTCGCGGTGCTCGAAAGCGCCATCAAGAGCGATGCAGGACGATTACCTTCCGCAGGCGTCGCTGTCGCAGATTTTCGCATCTGCCACACGGAGCTCGACGTGTCGGCGGGTGATCTCGTAAGTGCTAGATTTGAAATGATCGAACAGTGAAAGCAGTTGTTCAGCAGGGGCAGTTCCCGCACCTCACCGGGCACGGCAAGGTCTACATCTGCCCCATCGACCAGCAGTACTGGCGCTCTACCAAGCGGGCCAGCGATGTCTTCAGACCGCTGGACTATCGCTAGTCGTTCTGGCGGACTTCGCTGTTCGCGACGCGCTCCCTAGTGGTTTCCGCGACGCGCTCCTGTTGCTTGGGGCACCTTGATTCGCTTGCACCCACGTGAGCCGCGCACCAGTCGTCGGACATGTTGAACAGACCTGCACTGGCACAGGACGCCAACAGGGGAACAAGCGCAACGATAGATAGCGTGGTTCTCACATTGGGGATCATGGTTAGGTCGGCTGAATTGGAATGTAGGACGCCGCCGGTTCTTTCGGACCGCTAGATGGCGTTTGTAGGTCATCTTACGCTGACGTGACAGGGCACGTATGCAGCTATGCGGTTTCCCGTTTATGTCTCATTCAATTTTCCAGAACACACAGCCCGTGGCCCTCCCTCCGGCAGACAGTTTCGCTCTGGGGATCGTGCACCGATTACCGACCAGAGATCGCGACCTGAGGGATGGGGAAGCTCGAGCGATCCCCCGCGCAAAGATCCTGTGCGACCAATCATGGCCCTCCGACGAGCGCAGCGGTCTAGTCGCCGGCGTATCCCGCCTCGAGCTGATGTCGGACGGCAAGGATGAGGACGATGTGCTCGGCGGGAAGCCAACGGTATTTCGCGATATATCCGTAACGGCCGCGCGAGAGGATGAGTTCCCGACGACCTTCTTCCGCAGACCGCCCGAGCAGAGGATGATCGGCTAGGAGCTCAAAAGCCTTTCGCACGCTCATTATCTGTTCACGGGCGTTTTGGGGGTTCTCGGCAGCGATGAAGTCAAAGAGCCGTTCGAGGTCGGTGAGCGCTCTTTGCGTTATTTCAACCGTCGCCATGCACGAGTCTTGGGACGGCGCGCCTTGGCGCCGGACGCCCGCGCAGTCAGATAGTCAAAGGTGGCTGCGAGCTCAAAGGACCTTCCGCTCGAGAGTGCCTCCTCCTCTGAACGTGCCGCTTCGTCGGCGAATCGCGCTTTCAGCTCCGAACGTTCCGCTTCACGAGCCAGCGCTTCAACCATGAAGGCGTGGGGCGTTTTATTCGCGGCGTTCGCCAGTCGCTCGATGCGGCGTTTGAGATCTTCGGGGAGTTTCAGGCTCGTGGCGGCCATCGGCGATCTGTCCTCGCTATCTAGGTAGTCATAAGGTAATACCTCACCGTTGAGGCGTCAAGAATGAGGGAATCGCCCGAAGTTCTTGTCCTGAATGGTGGGCGGTACTGGGATCGAACCCGTGGCCCCTGCCGTGTGAAACGGGGATAAGGGGCCTACGAATCAACGATATGCGAGCGGGGACCCCAATTGCAACAGGCACTTGGTGTCCGGTGATGTCACGCGATATCACGCAACGTCACGATCGGAGTGTCCCAAAATTGTCCCAGCACCCGCTATCGCGACGTGTGCCGGCTAATCGCCCATTCCTGACGGCTGTCTGGACCGCCCGCTTCGAGGAAGGCCGACGAGAGCTTTAGGACGCCGCGAAGTTGTCCGTCGAAGATGATTATGGCTGCAAATCTGAGTGAACTGCCCACAATTCCCCCGCCAGAAGTCCTGCCGATACGCTGAGAAATGTTCCCGCGATTACGTCACTGAGAAAATGCCAGTCCCCGACGATCAATAGACCCGCGGCGAGCAGCAGCAGAGCGGAAAGTGGCCAGATGCTGGCTCTATAGAGCCTCATAAAGACCCCCGCAAACGCTCCTACCAGCACCATGTGGCCAGAAGGGAAGCTGCTATCTCCCAAACCCATCCACAAATTGAAGGTATGTCTGGCGCCGTGCATTACTTCAGTAGGGGTCGGAACTCCGAAAAGTGGTTTCAAGACGTTGCTGTTGATGCCGTAGGCACATATCGAGGCGACACAGGCTATCGCCAAGGTCTCCCCGAACCGCGATATATGTCCACGCACTAAGCGCGCAAGGATCAGGACCAAGATCACCGCTGACTCTAAAGACAAAATGATTGCGGCTCCGAACGCCCTGTTCAAAGGCCTCAGAAAGCGACCGACCTTCCAGAATGCCAACATCATTGGCACATCTATGCGCGCGAATGAAAGAATCACTATCGCAGCGCAAGCCACAAATGACAGGAGCCAGATTTGTACGGCGACTGGAGGGCGTTTCACGTTAGCTGCCTGAACGCATTCAATTCGCGGAGTGTACCTTTCCTTATCCTGATCAAATTGCGAATGTCCGGTATTCCGAAATCCATCGCAGAACCGATTCGGCTGGTAATGGCCGATTCCGCCCGAGGGCACCACGGCTGCGGGTCTCACCGCCGCTGACAGCGCTGCCGTCTGTGAGCAGGCAGCCTCGAGCAATCTGCGCTGCGTGAGACGCGGGGAGCTGCAAAGTTACTGTTCGCGCGATCGCGCGCAGTAAGTGTCCCAAATTCAAGACAGGCCAGTTTAGGAAATCATCCGAAGCTCTTGTTGTGAATGGTGGGCGGTACTGGGATCGAACCCGTGGCCCCTGCCGTGTGAAACGGAAGTAGGGTCCTTACAGATCAACGATATGCGAGCCCGGTTCTCAATTGCAACCAAGGACTTGTTGTCACCTGGTATCACTTGATATCACGCAACGTCACGAGCGGACTGTCCCAAGATTGTCCCAGTGCTCGCCATTGCATCGGAAGCCGGCGAATGACCCTTCGGCGACATTGAGATCGCTCCAAAGGAGACAGTCAGCGCTTCGGAAGCGGACGTCGGGTTGCGAATGACGCCTAGTGGCCCGATCGCTGCCGTCTGCGAGCAGGGAGCCCTAGGTCCGTTGGCGGGCGGCTCCAGCCTCGCGCCGCCGAGGTGGCGTTATATATACCATTTCGCGATTCAATGGCTGCTTATATCATTGAGATGCAATCTCCGAGGATCGATATCGTGGGCAAGCCGAACATTCTTTTTCTAATGGCAGATCAGATGGCGCCGGCGGCGTTGCCTTTCTACGGCGGCACAACGGCGCAGACGCCGGTAATGTCCAAGCTGGCATCGGAAGGCGTCGTTTTTGCCTCGGCCTACTGCGCCAGTCCACTCTGCGGCCCGTCGCGCTTTTCGCTGCTGTCCGGCCAGTTACCCTCACGTATCGGCGCCTACGACAACGCATGCGAGTTTCCCGCCGACACGCCGACATTTGCTCATTACATGCGTCTAGGTGGCTACCGCACCATCTGCGCGGGCAAGATGCACTTCGTCGGCCCTGATCAACTGCACGGCTTCGAGGAGCGGCTGACGACCGATATCTATCCCGCTGACTTCAGCTGGACACCCGACTGGACCAAGCCTGAAGCGCGGCCGACCTGGTATCACTCCATGACGTCGGTGACCACCTCCGGTCCGTGCGTGCGCACCAACCAGATCGATTTCGATGATGAGGCGGTCTTCGCCGCCCGACGCAAGATGTTTGATATCGCCCGCGGGAGCGACCGGCGGCCGTTCCTCCTGATGGCCTCGCTAACCCACCCCCACGATCCGTTCGTGATTCCCCAGCGCTACTGGAACCTTTATGAAGGTAAGCCGATCCCGCCTCCCAGCGTGCGCATTCCGGGCGATCGTCTCGACCCACATTCGCTGCGCCTGCGACACGTAATCGGGGCGGATCTGGGAGAGGTGACTGATTCCCAGGTTCTTTCGGCTCGGCGCGCCTATTACGCAGCGATCAGCTATGTCGATGAGCAGTTCGGATTGATTCTCGAAACCCTCAGGGAAACGGAACTCGACAAACACACTGTGATCGTTCTGTGCGGCGATCACGGCGAGATGCTGGGCGAGCGCGGCCTCTGGTACAAGATGACCTTCTTTGAGGGCGGCGCACGGGTGCCGATGGTGATCCGCGCCCCAAGTATTTTCACCCCGCGCGTAGTCGGTCAAAGCGTTTCAAACGTCGATCTCCTGCCGACCCTGCTCGACCTCGCAGGGCTGCAGCCGGGGGATGCAGCACCGCTCGACGGCCGGAGTCTTGTTCCCTTGGCCCGGGGTGAGAGCATCACCCCGAGCCCGGTCTACGCCGAATACATGGGCGAAGGAGCTGTGGCGCCCATCATCATGATCCGTCGGGGCCCACTGAAATTCATCCATGCACCAGGCGACCCGGACCAGCTCTACGACCTGAGCGGCGATCCGGACGAGCTCGTCAACCTTGCCGCCGATCCGGCCTGGCATGCGACCACTGAACGGTTCCTGGCTGAACTCCGGCAGCGTTGGGACTTGGATCGCATTGCACGCGATGTTCTTGCCAGTCAGCGCCGACGACGCCTGGTTGCCGCCGCGAACGCCATCGGCGTCCTTGAGCCCTGGGACTACCAACCGCGCCGCGACGCGTCCTCCGAGTACGTCAGAAGCCATCTTGATCTGGAGGCGATCGAGGCCGCGGCGCGGTTTCCACGCGTGTGACGCGGCATTTCCTTAGAGGACGACAAGATGACAGGCGGAGCGACGTGAACGCTATCAATTTCTCATCGGCAAGCGTCCACGTCGTCGAGCGCCGATCGTTCGCCGCCACCGACACCTACGCGTGCTGACCATGGCGCGTGGGCCGCGCCTCACTGGCTTGGCTGCACTGATCGCGATCGGCTGCGCATCGAGCGCGGCGCACGTTGGCAACAACTTCACGACCTATCTGATCGGCGGTCTCGTGGATCGCTACGGCTTTTCGCCGGTACAGATGGGGGCCTTCGCAATGACTGAGACCCTGGCCTACGCTTGCGCGCTGTTCCTGGCCGCACCGCGTGTCGCGAGGCTAAGTGCTCGCACCATCGGCATCACGGCTTCGTCGATGGTAGTGGCAGCACAAGGGATCTGCCTGTTCACACCGCTCTATCCTTTGCTGCTGGCGACGCGCGTCGTCGCGGGTTTCGGCTTTGGACTCATGAATTGTGCGGTCAATCTCGCGGCCGGGCGGACCGGCGAGCCCACGCGGGCGATCTCGGCTGGCATCGCGCTGCAGACTCTGCTGTTCGCGGCGATAAACATCGGGCTTCCCCGGGTCGGAGCCAGCCACGGAATCGAGGGCATGTTTGCCGCTCTTGCCCTGCTGTCTGCTGCCTTGGGCCTCGGCGCTCTCCTGCTGCCGCCCGAGCGCGGCGCGGCGCCAGCTGCGCCGGCCAACGCAACGCCGGCCAGGATCGACATGCAAGGGAGGATGACCCTCACTGCCATGGCGCTTTTCACGTTCGGCAGCATGGCGATCTGGCCCTTCATGGAGCGCACTGCCCACGCAATCGGGATGTCCGCCGTGGAATTTGGGCATTACCAGAGCTTCGCCACCCTGATGAGTGCGGCCGGAAGTTTCACCCTCATGTTCCTCGCCTCGCGGGTGCGGCGCAGCCTTTTGCTCGCCGCCTCGCTGTTGATCTGCGGTTCGGCGTCGGCGCTTCTGACCACCACCAGTCATGCCCCGATGTTGGGGGTGGGACTGGCGCTCTATAACGTCAGCTGGTTCATCACCTATGCGCTGCTGGTTGGCCTGGCGTTCGCGGTCGATCCCACCGGGCGTCTCGCAGTGACCGCCTCCGGCACCTGGCTCCTGTTTCAGTCCCTCGGGTCTCTGGCCGCCGGGATGATCGCGCAAGCCTTCGGTGGTTATAGCCCGATCGGTCCGCTGGGACTGATCGCCTGTCTGGTCGCCATTCTCATCGTGTGGCCAGTCGCACGCCGCGTGGAGCGACAAGGGAGGACGCTTGAGGTGGCTGCGGCACATTAAGCAGGGGCGAGTTTAATGCTCCAGTACGCTCGCGCGATCGTCTCGCAGTGGTGGGCGGTACTGGGATCGAACCAGTGGCCCCTGCCGTGTGAACGACAGGCACTTGTTATCACGTGACGTCACTTGATATCACGCAATGTCACGATCTGACTGTCCCAAAATTGTCCCGGCGCCCAATCTCGCGATGGGCCGCTCATGCCGGAGCGGTCGGACGACCCTCCCAATAGCTGCCCTAAGGAAGCGGACATTGACTGCACCGCCGCTCGATCCGGACCGATCGCCCCGCATCGAGCAACGTAGCTCGGCCGAACTCAACCACTTGGGCTAAGCTGCCGCCCCACGGAGGCGACGAGAAGACCTCCCACGACCTGTCAGGGGACGGTTCCACCGGTGAGTGAGCCATCGCACGCAGTATTTCTGAGCTATGCATCCGAGGATGCACCGGCCGCGCTGCGGATCGCGGAAGCGCTCCGCGCCGCCAGCATAGAGGTCTGGCTCGATCAGAGCGAACTGCGAGGCGGGGATATTTGGGATCAGAGGATCCGGCGCGAGATCCACGACTGCGCTCTGTTCATTCCAATAGTCTCCCAGCATACGCAGGAACGGCTCGAAGGCTATTTTCGGCGCGAGTGGAAACTCGCCATCGAGCGAACCCACGACATGGCCGAGCAGAAGCACTTCCTTGTGCCGGTCGTCGTCGACAGCACCGGTGACAGAGACGCGATAGTCCCGGACCTCTTCCGGGCGGTGCAGTGGACGCACCTCCCGCAAGGCGAGACGCCCCCCGCATTCGTCGACCGCGTCAAGCGTCTGCTGTCGCCCGAGGCATCCACGACGATCCGACCGTCGGCGAGCTCCCAGCCTGGGGCCGGTGGAACCAACCGCAGGTCGGTGCGGATCGTCTGGTCGTTAAAGAAGGGGGCGCTGGTGGCACTCGCCGTGTTGATATTGGCGGGGGTAGCATATCTCGCCATTGACAGGGCTTGGATCCGGAAGCCTGCGGCGGCGTCCCCGACGGTTGCCGCCGGCGTGGCTGCTTTCAGCCCTCCGCCGCGCTCGGTTGCGGTGCTGCCGTTCATCAACATGAGCGGGGACAAGGAGCAGGAGTACTTCTCCGAAGGACTTACTGAAGAGCTCCTCAATTCCCTGGCTGAGGTTAACGGGCTGCAGGTCGCAGCCCGGACGTCGGCGTTCTCCTTCCAGGGAAGGGACATTGACCTTGGGACGATCGCCCACAAGCTCAACGTCGGAGCTATCCTCGAAGGCAGCGTGCGCCGCTCCGGCCATACGGTCCGCATCACTGCGCAGCTCATCAACGCCGTCACAGGCTTTCACCTGTGGTCGAAGACCTATGACCGGGACTTGGGCGATGTGCTGCAGCTGCAGACCGAGATCGCCACCGCCGTCGCCGAGGCGCTCAAGGTCACGCTGCTCGGCGATGTTTCCGCAAAAATCGAACTCGGCGGCACGCGCAATCCCGCCGCCTTCGATGCGTACCTGCGCGGCCTCAAGCTTGCCCGCATAGCTGCTGCCACTACACCGATGGAGTGCCAAGCTCCTGTCGATGCATTCAGCGAGGCAATAACGCTCGACTCCAATTTCGCTTTAGCGTACGCCAACCGCGCACTCATCACGTCGGAATGCGCGGGCAACAGTCCAGGCTGGCTGCAGCAGCCAAACGAGGGGGCCGGACGTGCGGACGCCGAGCGTGCCATCGCGCTGGCTCCAAGCCTGGCGGATGGATACGTTGCCTTGAGTCGGATCGAGCAGGGATCGCTGAAGTTGGAAGCCGCTGATCAGGCGTGCGTTCGCGCCCTCGCCCTCGGTCCAGGCAACATTTCGGTCCTTTATATGTGCAGTCTTCTGGCCGTTTTTCTGGGACACGCCGACACCGCGATCTCCGATGCGCGGCACGGCGTCGCGCTCGACCCGCTAAATCCGCTAAGCCATCGCGGGCTGGGTGACACGCTGCGATATTCACGCCGCTACGAGGAGGCGATCGCGGCCTATCAGGCCTCGATCGCCGCGGACCCCGAACACTCGGCCGAAACCTACGCGCTGCGCGGCCTGTCCTATTACTTGGCTGGCAATCTTTCTTCGGCCCAATCCTCATGCGAGGTGATGCCAGACGCCTTCCGGAATCGGGTCTGTCGGGCGGTGGTCTATGACAGGCTCGGTCGTCATGCGGACGCCGCGGCGGTAGTAGCAAAGATCATGCAAGACGGAGGTGATGCAGCCGCGTATCAGTACGCCGAAATTTTCGCTCAGTGGGGCGACCGCAAAGCAGCTTTGGACTGGCTGGAGAAGGCCATGCGGCTGCGCGATCCGGGATTGGTGTACACGAAAGTCGATCCACTAATGGATCCCTTGCGCAAAGAGCCGCGCTTCCAGGCGGTTATGCAGGAACTGCAGTTTCCGAAGTGAGCGGCGATGCGATGTCGAGACGTTGCGCCGGTCTGAACGTCCGGTAATCGGAAAATTACGCAGTCGAGCTGTATGGCCGGTTTTCGCGCCGGGAGCAGACGCTCGCCAACGGGCGACCGCCGTCTGTGAGCAGGGAACCTCGAGCGGTCTTCGCTGCTTGAGACCCGGGAGACTACAAAGACAGTTCGGGCGATCGCGCGCAGTGAGCGCCCCAAATACCGGGACAGGCCAGCTTAGGAAATCATCCGAAGCTCTTGTTCTGAATGGTGGGCGGTACTGGGATCGAACCAGTGGCCCCTGCCGTGTGAAACGGGGGTACGGGGCTTACGAATCAACAATATGCGAGCGGAGATCCCATTTGCAACAGGCACCTGGTATCACGTGATGTCACGCGATATCACGCAATGTCACTTTCGGAGTGTCCCAAAATTGTCCCAGACGCGCGATCGGCACGGGCTGCTTATGACCCGGGAGCCGCCCGTCGCGAGCGTCCGCTTCTGGCTCGGTTGATTACCTCGAAGGGTACTCGCCACCCACATCGCCCTTAAGCGGCTTAACCAGCGGCTTTACCTTGGATGATGTCGGATCGTGGCGCCCGGGTGCGCGAGGCATGCCGCTGCCAGCCCACACCGAGTGACAGGAGACTGCCGGCGTCCCTGCAGACAGTCTCCGCTCCGTGGCTGCTGGGCGTGTGGGATTACTCCGACCCGGGTACCGTGGAATCAATGGTCACGCGTACCGCGCTGATGGTCCCTGTGATAGTCGCCACGGGTGCTCCTGAAGCATTGATGAGCTCCGTTCCGTCCCAGGCGTATACCTTCAGGGTGTAAGACCCGGAGAAGTGATCATGGTCGGTGAGCTTCACCGTCATGGTGATCTGGATCGGACCGGCCGGGTTGTCTCCGGTCGGGTCCCAGGCGAGCGGAAAATGGTTGAGCTGGTAGGTCTGGGGTCCGGTATGCGTCCAAACGCCCAGGCAAAAATTACTTGTCTTGGGCGCATGCAGTCCGGAATTCTGGATCTCGGTGCCGTCTGCATGCCACTGAGCATATCCGTCGTCCACCAGCACCGGTGCGCCACTGGGACCCAGCGTAACCATCTTGAAGCGCCACATGCCGACGATGCCATCGTCCTGGTGCCAGTCACCGACACGAACCAACGATCCTGCCGTGTCATCGGCACGGTACGCCGCCGGTGTAAACCTCAGGCCGTTTGAGGTTCCGCCGGGTGACCCATTCTGGAACATGGTGTCCATGCATCCCGCGTTTGCCTGGACGGTGGTGCCCAGGGCGGCCAGCCCCAGACTGGCCGTCAGCGCGAGCGGGTGCTTGTTCAGTCGTCTCGAAGCTTGATTGATCATGGAAGAGTCTCCCCATTTCGGTTATTAGAGTGAGCATGGTTCACCGCGTCGGCCAAAGACACATGAGGCCTCAAGCGGCGTCGCATTAGATTTCCGGTTGCTCATCGGTGAACGTCCGCCGACCCGCGCAACGCCGCATGCCCGCAACGGCGGCCACGCTAAGGATCGACCGGGCACCTGCGGCCGCGAGCTTGGTGTACACGTGGACCTGCTCGTGAATGTGCATTGATCGGGCGAATAGCGCACGACGCATCACTCACTGACTACTACGCTGCTCGCACGGGTAGCGCAAAGTCCTGAGGAAGACCTGAAGACGAGCCAAGGATGGACCGAAGTCGGGCTGAACACCTCGGCTCTCGGCGGCTTCCTCGTCCGGGATCGCGTTCTGCGCAGCTCAGGCGTACGCGTATAGTGTCCGAGCCTAGACTTCAAGCAGACCGGACCGGATGCCCGCACCCCATCACTCTGTGCAGATCGGCGAATGGCGCGTCGATCCGTCCCTGGACCAGATCACGCGCGGCGGAAAGGCGGTAAAGCTCGAACCGCGCGCGATGGGCGTACTCATGTGTCTGGCCGAGCACGCTGGCCAAGTCGTCACCGTCGATCAGCTGCTCGACACCATCTGGAAGGACGTGGTCGTGACACCGGACTCGGTGTACCAGGCAGTGGGTGCGCTGCGGAAGGCGCTCGGCGATGACCCGAAGGAACCCACCTATATCGCCAACGTGGTGCGGCGCGGTTACCGTCTCGTTGCGCCGGTAATCCCGTGGGTCGAGCCCCACGCCGGCCATAGCCAGGCTTCCGCGAACGCCAGCTCGGCTGCCTCCGCCGAGTCACTGATCCCGTTGACAATCGGCTCGCCCAGGGCTCGCGCGAGCGCGCGCTGGCCTTGGATCACCCTGGCGATCGCGCTGGTCGTGGCTGCAGGGTTCCTCGTTGGAAGCTTACTTGGGCCTCACGAACGCCAGAGCGGCTTACGCGGCGCGGACGTCGCAACGCCCGGACCCCGCACGCAGTTGGTCGCAGTAATGCCGTTCCTCGACCTGAGCGACACCAACGATCAACAGTACTTCGCCGATGGTCTGACCGAGGAGCTCATCGAGCGGCTAGCAAGTGTTCCCCGACTCCATGTCGTTGCCCGATCCTCGTCCTTCTACTTCAAGGGCAAACAGACGACGGTGACGGAGATCGCCAGGACACTGGGGGTAAGTTACCTCTTGGAGGGAAGCGTGCGCAAAGCCGGCAATTCCCTCCGGATCACCACGCACATGATACGCGCCGCGGACGGATACGACCTGTGGTCCGAAACCTACGATCGGCCGCTCGCCGATATCTTCAATATTCAGGATGAGATCGCTGGCGCCGTCGTTCAGGAGCTCAAACTGTCCGTTCTGCCGGTGGAACCTATCCTCACTTCGAATCCCGAGGCATACACGGTATATCTACGTGCCCTGGCGCACCTCAACAATAGCTCTGTTAGCGACTACGATACCGCTGAGGTACAGCTACGTGAAGCACTGATACTCGATCCGCAATTCGCCGGAGCCTGGGCCCAGCTCGCCATGGCGACGATCTGGAGGTTTCGCTGGTCAACTCCGAATCCGACGCCGGAGGCTTGTGCGAGCGTGCACAGCGCCACGGACCGAGCGCTCAAGCTCGGCCCAACACTTTCGCAGACCCACCGCGCCAAGGGTGTCGTTCTGCAGAGCTGCGACGGCGACCTCAACGGCGCCCGAGCCGAATTTGATCGCGCGCTTCAGCTGCAGCCCGACGATCCGCTCCTGCTCATGTCGCAAGCACGCCTCGCCGTACAGATGGGGCAAGCAGATCGCGCCGTTGAGTTTGCGCGGCGTGCCACAGCGGTGGATCCACTCAATCCTTGGACCTCCTCGGCGCTCGGCGACGTCTATTTGTATTCGGGTCACCCGGCGGAGGCGGAATACGCCTACCGCAAGGCTATCCAGATCGACCCGTCGGCTGCTTACAATCACACCGCACTGGCGGTTGCCCTGCTGACAAATCACAAACCAGCGGAGGCCGTCGCGGAATCGGCGCGGGAACCGGATCCGCAGTACCGTTTGATGGTGCGGCCAATTGCGCTTGATGCCGCAGGGCGTAAGAAGGACGCCGAGCAAGAGCTGGCGGAACTCAAGCTGCACTACGGCGAGGTGAACGCCGACTGGGTCGCGCTGTTCTATGCGTGTCGCCACGACAGTGACGCCGCCATTCAGTGGCTGCGTACCTACGCGGCGCGGCACAAACGGCTTTTGGGGTATCAGCCCTATCTGATGAACTGCTTCAACAACCTCGCGGAGGACCGGCGCTATCAGGAAATCAGACGCCAAACGAAGTCGTTCGAGGAGGCACCCGGCGGCGGCTGACCGGAGTCCCGCCCCGTTGCCACCTACGACAGTCCCTGACTGTCAGCTCCGCCCCACCTCGACGACCTGCGCCCATTGCCACCCGGGCGCGGGTCGAAGATGACGCGACCGCTGTAGCGATACCGGCGCGAACGGCGACTGGTTGAGGAAGCTGGACCAGATGCGCAGACTTGCACTACGCTCGGTTAGCTCCTCAAAGTAACCCCCATGCCGGCGGTTGAAGTCGATCTTCTAAGCGATACCGTCACGCGCCCCACAAGGGCGATGCGCGAGTTCATGTGCGAGGCGGAGGTCGGCGACGAGCAAACGTTTGAGGATCCGACCGTCAACACGCTGCAGGAGATGGTCGCCGAGCTGCTCGGCAAGGAAGCTGCACTGTTCCTTCCGTCCGGTACGATGTGTAACGAGATTGCGCTGCGCGTGCACTGCCGGCCGGGCGATGAGATGATCGCTCATCGCACCGCGCATCCTATCCACTTCGAGGCCGGTGGTCCCGCAGCACTCGCGGGCGTAAACGTTCACGCGCTTGACGGCGCACGCGGCCAATACGAAGAAGAGGCGGTGGTGGCGGCGATCCGACCAGACAGCCGCTACATGCCGAAGAGCCGCCTTCTCTGGGTTGAGCAGACCAGCAATCTGGGCGGGGGCTCAATCTGGCCGCTCGCGCGAATCGCCTCGGTGACGGACGTCGCGCGTCGGGGGGGTCTGCGCACGCACCTCGATGGCGCGCGCCTCATGAACGCCGTGGTGGCAAGCGGCATCGCCGCCGGCGAGTACGCTAAGGCTTTTGACTCGGTGTGGATCGACTTCACCAAGGGCCTCGGCGCCCCGGTTGGCGCCGCGCTTGCCGGCTCCCGAGAGTTCATCGCGGAGGCGTGGCGGCTCAAGCAGCAGATGGGCGGGGCGATGCGTCAAGCGGGGATCATCGCCGCCGGCGGAATATTCGCCCTGCGTCAGCACGTAAGTCGCCTCGCCGATGACCATGGCAATGCGCGGCGGCTCGCCGAAGGTCTCTGCAAACTGCCGGGTGTGGCGCTCGATCCGGAGTGCGTCGAAACAAATATTGTGATCTTCGAGCTGAACGGCAGCGTGGACGCAGCTCGGATGCTGGCGTCACTTCTTTCGCGCGGCGTGCGGATGGGTGCGATGGGGCCGAGGACCGTCCGCGCCGTGACCCATCTTGACGTCGGGGCGCCGCAGATTGACCAGGCGATAGAGGCTGCAGCATGTGCTCTCAAGGAGGCGACGCGATGACCAAGTGCGCGTCAATGGGGCCACTGTTGAATCCTGCCGCCGCGCATAGCCCTTTGCGGGCGACTCGGGGCAGTCGAGTCGTTGGTTGACCTGACTGACGATCGTCCATTATCCCTCGTGCCTGAAGCCGTGCTCATGCGCGAAGACGATCGCCTGGGCGCGTGAACGCACACCCAGCTTGTCGAACAGGTTCGAAGTGTGATTACGCACTGTCTTCTCGCCGATCTGCAGGCGTTCGGCAATACGCGCATTGCTCAGGCCTTCGGCGATCAGAGCGAGGACCTCGCGCTCGCGAGCGGACAGCGCCGCGAACAACTCTGCGTCCGTGCTCATGTCCGCGTTTATGAACGAAAGCACCGCTTCGCAAAAGCGGTTCCAGGCAGGCTCGTGCTCGAGCAGGATGTGATTGCGGGAATCGAGCTCGACGAACTCAGCGCCGGCTATGCCACCGGCCAGCAGACGGCCTTCAGAGAGTTGCACCACCTGGTCGTCGCGAGCGTGCAGGACCAGCGTAGGCACCCGCACCTGCGGCAGCAGTTCCGCGATATCGAGGACCGCACGTGCTTCGAACAGTTTGGCGGCAACCTCTCCCACCGTGCTCTTGACGCAGAGGTCGTTGAACCAACCTAACTGCTCGGGCGTGCCTCCGGGCAGGAAGCGCGATGTAAAGACCTGACGAAACGTCGGGTTGTTCTCGGACCAAGCGACGCGCGCGAGCTCAATCATCGCGTGGTACATCGCTGCCGCATGCGGGGTGCCGCGCTTGAGGGCGCCATGCGCGTACCCGCCATAGAGAATCATCCGCGAGACGCGCTCGGGGTGAAGAATCGCGTACTGAATGCAGGCGGCCGCACCCTGTGAGATGCCCAGCAGCGTCAGTGGATAACCGGGCTGAGCGGCTTCGACTACCGCGTCGAGGTCCGCAGTCCACTGTGCCAGCGACAGGGACCCCGCGTGCCAATCGCTCATTCCACAGCCGCGCTCGTCGTAGCGGATGAACCGGGAGTGTCGCGAGAAGAACTGGATCCAGTGCTTCTCGCGACA
>Ga0209624_10000567_pt1 | contig 32641 bp, 25 predicted proteins | sample JacPinW_OM2H0_O1_FD_188565 | JGI IMG/M metagenome (GOLD analysis project Ga0209624, IMG submission 188565) | Forest soil microbial communities from Algoma, Ontario, Canada - Jack Pine, Ontario site 1_JW_OM2H0_O1 (SPAdes) (version 2) | ecosystem: Environmental > Terrestrial > Soil > Boreal...
TAAACGATTCCATGCGCGATGGTTGTCCCTGCGGTCCCAATGTTCTGCTCAGTGTTATCGCTTTGGCGGAACGGCGGATGGCTGCGGCGCCGCGGTGCGCTCTTTAGAAGCTCGAGCGCCCGCCACAGAGTTCCGCTCCCAAATTATTCGCAGTCCGTCGAGCGTGAGAAATTCATCAATGGTTTCGATATGCCGCGAGCCCTTTCCAATCAACGCAGCCTGCCCGCCCGTCGCCACCACCTTCGTCTTATCGCCCAGCACCTTCTTCATCCGCTCAAGAATTCCATCCACCATGTCCACATAGCCGTAATAAAGCCCCGACTGCATGGACGCGACCGTGTTCGTCCCGATAATCTTTCCGGGATCCTTAATCTCAACGCGAAAAAGCCGCGCCGCGCGCGCAAAAAGCGCGTCAGCCGAAATTCCGATTCCCGGCGCGAGCACCCCGCCGAGATATTCGCCGCGCTCAGAAACCGCATCGAAATTAAGCGCCGTCCCAAAGTCCACCGAAATGCACGGCCCGCCATACTTCTCGAAAGCGGCAACAGCGTTAACGATTCGATCCGCCCCAACCTCCAGCGGATTATCGTAGTGAATCGGCATTCCAGTCTTCACGCCTGGCTCAACGAAAAGCGCCTTCAAATGAAAATAGCGCTCGGACATTCCCGCGAGTGTCGAATTCAGCGGGGGAACAACAGAGCTGATAATCACGCCATCAATCTCGCTCGGGTCGAGCGACGCAAGCGTAAAAAGATCGCGAGCCAGAATTCCGTATTCGTCAATCGTCTGCTCGCGCGAGGTCGTAAGCCGCCAATTCGCAACCAATTCGCTTCCGCGATACACGCCGAGAACAGTATTCGTGTTTCCGACGTCCATCGTCAGCAGCATTACGCCTCCGTCACATCTCCGGAAATCACCGGCACCACCCGGCCGTCGTCCCGCGCCACGCGAAGGACCCCACTTGACTCTAGACCTTTCGTCGTGCCCACAAATGAATCATGCGCCGTCGTAATCCGCACCCGCTTGCCCTGATAGTAGCTCGATACTTCCGAGAAACGCCGGATGATCGGGCCCGAACCTTCCGCCAAAAGAAGATTGTAGTAGCGGTCTAGGTGACGCAGCAACCGCACAAGAATATCGAGACGCGAATGAATGTGGCCGCTTTCGATGCGCAGCGACGTCGCCACCGATGCAATATCGGACGGCATTCGCGATTGGTTCACATTGATCCCGATCCCGACCACCGCGTAGTGCACGCGATCCGGTTCAGCCTGCATCTCCGTCAAAATACCGCAAAATTTTCTGCCGCCGAGGAGAAGATCGTTTGGCCAACGCACATCGGGCGCTGTGTCGAGTTCCTCGGAAGTCGCGTCGCGCGCGGCAAGCCCGGCAACAAGCGTCAATAGCGACGCCTGCGCAGGCGATATTTCCGGCCGCAGCAAGACGGTGCAATAAATTCCAGCAGACTTCTCGGACGACCACGATCGTCCCGCGCGCCCGCGCCCAGCAGTTTGTTCCTCCGCGATCACCACGGCCCCGTGTGGCTCACCTGCGTCGCCGAGCTTCATCGCGATGTCGTTCGTCGATTCCACTTTGAAAAAATGGTAATTGTGCTTCCAGAAAGGCGTATTCAAAAGTCGGCGGCTGATCAATTTCGGCGCGAGAATGTCCGGGATGCGCTTGATGTGATAACCAGTACGCGGATGTCCGCTCACATCCACGCCCAGCGCACGCAACTTTTGTACCCAGCGCCATACCGTCGCGCGCGAAACCCCAATCTCGCTCGCTATCTTTTCGCCGCTGATAACAATCGTGGTGTTTTCCGAAAGCAGCGTCAGCAGAGCGTCGACCCTGCGGTCGGTAAGGCCGCGAATCACCTTGAGGCGTTTGGGTTCCATGCGAGCGTGCAAGGTTACTTGACCCGCGCCCGCGCAGCAAGCAGCCGGGCGGCTCGACTCCGCACTCGGCTCAGTTCGGCAGGTGTAGCGCCCGCTTTCAGCCGGCAAACTGGCAAGCACGCTGAATCAGCACTTGTAGCGCCGGGCTTCACGCCCGGCATCGCCGCTTAAAGCCGATTCTAAGTCTGGAGAATAGCCAGGCTGTCCCGCTCGCCCGCTATTGCAGTTGCGCGAGTCGCTCGCCGAGTTTCTGCCGCTCGGCTTCGCGTTCGGCGAGCGTCTTTTCGAGGTTGCGAATAATTTCAGCCGGCGCTTTGCTCCGGAAATTGTCGTCCGCGAGCCGCGCGCGCTTCGATTCAATATCCTTGACGAGGCGATCGGCATCCTTCTTGATCTTGTCGATCTCCGCCTGCTTATCAACGCCTTCTCCGTAAGCGATGCGCAGATCGAACTGCGCCGTCGAGCGTATCAGGCCGCCCTTGGAATCTGGATGCTCGGTGAGGATGTTCAGCGCCGAAAGTCCGGCGAGTCTCGATATGGAATCGGAATTTCCTTCGATCAAATTCCGTATCGTCATCGCACCTGAGTAAAAATCAGCGGTGATCTTCCGCTTCGGATCGAGTTTCATTTCCGCGCGCATGTTTCGCGTGACAGTCACGACTTCCTGCATAAGCGCCATTTCCGCTTCGACAGCTGCGTTTTTCCATTTGGGCACGGAAGTAGGGAAGGACTCGAGAGCGATGGATTTCGCACCCTCTATTTGTGGAAGCCTATGCCACAGATCTTCTGTGAGAAACGGCATTATGGGATGCAGAAGGCGCAACGCGGCTTCAAAAACCGCGAAGATATTTCTCCACGCGGCGACTGCCGTTCCACGGTCAGGTGACCCGAGCAACGGTTTCTTCAATTCAATATACCAGTCGCAAAAGTCGTCCCAAAAAAAATGGTAGGCGACGTACGCCGCTTCGTGAAACCGAAACTCCTGTAAAGAATCGCCCACTTGCTCCGCAGCCGTCGTAAGGCGTGAGTAAATCCAACCGTCAGCCAACGAAAGTTCTCCGTCGGTGAAGAAGGGAGCCGCGTTCCGAATCTCAGGGGACGCCAGCTCTTTGATTGTCGCGCCCGTCGTCGCCTCGAATTTCTCGAGGTTGACGAAAAGGAATCGCGCTGCATTCCAGATTTTGTTCGCGAAGGCGCGCGCGGCAAGAATGCGGTCTTCGCTCATGATGATGTCGGTGCCGGGTGCGGCCATGCTCGAAAGCATGTAACGCATCGCGTCAGTCCCGTACTGCTTTGTCATTTCCAGCGGATCAACGCCTGTGCCCTTCGTCTTCGACATCTTCTCGCCGCCCGCGAGCCGTACGAGCGAATGGAGATAAAGCCGGCGGAAGGGAATTCGCTGCTCGGCGCGCGCGCCGGGGGTTAGATGCAATCCCATCATGATCATCCGCGCATCCCAGAAAAACAGGATGTCGTAGCCGCTGATCAGCACGCTCGTCGGATAATACGTTCGCAGATCGTCAGTCTCATCCGGCCAGCCAAGCGTCGAAAATGGCCACAGTGCGGAGCTGAACCAGGTATCGAGCACATCAGTATCCTGGGTGAGCTTCGATCCGCCGCACTTCGGGCATTTTGTCGGCACGCTTGCCGCGCGAGCGTGGCCTTCGACGATCTCTACTTGCGAATCGCGCGCCGGAACCATCTCTTTGCAATCCGCGCAGTGCCAAATGGGAATCCGATGACCCCACCAGAGCTGCCGCGAAATGCACCAGTCGCGAATGTTGTCGAGCCAATTCAGCAGGATCGTCCGCTGATTATCGGGGATCACTTCAATCGTCGCGTCGCGAACGACCTTCTCTGCTTCGGCCGCGAGCGGCTTCATCTTGCAGAACCACTGCGTCGAAATCCGGGGCTCAACAATCGACTTGCAGCGATCGCAAGTGCCGATCATGTGTGTGTGTTCCGTTACCTTCTCGATGAGCGAAAGCTTCTCGAGATCTTCAAGCACGCGCGCCCGCGCTACGAATCGCTCAAGTCCGGCATACTTTCCGCCGGCTTCGTTGATGTGCGCGTCGTTGGACATGATGTCGATCTCGGGCAGGTTGTGCCGTTTGCCGATTTCGAAGTCGTTGGGATCGTGGGCAGGCGTAATCTTCACCACGCCAGTGCCGAATTCGCGGTCCACGTACGCATCGGCAATCACTGGAATTTCGCGATCCATCAGCGGCAGCAAGACTTTCTTGCCGATGAATCGCTGATATCGCTCGTCGTCGGGATGCACCGCAACGGCCGTATCGCCGAGCATTGTTTCCGGCCGCGTGGTCGCGACCACAAGAAATTCGTTCGAGCCAACCAGCGGATATCGGATCGACCAGATCTGACCGACGCGCTCGTTGTGCACTACTTCGAGATCGCTGATGGCGGTCTGGCACCGCGGGCACCAATTCACCATGTATCGGCCGCGATAGATGAGGCCTTCGTTGTAGAGGCGCAGGAAGGCTTCGAGCACTGCGCGATAGAGCGCGGGCTCGAGGGTGAATCGCTCGCGCGTCCAATCGCATGACGCGCCGAGGCGAATCATCTGCTGCTTGATGACGCCGCCGCTCTCCGACTTCCATTTCCACACGCGGCGCTCGAATTCCTCGCGGCCGAGGTCCTGGCGCTTGATTCCTTCCTTCGCAAGCGTCCGCTCCACAACAAATTGAGTCGCGATACCGGCGTGATCCATGCCGGGCAGCCAGAGCGTCCGGTTGCCGAGCATTCGGTGCCAGCGCACGACGATGTCTATCTGGGTGTGCTCGAGCATGTGGCCGATGTGGATTGAGCCGGTCACATTGGGCGGCGGGAGGACGATCGAGAATATCGGGCCGTCGTGCGAATTTTCGGCACGATAGAGATTCTCGTCGAACCAGGCTTTGGCCCAGCGCTCTTCGATCTCCTGCGGCTCATAGGCTTTGGGTATTTCTAGCGCCATGAAGCCCCTGCAATTCTGTCTCGATTAGAAGTCTCTCGTGATGATTGTTTTCTTGGAGTTACGGCCATTTCTAATCGTTTGGGCGTCTCGATTAGAAACGCAAAATTTGAAGAGGGAAAAGGAAAAAGGGAAACGGTGCGAGCCGGCATCTTGACGCCGGTTTTGAGTCTCGGTGGTTGGGCGGAAAAACGCCGGCAAGATGCCGGCGCTACGAGGGCATACTCGGCGCGCTCGGGAGCGGGTGCCCCATTTATGATTCGTAGTGTTTTGTTTTCAATCATTTGACACTGGTGGCCGATGGCGTCGCGCCGTCTTGCGTTTCTCCCTCTTAAATAATATCAGCGCATTTTAACATGCTACCCCCGGGTACCAGCAAATCCACAGGGTACTATATCCAGGAGGAAGTGCTGGGGAATCAGTAAGATTCGAGAGCGAAAAATCGCAAAAATCGTGCTCCCCGGGGAATGAGAGCTAAAATCATCTTGACAGGTATATATATTCCGTGATATATATATTGTCATGGTCATGAATGAACTTAAACCTGAACGGTTTCTGCCGCTTAAACCGCAGTGGTTTCACATCATGCTTTCGCTTGCTGGTGGGGAGCAGCATGGGTACGCGATCATGCAGGACGTGCTGAATCGCAGTGCGGGAAAAGTGCGATTGTGGCCGGCTACGCTTTATGGCTCGATCAAGCGGTTGATCGAGGCTGAACTGATTGAGGAGTCTGACGAGCGCCCCGCGCCGGAATTGGATGACGCGCGACGGCGATATTACCGGCTGACCACCCTCGGCAGGGAAGTTCTCGACGGGGAGTGCGAGCGACTTCAGGAATTAGTTCGTGCAATCCAAGTGAACCAGGGCCCATCGAAACAAAACGACCACGTGAACCAAGCCGACAACGTAAACCAAGACGATATGGTGACGGAATGAACTTCGCATGGCGCATCTACCGCCGATTGGCGGAAGCCTTCCCGCTCGAATTCAAATTGGCTTATGGTACTGAGGTGACGCAACTCGGCCAGGACGTCTTCGAAGACATTGCCAAGAAGCACGGCATCACGGGCCTGATCCGGCTAATCGGTGATATCGCTATTCGCGTGCCGCTCGAATATTTGAGCGAGATGCGCGGCGACATGCGCTACGCATGGCGGGCGTTGATCAAATCGCCCGGATTTGCGCTGGTCGCCATCATTTCGATGGGGCTTGGTATTGGGCTGACCACGGACGTCTACAGCTCGAAATGGGCGATGCTATTCCGTGAACTGCCCTCCGCGACGAATGCCAAGAGGCTGGTTATGCCGATGCAGCCGGTTTCGTATTACTACATCGAGCAGTTTCGGGAGCAAAAGACACTTTTCAACGGCGTGGCCGCGTTTCAGAACGGCGTGCCGTTCAATATCACCTTCGAGGGCGGTATTAATTCGAGACCCGAGCGCGTCTTCGGACAACTCGTATCACCCGATTATTTTTCTGTCGTAGGCGTCCAGCCGCAGCGTGGACGAGTGCTCAACGCCGGCGTTGACAAACCGGGCGACGCTCCGGCTGTGGTGATCAGCGATCGTTTCTGGCGCAATCGCCTCAATTCCTCTCCCGACGCCGTCGGGCAAATTCTTCGCGTGAATGGCCAAATCGCGACCATCGTGGGAATCACACCGAAGGATTTCAACGGCGCCTTAGGCATAATTCCGGCTGAGATATTCGTCCCGATTACTGCGCCAGCCGCGCTCGCTCCAGAGCTCGCGAACGACGTCCTGCATCAACGCAACGCGAAAGAGTTCATGGCACTCATGTGCTTGGCGCCGGGCGTTACAATTGACTCCGCGGAAGCGGCTCTTGATGCCATCACGCGTAATCTCGACGAACAGGATTCTTCGTCGCCAGCGCGCACAGACAAAGGCAGACGGCTAACATTGCTTCCGGCGGGCACCAGGGTACCGGTTCCGCGGCAATTGAGGCCCGTGGTGTTTGGTTTCTTCTTCGCGCTGATGGCGCTGGTGATGACACTGGCATGCACGAACCTCGCAAACATGCTGATCGCGCGAGGCGCCAATCGTCGAAAGGAATTAGCGATTCGGCTGGCGGTCGGGGCCAGCCGTTTTCGGCTTATCCGGCAGATGATGGCCGAAGGTATTTTGCTCTCAATGCTGGGCGGCGTGGCAGGATTGGCGCTCGCCTACGGGCTGTCGATTCTCAACTCCCGCTTTGTTCCGCCGATGGGAGTCCCGATCGACAACAATTTCAGCATTGATTGGCGCGCAGCGACGTTGGCATTCAGCCTGGCGTTTGTTTGCGGCATCGGCTTCAGCCTGGCGCCCGCCATGCAAGCGACGAGAGCCGAGGTGATCCCGGCACTCAAAGAAGGCTCGGCGCTCCGCCTGCCGGGTTACCGGCGCTTTGGCCTGCGCAACTTGCTGATGGTGGCCCAAGTTTCCGGATCGCTCATGTTGCTGCTGATCACTGGATTTTTGGTTATAGGAATTAGCAAGTCCAGCAGCATCCAGACGAAATTCGATCCGAACACCATGTATCTGTTGTCAATCGATCCGGTGCGCGATGGATATGCGCCCGAAAAGGCGCAAGCTCTGTTCGAGCAACTTCCTGAACGTCTGAAGGCTGCCGGCCCGGACCGCAGGATTGCCCTCGCCGCGCAGGCGCCCTTTACCATTAAGGATGGAGACGACGCCACACAAATCACCGTGGAAGATTCGACGGAATCCTCGCGAGTGCAAAAGCCCGTGGTCGAGGAAACCGTCGGGGCGGGCTATTTTGCCACCCTGAGCGAGCCGATGCTGGCTGGCCGGGAATTCGACGAGCGCGATCAGCGCATCCAGCCAAACGCGGAGATTGATTCTCCTTCGGCTGTCGTCATGCCCGTGGTGATGAATGAAACCGGTGAACGGAGACTTTTCGGAAATGAGAATGCCGTCGGCAAGCGGCTCAGAAAAGGCAAGCAATCGTACGAAGTAGTCGGCGTCGTCCGCGACTTGAAGAATGGACTCGGCATCGCCCAATCCGTAATCTATTTGCCGCTGACATCACGGGATTTTGCGCGGCCGCCGGCCGAAGGCATCATCATTCTGGTGCGCTCGGATGCGGGAACTGATGCGCTGAGCGCGACCCGGGGCGCAATAGCTTCCATTGATCCCAATCTGACCATTTTCAATGTGCAAACGCTTAGCGAATATCTAGATCGCAGCCGGTCCTCGATGCGCTTCGCTGCGCAGACTTACGGCGGAATTGGAGTGTTCGGCTTGATATTGGCTGCCATCGGACTCGCCGGTGTCACCGCGTATGCGGTTGCGCAGAGGCGCAAGGAAATCGCCATCCGGACTGCACTGGGCGCAAGCAAGGCGCAGGTGTTGCGGCTGGTGCTACGGGAAGGCGCGACGCTCGTAGCCGTAGGATCGGTGCTGGGATTCCTGGGCGCGATTGGAATTGCGAAAGCGCTTTCGGCTCTGACGAATATTTTTGTGGAATCGCTTAGCGTTGGCACGAACGATGCGCGGCTGCTGGTCGGCGCGCCGGTGCTGCTCGCGACGGTGGCGATGCTGGCCTGCTACATTCCTGCGCGGCGTTCGGCGCAGATCGATCCGCTGAAAGCGCTCCGGGAGGAATAGCAGAGGGGCGTGTAGCGCAGGTCTTTCGGAGTGCTGAATCGTTCATAGATTCCGTCTATGACTCGGAAAACAGGAACCTCAGCGGCTAAAGCCTCACTAATTTTGTGCCAACTTAAGGCATGACTGAAATTATGCCCTGTCGAATATCGATGTTGCACCACGGACTCTAAAGTCCCCTCGCTATCTTTCCATCAATCTAGGTCGTCTATAGTGCGTATCGCATGATCGAACACGCAGCAGTCCGGCAAAGCGGAACGAGAGACGCTCTATTGGCGATCGGAGTGGGCGGATTCTTCGCCGGGGCGCTGGACCTGCTGCAGGCGTGTATCCAACTGGGTTGGGACATACCGCTTTTTATCGCTGCTGGGCTGCTTGGGGCGAAGGCTGAACAGGGAGGAGTTGGCACCTATCTTCTCGGCGTCTTTCTGCACTTCTTCATCGCGTTTTCTGCCGCGGCGATTTACTACGCTGCGAGCCGCAGACTGCAGTTTATGAACCAGTATCCTCTTTTGTGCGGGATGTATTTTGGCGGGACGGTTAGGTTGGTGATGCATCTTATTGTGCTGCCGCTTTCCGCGCTGCACGCCACTGGGCCACTTTCCATACGCGACCTTTTGTGGGGGCTGCTTCAGAAGGGGGTCGTTGTTGGACTGCCTATCGCCTACAGCGTTCGACATTTTGCATCCCGTGGGCCTAGGCTGGGCGAAATTCAAAGGCCTCGGGTCTGAAGACCCGAGCTACATTACGCCGGGCAAATCCGTGGCGTGCGATGCACGGTGCTGCTGGACCGGCGACGTTCGATTCCGTTACTTGATATTCGTTGCTTCCGTTACTCATTGACCCCGACTTGCCTCGAAAGTATCCGCGCGGGTCCTCGCAGCGCATAAACTTTCCAAATGGCTGTTGGTAACCATGGGTAAAGAACAAGAACCGTCAAATCGTCGAAAGTACCCGCGTTTCCGCGCGTCCAAGGGGATGCTGGTCGGCTGGAAATCGGCCCGGCAGAGTTCCACTTCGCACGCCGGAACCGTGAGCCTCGGGGGGATCTATTTACACGCCGCTGACCCTCCGGTGGAAGGCTCGCCGATCGAACTCATTCTCGAGCTGCCCACGGGACAAATCCGCGCTCGCGCTGTGGTGCGCAACTTAAAATCCGGCAAAGGCATGGGTGTGCAGTTCATCCAGATGAATCCGCAGGATCGCGCCAAGCTGAATAAGTATTTGTCTCTGCAGGAGCAATCTCAACAAGGCGCCGCTGCTTCGGCCCCTTCAACTTCAAAGGGGCGCCCGGCAAATTCGCAGCTAGCCGTTTGGTACCGGCGTGAGGAGGCGGCACAATTTCAATTCGAACAGGAGCTCACGCGGCTGATCGAACTGACCGGCAAGAGCACCTACTATCAGCTGCTGGGAGTGACGTCTGATTCGCCCCCTGGTCACGTGAAGAAAAGCTATCACTCCCTGGCGCGCAAATTTCATCCGGACAATCATATGGGTAAGCGGGAATTGATTGGGCCGCTGAAAGAGTTGATGGCTGTGATTACTGAGGCTTACAAGACGCTCGCAAACGATGAGAAACGCGCCGCGTATGACAAGCGGCTGGCTGCGTCGGGCGCTTTCACGATGCATCGGGGGAAGGCACGCACCGCGGAATCTGTCGAGGACTGGTTCAAGCGGGCTAATGATTCGCTGCGTGCAAAGAACTTCGTCGGGTCGGTGGTGTGGTTGCGTAAATGCGTGGAAGCGTCGCCGGGGAATGCTGTGTACCATGCGCTTCTGGCGCGCAGCCTTAGCACTGTGCCGCAATATCGCAAAGAGGCTATCGTGCACTTCCGGAAAGCCATTGAGCTCGATCCGTGGAAAGAGACGGTCTATATTCAGTTCGCTGAACTGTGCGAGAAAATGGAACTGCCTGATTTGACACGCGCGGTTTATTCGAAACTTCTCGAAGTCAATCCTGCGCATCCCGAGGCGCTCGAGCGGCTGGAGGCGATTGAGGCTGGGCGAAAGGGGAAGAAAGCGCAGCCGCTTATTTCGCAATTGCTGGGGAAGAAAAATTAAATTTAGTTGGGGCGCGCACTTGAAATTTTGGGGAGATTGCGATGTAGCTCGGGTCTTCAGACCCGAGGGTTTTATATTTTGGGTGCCCCGTTCGATAGAAGGGCCGAAAGCCTCACCTCTGAATAGGTGAGCTACATTGCACGCCACATTGCACGCCGCAGTGGGTGCCACGGTAGAAATTGGAACTGGTTGGGCGATTTGCGCATCAAAAAGTAGGTGCGAGTGCAGAACGCACATTTAGGCTATTTGCCGCTTCCGCAGAGCGTGGTAATTTACGATGGGGCCATTGACGACAGGCCGACGACTGATCTGAGCGACATTCAGGGCGCGACGAATTACGTGAGTCTTGCGCTAGAGCAGTCCATGGCGGGGAAGCAGGTGCAGACTTCCGCGACGCGGCCGTATGGATGTTCGGTGAAGTACGGGGATTCATCGCACTAATTGCGGCAGCGCCGATTTGCGGCGATGCGCGGGGACCTAAAACCGGCCGCTCTTATGACCATCCTACAAAACCGTTACGTGCTGCTACTTTTTCTCGTCAGGTTTATGCAGCAGATCTTCTACGAGCGGGCGGACTAGATTCTTCGATAGCAGTTCCTGCAATTGCGGGCCTAACTTTTCGAGGACCCTGGCAACGACTTCATCCACACTGGGCGCGGCTTGCGCGGGCGCTGCAGACACGGAAGATTCCGCCTGTGCCGCAGGCGGGTGAGATTCCGCTTGCCCCGTCGCGACCGGAGGTTCCGCCAGCGCTGCAGGTGCGGGAGTCTCCGTCGATGCCGCGCTGGAGGCCGTCGGCTCGGGGGCGGCCTCGACAGGCAGCATCTGGGAGTCAGGCTGGGCAAAAACTGTGGAGCCTTCTGGCGCGTTGGTGCGCTCGAAAGATTTCTCTGCAAGCGGAGTCGCGACTTCAGCTTGACTAGCAGCGCTCGGCTCGGCGGCCGGTGCGCTAGCAGAGGACGCCTCTTGTGTGACGGTCTCAGGCTCTTTCGGTGCGGCAACCGCAGCGTCTACGGTTGAAGTCGGCGTAGGAATGCGTCCAATCTCGCGCGCCGCGATTCCCGCGGATTCTAGGATTGAAATTGCCGATGCCAGCGGCCCCGCATCATCAATTTCTTCGAGGGGTTCTTCCGCGGTTTCTTCGACGCGAGTTACAGATTCGAATTCAGCAGCAGAAATTCCACCAGATTCGGAGTAAGCAGCTACGGGCGCCCGGTCCACGCTTGAGAAGGTTTGCGCTGTGCCAGCCTCGATATTCCACGGTTGGGCGGGATGATCGGTTTCATGCATTGAATGCGGCGCGATGTTTTCTGGAAGCTCGCTTTCAGCGTCGATTGCTACGGGGGCAGCGACGTTTGCCGCAACATCAGCTGCGGTCGGCTCGAACGCAAAGGATTCTGGCTCGGGCGATTCGACGGCGGGAATTTCTCGCAGAGCGACTTCCGGAGCAGCATTCGTAGTAGCCGGCTCGATCGCCGGTGTCGTCGGCGCAGCGGCCTGAACTTCAGGCGCATTTGTTTCTGCTGCGGGAGCTGCTGTCTCCACGCGGCTTTCCGCGCGCTCACTCACGTTCCAATCGCTCGAATTCGCTGGCGCCGGAGAGCTAAGTTCCGAAAGGCTCTTGGGAGATTGAAACGAGTCTTCGATCGGCTTCAGCCACGCTGGCGATGGCGGTGGCGCGGGCTCTTCAATTTGCGCCGGAGGAGGATCGTCGAACGCACCTGCAAAAGCGCGCATGAACGATTCAGAAGACGCCGGCTCGCCGCTAGGTTCTTCGGTCAAAATTGGACTATCCGGCAAATTGTCCGGCGAAATGTCAGGCACACCGGCCGAGGCGAGAGGCTCCGTTCCAGCGTTGCTCTCTGCCACGCTCTGCGCGGCGGGTTCGTCCATGAGAGCCGCAGAGAAACTCGGCACTTCAGCGGAATTCACTTCATCGCGACGGCGCCAATCAACGCTTGTTTCCGATGCGCCGGCTTCTTCCTCGGCGGACGCGAAGTGCTCCGTGGAAAATTCAGCCGCAGACGTAACCGCAACATGCGCGCTCTGGCTGGATCCGGCCGCGCCCTCATCATCGTCGAGCGACCGCCGTCCGGTGCCAAATGCATAAGCCTCTTCTTCCGGCGTCGGCTCGGGGAAGTGCGGGAATGGCGCAGGAGGAGGTGGTGGTGACGGTTTTGGAATTTCAAGTACGGGCGCTTCGGCCTTCGGCTCGGGCTTTGGCGCCTTGGCCATCACCGACGTCACCATGGCGATCAGCGGATCCGGTGGAACGAACGGCTTCTTCAATATGCCATCAGCGCCGACGCGCCGTGCTTCCGCCTCGTCGAGCGGATCAAATGCCCCGACCAGCAGAATCACGGGAATTTTAGAAAAGCGCGGGTCCTTCTTGATAAATTCGCAGACTTCGTAGCCGTTCCGCACAGGCATAAACACGTCGGCAAGAACGACGTCCGGATTTAAGTCGGGCAATTTGCGAACGGCAGCTTCGCCGTTCCCGACGGCTATGACTTCGATTCCATGGTCCTGAAACGCCAACGCAACCATCTTCTGGATGTTGCTGTTATCGTCAGCGACAAGGATTCGAGGCACCGAAACTCCCTAGCGGGGCGTCAAAAGGCGACACACCAACACCATTGCCAGCCTCATTCGTAACATTCCGGTGAGAGGGAGTCAACGAAGATGGACGAGACGGTGCCGCACCAATCAGTAGTACTGCGGCAGCGATTGTTCAGCAACACACGAAACGTACTTCAGGAACTGAGCGCGTTACCAGGGAATAACTTTCTTCAGGCCCTTCTTCTTTTTCTTGCTGCTGGATTCAGTCGTAGGATCCGCCTTCGTAGCGCTGCCTGCAGTTGATTCTGCGCTGGTTCCGGCGCTCGTGCCTTCACTGCTGGTTCCCGACGAATTAGCAGCAGCCGGAGGAGTGGCCGCTGATACAGTCGCAGACGGAACGGCGGACGGCGTCGCCTCGGGATTTGAATTTGCAGGCTGAGAATCGCCCTTAGGAGAATCGATGGGCGGCGCGGCGGCTGGCGCAGGTGTATCCGAGTTCATCGGCTCAGGGAGCGCCGAACCTCCAGGCGCCGGAGCCGTCGCCGGAGCCGCAGTATCCGCCGGAGCTGTATCCGTAGGAGTCCCTGTGCCCACCGGAACGGTCGTGTCGGAACCTGCTGGCACAGTTTCGACGGCCACCGAGTTACCGGATCCGACGCCGCTACCACCCGAAGCAATCGCCCCCGGCGCCGCTGATCCAGGCTTCAAAATATCCACTGCCGAAGTCGCCTCAGCCGGAGGTTGCAAATTCGGCTGCCCGCTGTGCGCGGCCATTGAGGTGTCGGGGTTCGATTTGATCATGGTCATCGTGCGCTGAACCATATTCGGATGCTGCTGCGCGGCATACTTGCGCTCTTCGACGGCGCGCGCAAGCGCAGCCGGATCGGGCTGCGGCACCGGTACTCCCGCGGAAGTCAGCTTGCCTTTCGCGTCTCCCACGAGCTTCGAGTTCGGGTATTGGCTGACGATGCGCGCGTAGAGCTTGTCCGCAACTTCTCGCCGCTCGGCCTTATCGTAAATGTTCCCGGCCATCCAGAGCGCCTTGTCGCTCTGCGTATAGAGGGGATAGCGATCAATGATTTCATTCAGGCGCGCCAGTGCGGCGCGATACGACCGCGGCCCTTTGACGTAATAAAACTGCGCCACTCGAAAATCCCCATCGGCGAGGACTTGCTGTACTTCGCGCAATTTCTGCTCCGCTTTTGGAACCAGCGGGCTGTTCGGGTATTTCAGCAGGAATGATTGGAATTCATCCTCGGCAAATTGCGCTTGGGAGTCATCCCGGTCGGCCTTCTCCATCATGCGGAAGTGCGCCATGCCGACTTGCATTTGCGCGTACGCGGCCTCATCGAGGAAAGGAAAAAAAGTCTCGAAGTCCTTGTAGGTTTCGATCGCCTGCGTCAAATTGGCGGTGCCGCCCTCTTTGTAGAAGGAATCGCCGATGGCAAGCTTAGCTTTTGCGAGAAATTCGCTGTCGGGATAAGTATTGATCAGGGTCTGCAGGCTGAGACGCGCCTCGGTGTACTTGCCGCGCTTGAAATCTGACATTGCGCGATCGTAGAGAATCTTGTCCGGCTCCGCCGAACCTTCCGCCTGCGCGCCCGGCGCCGGTTTCTTCTTCTTTTTTGTGTCTTTGGTATTGTCGGCAGAGAATGCGGCGCCGGCGAAAAGAGCGAAAGCGAGCCCAGCGATGATTGAAAATTGCAGTTTCTTGATTATCGTTTGCATCACACCTTCTGTCTCAAGGCGTCGTGCGCCAGATCACGCAACTGGCGGAAGGCTGCCGCTGGGTCGGCTGCCTTAAAAATGGAGGTGCCGGCTACCAGAGTATCGGCCCCCATTCGCACGAGCTCTTCGACGTTTTCGATTCCCACTCCACCATCCACTTCGATGCGAAAAGCGTAATTGTAGCGCGCGCGCAGTTCCCGTAGCTCGCGAATTTTTGCGTACGCGCCGGGGATGAAGGATTGTCCCCCAAATCCAGGATTCACCGACATCACGAGCACTGTGTCCACTCGATCCAGCACTTCGCTCAGCATGGCCACCGGAGTCGCAGGATTAATTACAACGCCTGCCTCTACTTTATGCTCGCGAATCTGGGTGAGGACGCGATCGAGATGCACGGTGGCTTCCTGATGAATCAAGATGCGGTCCGCACCTGCCTTGGCGAATGCCTCGATGTACTCCCCCGGCCGTTCGATCATGAGATGCGCATCCAGGCCTAGCGAGGTTGCCTTGCGAAGTGAAGCGAGGACAGGCACTCCCATCGAAATGTTCGGCACAAAGTGGCCATCCATAACGTCGAAGTGGAGTACGAGCGCGCCTGCCTGCTCGAGCTTTCGGACCTCGGATGCGATGTTAGCGAGATCCGCGGAAAGCAGAGAGGGCGCGATTTCGATAGGATGCTGTCTCGTCATGTTCCCCTGCAAATTTTAGCACAGCGATGGTGCAGCGGGTATTTTTTGGATTTGCCTGCGGTGGCGGATCTGTCCGGCACGAAAGGGCAAGGCCGGCGATATTTTTGTCGTTACCACTGGGCGGAAAAACGCCGGCAAGATGCCGGCGCTACGATTGCATTTTTTGCGGCTGTGGGAGGGATTTAGTAGTTGGTTTGAATGCGGGCCGCTATTCGGAAGCTTGGAGCTCGATGTCAGCACCAGCCTCGACCCGACTGCCGGGCGCCGGCATTTGACCAGCCACTAAACCTGCTGCGAGATTACTGTACGGCGCCACGTTGAGCTTTTCGAGCTTCAGTCCGGACGTGGTGATCCGGGATTCGGCTTCGGCCAGCGGAAGTCCGAGAAGATCGGGCATCACGTATGCCGCCGGACGCTCGCCCAGCGACACAAGTAAATCCACGCGCGAACTCTGTCCATCTTTCGTGCCGGCCGCTGGCTGTTGCATGAGCGCCGTATCCGGCGGGACATCGGGGAAATATCCGTTCGAGACTTCGCCCAATTGCAATCTGCTGCGAAGCAGCTCGATACGGCTGGCGCGAATACTTTTCATCACCAGATTCGGGATCGTCGCTTCCTGCGGCCCCAGGCTCAATGCCACGTGGGCCCACTGACCCACTTTCACGCGCGTCCCCGCGGGGGGGCTCTGCCGCACGACGGCATCCACCGGCTGCGGGCTGTAAATTCGGTCTTCGACCTTGATACCAATACCTCGCGACCGCAAGGCCATCTGCGCGTCGCTGATATTTTTTCCCGACACATCCGGCATGACGACTTCGCGGCCTTGCACCGCAAATCGCATTGCCGTAATCGCGCTGAGAAACGCCGCGGACGCCAGAATGAAAATCATTAACGCCAGGCGTCCGAACCATTGAATGCGCTGCGGGATACTCATCAGGAATCTTATTGTCCGCGAGTCTAGGCGAAGGGGCAAGTGGATGGCTTCAACTCTGTGCGTTCGCTTGCTATCATCTGGCCACCGTGCGATCCGCTGCGCTTTTTCTAATGCTGCTGCTTTACACAGGCCCGGCGGTGGCGCAACGCGAAATCCCCAGCCAGGACAAGCCGGCATCGCAAACTGCCGCACCTTCTCCGCTCAACGGCAACTGGCAGCTCACCGGAAACCGCGAACGCCAATCGTATCCACTGCTCTCGATGGCGATCCACGTGAACGGCAAACACGTCACGGCAGCCGGTGACAATTTCGTTGTGTGTCCAACCTCTCCGCGGGAGGGCGTCGGCGGCAATCAAGAAATGAGTGGCGAGATAAATCCTGACGGCAACTTCACTCTGCAGACGATAAGCGCCAGAAACACTCTCCAGTTGACTGTGACGGGCAAGGTGCCGGATGCGGGAGCGACGAGCTGGGCTGGAAATTACAAGTTTACGAGCCCCACGTCTCATGGTTGTGCGTTCGATCAGGAGGGAAGCTTCACGGCTACGCTTCTGGCTCCGCCGAACGGAACCTTCCAAGGGCCGGTGACGATGTCATATCCCTCGGCTCCGCCTCCACCCGGATATACCGGCCCGACGACGGCGAGGCTCAAATTTACAATAAGGACCACGCAGGGCATCGAGTTCCTCACGCACGACAAAAAAGTTGGCGCGCCTTTCATATATCTTCCGCTCAGCGGCACCATCGAGGTGTCGGGCTCTGCGTGTTTCACTCGTGGCACCTCTGATACGAATCCCTACGCGAACAACATGCAAGGAGATCGCGCGCACCTGAACTTCGAGATGAATGATGAATCGGAATTGACGCTCATCGCTGTCCACACCAATCCCGAGGAGAAGGGACTGGTGATTCAATCCGCGTTCGTTAAAGGCGGCAAGTGCGACAAGCAGGGCTTCGCCGGGACGCTCGAGCGCCAGTAACACCCCACAAGAAAATCAAAAAGCAATGAACTCGACGCGAAGCGGCAAGCGGATAGTTTGACACGCTTGCGCGGCCTACCTATACTGCACCGCGCCCCGCACTAAGTCCGAGCACTAAGTCCGAGGAGGACTCCTATGTCTATGCCGAAACTTTCACTCGTTGCTTTCCTGATGGTTGTTCTCGCAACCGGCGCCTTCGCGCAAGAAAATCACAAGTCTCATTCTCCTACGCTTACTCCGCAGACTAGCGGCACTACGCAACTGCTAATCGCCGTGAGTCCCGTGAACTCCCGCGTGGTGTGGGCAGCCGGCGCTGGCGGCACGTATGTGCTGACCACCGACGGCGGGGACACTTGGACAGCCGGTGTCGTGCCGGGAGCTGAATCGCTGCAATTCCGTGATGTCTACGGCGTAAGCGAAAAGATCGCCTATCTATTGTCCATCGGCTCGAACACCGGAGATTTCCACATCTACAAAACCGAAGACGGCGGAGCGACGTGGGCGATCCAGTTTACAAACACGCTCGCAAATGCGTTCTACGATTGCTTCGCTTTCTGGACTCCGGATCGCGGAATCGCGCATAGCGATTCGGTGAACGGAGTATTTCCTGATCTTCGCACGACCGATGGAATTAGTTGGCATGCCATTTTCCGCAACATGCCGCCCGCGTTGCCGGGCGAAGCTTCGTTTGCGGCGAGCGGGACCTGCGCGGCAACAGAGGGCGAAAAGAATGCCTGGATCGCCACGGGCGGCTCAACCATTGCAAGAATCCTGGCTACCAGAGATGGCGGCAACACCTGGAACGCGTATGACACGCCGCTGGTCAGCTCGCCGAGCGCCGGCGGAGTTTCGGTGGCTTTCCGGGATGGACGTCATGGGATTCTCGGCGGCGGCGATTTGGCTTCAAACACCTCCGCTGACGTGGCTACGTCGGATGATGGCGGACAGACGTGGACGCTTACAAACGCGCCTCCCACGCCGGGAGCGATATTCTGCCTCGCCTACGTGAGCGGCAATCGCCAACCTCTTGACGAGCTATTCCACCACGAGTACGACCGAACGGTCGTGGTCACCGCGGAGACCGAGCCGGATTTCACGTCTGGATCCGCGGCTTGGACTCCCGATGAAGGTCAAACTTGGTTTGAGCTGCCGACCGCGAGCGGCTACTGGGCGGTCGCGTTTGCGAATCCGAAAGCTGGATGGTTCGTTGGCAATAACGGCCAGATTCTGAAGATTAGCTTCTAAAAATCTAGCAAGTGGTTCAACGCACTCATCCGGGCCGCTTCGCGTCGGCGGACTTCAAATTGAAATTCCGGATTAGGCGGTGCAAGTACTTGGGGTGAATGCCGAGAAGCCGTGCGGCTTCGATTGGGCTGCCGTCCGCTTCGTCCAGCGCGGCGATAACGAGCTCTTTCTTTGTGCGGTTCACAGTGTCGTGATAACGCGCTGCGGCCAGCCCCGACGACTGTTCCTCGAGCAGCGCGTTGGGCAGATCTTCGGGAAGGATTTCGTCGGTAAGTCCCATCACGATCGCGTGCTCGATGGCATTCTCGAGTTCGCGAACATTGCCCGGCCAACTGTATTGCATTAGCAGAGCGCGCGCTTCCTCAGCGATGCCTTTGAAGCCGCGATTGCACTTCGCCGAATATTTGTTGGCGAAGTGCATGGCCAGCAATGGAATGTCCTCGCAATGATCGCGCAGAGGGGGCAAAGCGACGGAAACTACGTTCAGGCGGAAATACAAGTCTTGCCGAAACTCGCCCGCTTTGATTGCCTCTTCCAGGTTCTTGTTGGTGGCGGCTACCACTCTTGCATTGAATGGCAGCAAGCGATTTCCGCCGAGCCGTTCGAACTCACGTTGCTGGAGGACGCGCAAGAGCTTGGCTTGCAACAGCGGCGCCATCTCTCCGATTTCGTCGAGGAACAGCGTTCCGTCCTCGGCCGCTTCGAACTTGCCCTTCTTGGTCGCGACTGCGCCCGTGAATGCGCCCTTTTCGTGGCCGAAGAGTTCGCTCTCGAGCAACGCTTCAGGTATCGCGGCGCAGTTGATGGCGACGAACGGCTTGCCCGGCCGCAATCCGTTAACGTGAATCGCCCGGGCCACGAGTTCCTTGCCTGTTCCGCTCGCGCCGCGAATGAGCACCGTCGAGTCGCTCGCAGCGACGCGGGCGATGAACTCGTTGACCCGCAGCATCGGCCGGCTATCGCCGATCAGAGCATTCTCGGACTTAATACCTGCCTGCAGGCGCTGGTTCTCGGCACGCAGAGAATCGAGCTTCGATAAGTTCTCGAGCGTGACCGCGGCAATGCGAGAAACTGAACTGAGGAAATAGGCATGCTCCTCGCTGAATGGCGGTGAAGAGGCCGGCGAGCTGAGGTAAATAACCCCGATAATTCTCTCAATCCCGATGAGCGGCACGCACAACACATGCTCCGTGGTCGCCGCGTCGGCTGAAGCCGTGGTGAAGATCGCGGAGCGTTCCCAAGTGGCCTGCCGCACGATCTCATCCCGGATAACCATCTCTCCCTGTGAAGCCGCGTTTCTATTCCATGTACAACGCGGGCTGGGATCGTCGTTCGCGCCCGGCTGAAGAATGATGGCGCCCTGCGCGGCCGGCACCACTTCGGAAATCAGCGTCAACAACTCGCGCTGCAGGGCTTGCGTATCGCGCGTGGAATTGATCACGTTCGCGACCTTCAAAAAGGCACACAGATCGCGAGCCATCCGGCCAATCCCCGTGGAATCCGCCGGCATGCCACCATCGTCGAGCGACATCGTTTTCAACACGTTGCCCGACGAATCGCTATCGGAGCCCGACGAAAGCGCTTGCGCATCATCGGCGCCGGTGAGAAACACAAATTCCGCGCCACCGACGCAAATTCGGTCGCCATGCTGAATGGTTTTGCGGTTTACTTCGGTCCCGTTGATGAGAGTCCCATTGTGACTATCGAGATCGGCGACTTCAAACACGCCGCTAGTTGATTCGCTGATCGAGCAATGACGCCGCGAAACTCTAGCGTCCCTCACCTCCACATGATTGGAGGCGTCCCTTCCCAGAAACAGCGGGCCATCCTTGACCTCCCAGACCATTCCTCTGGGTAAGCCGGAAATCGCAACTAGCCGTGGATTGATAGGAGCTCCTTCGGCACAGTGTAGCCGAATTTAAGACGCGCTAACCCCAAATCCGCTCGCGAATCCGCCTCTACATTTATTCCGTGTGCTACGGTAGCCGAAAAGCTACTCGCGGTAGCTGTTCTACTACTGAGCGACAAGCCGCCGATTCTTGTCTGGAATTTTCGTGTGTGCCTATGCTGCTGCGAAATCAGCACGTTAGCCAAGCGGGATCACAAATTCGCATTTGGCCAGGAGCATGCATTACCTCAATGCGTCTGAACAAACTTAAAGCGAAGGCGCTGAAAAGTTTGAAAGACAAATTCAGTTTGGGTTCCACTGAAAGGAGCCCCAAGGAGGATGTTATGAAACGCAACCTTATCGGGATCATTTCGCTTGTGGCTCTGACGGTGCTGCTCAACGCCACCGGTGCCAACGCTCAGGCTCGCATGTCCGCCAACGTGCCTTTCGCATTCACGGTAGGAAACGCGCAGTTGCCGGCCGGCTGCTACGAAATCAGCTCGGCGCAAACTTATAGCACAATCATGGTGCGCAACTGCGAGACCGGCAAAGCCGTGCTCTCGCATGTTCGCCCAGAATATCCTCGCGACACTAAGTCACAGATGGTATTCCACCGTCTTGGCAACCAGTATTTTCTGTCCGAGATTTGGGGAGCCGCTGGAAACGCCGAAGTCACTTTGCCAGCATCGAAGCAGGAACAGGAGCTTCAGGCTGCCGCTCGCCAATCGCAATCCGGCAAACAGGTCGCGATTGCTCTCAACAAGTAAATGGTTCGGACTCAAACGAAGGGAGCCGGAACTCAGGTTCCGGCTCTTACGTTTTTTTGTGGGAGACCAAAATCGGCGAGTACTCGAGGCACTGGAAACATCGTGTGACTTCGGCGGCAAAAGCGGTTCTTATCACAAAGCGGAGAAGCGGATGTATTACGGCGCGTCGAAAAGTTGAGATAGAAAGGCGTGTTCGAGGGAATAAGATGCCATTGATTTCCGTGACGCGTTTGCGAGTTCGGTCGGTTATCTATCTCCCGCAATTCCTGTGGGACACGTTTAAGTCCATGCGCCAGGTGGAGCGCAGCGCCGGGTTTCTTGGCGGCAGGCTGCTTGTCAATCCCGGGAAAGTTTTCTGGACAATGACGGTGTGGAAGGATGAAGCAGCGATGAGCGCCTACCGCGGCAGTGGCGCGCATCGAACAGCGATGCCCAAGTTGCTCAACTGGTGCGACGAGGCAGCTCTGGTGCATTGGACGCAGGAATCCTCAGAAATTCCCGATTGGCAGGAGGCCCAGCAACGTATGGCTGACGGAGGCAGAGTCTCCAAGGTATATCACCCGTCGCCCATTCAGATATCGAATCAGATTCCGGCGCCGCAACCAGGCCGCATTCAACGAACTCTTAAACCCGTCACCAAGGCCTGATGTATCCAAATAGGGTGCCTTGTCTCATGCGCGCTTCTCGATGGCTACCGCGAAAAATCCGTCCGTGTGCTGTTCGGGAGGGAATGTGCGGAAGGCGCCGGTAACATCGAAAAGCGAGGCCGCATTGGCGGCCGCGGCGAGATGCGGCGCGATCGCGGCTTCCATTTCCGCGCGGGGCACGCGCCGGTAACCTCTAGCCTTGGCGAGCACCTTGCCAACTACGGCTTCGTTCTCTTCAAATTCGAGCGAGCATGTCGAGTAAACGAGCCGCCCTCCTTCTTCCAATTGTGCGAGCGCTGATCCCAGCATGGCCACCTGGCGCGTGTGAAATTCCGCCAAATCATCCAGCTTCAAACGCCACCGGATTTCAGGATTCCGCGCGAGCGTGCCGGTGCCCGAGCACGGTGCGTCCACCAATATGCGCTTGAATTTTTGCCGGAAGGGAAGCGGTCGCGCCGCATCAATTCCGGCGAGACGGACGTCCTTCAAATTTACTCGCTCGAGCTGCGCTCGCATGTCTCGCAGCCGGTGCTCGTGAATGTCGGTCGCCACAACCAAGGCGTCCGGCCCCGCGGCTCTTGCCAGCGTAACGGTTTTCCCGCCGGGAGCGGCGCACACGTCGAGCACCGAGTCACCCGCGTCGACATTCAGCAATCGCGGAACGATTTGCGAAGCCTCGTCCTGCACCGACATGTGCCCACTGCGAAATACTGACGAACTCGAAATGTTTCCGCCGGCGGCGTGGAAGGCATCCCGAAGCCAGCGGCCCGGCGCGATTCGAATGCCCTCCAGTTCGAGTGTCTTGATGTCCGCCTCGCGCTCCTGTGGAAAAGCAAACGCCCCTGCGGTCTCAGGTGCGCGGTTGTTCGCTTCGAGAAGCACGATGGCACGCCACTCGCCGAACTCCTTCAGCCATCGTTCGATGAGCCACGCGGGATGGGAATAGAGAATCTCGAGGTGCTCTGCCTGTGGTAGATCACCGGGAATTAGCGACGCCACTGGAGTCTGCGAATTTTCAGCCGCTCGCCGTAGAACGGCATTCACGAGCGTTGTGGCTGATCGTTTTCGCGCGCTTTTGACCAGTTCCACGGATTCGTTCACGGCCGCGCGAGCGGGAATGCGATCGAGAAAGCGAAGCTGGTAGAGGCCCAGTCGAAGCGCGATGGCCACCTCGACATCAAGCGTGGCGCTTCGTTTCCGGCTGTACGTATCGAGCAGAAAATCCAGAAGCCGCTTCTGGCGCAGCACGCCCATCGTAAGCTCGGTCGCAAGCGCCGCGTCCTCAGATTTGATTTTCGCGTTCAGTTCGGCGTGGAGCAGATCGCTCGCGTAGGCGCCTTGCGACTCCACTCGCAAGAGAATATCGAATGCGATTTGGCGGGCTTTGCTGACGGGCATGATGTGGTTTTCTTTTGGTTCGTGATGCCGTGTGCTGCTCCGCGGCTGATTTCTTACTCTCCAAATTTCTCGCCAGGCTTAAGATGGGCGCCATTTGCAAAATCGCGCGCCGCTATTCGCTTTCGGCCTTCGAGTTTCACGGCCTCGAGGCGCAGCGAAGTTCCTTCGCCGCACGCGACGAACACCTCGCCTGCTGAAGCTGAGATTGTTCCGGGAGTCTCCTGGGTTATCTCGCGCTCGGCCGGGCGGCCCCAGAGTTGGCAGATTTGCCCGCGAAATTTCGTGTACGCGCCGGGCCAGGGCTCGAGGCCGCGAATTCGGTTATAGATAGCGTTTGCGCTTAAATTCCAATCAACGCTACCGTCTTCTTTTTTCAGCGGTCGCGCGTGCGACGCGAGCGACGCCTCCTGCGGCTGCGGTTGAATCTCACCGCGGTCGAGTTTCCGCAGAGTACTTACGATCAGCTCGCCGCCTGCCTCGGCCAGACGCTTCGAAAGTTCGGGTGCAGTTTCGTCGGGGCCGATTTCAATCTCCACTTTCTCAAGCATCGGACCGGTGTCGAGGCCGGCGTCAATCCTCATCGTCGTCACGCCCGTTCGTGTCTCGCCGTTAACGATGGCCCACTGAATCGGCGCGGCGCCGCGATAGCGAGGCAGCAACGACGCGTGGACGTTGATCCATCCCAGGCGCGGGATATCGAGAAGCACTCCGGGAATGATCTGGCCATAAGCGATGATGACAATCGCATCGGGCGCCACATTCGTAATGAAATCGCGCGCAGATACGGATCGGATTTTTCCCGGCTGGAACACGTGGAGGCCCGCGCCGATCGCAAATTCCTTCACCGGCGAGGTGGCCATTTCCTGGCCGCGTCCGCGTGGGCGATCCGGCTGGGTGATTACCGCTTCGACAGATATATCCCCGGCGGCCGCGAGCGCGCGCAAAGCCGGCAACGCAAATTCCGGCGTGCCGCAAAAAATAATGCGGAGCGCCACGGCGCCGTTACCAATCCCCGGCTTTCTTGAGTTTTCGGATTTTGCGTTTGATGAGATCGCGTTTCAGCATGCTGACGTGCTGAATGAAAAGTGTTCCGGCAAGATGATCGATTTCATGGGAGAACGCGCGCGCCAGAAGCCCTTCGCTGCGCATTTCGAAATCCTTGCCCGATGCATCCTGCGCTTTCACGGTGACGTACATCGGCCGCACCACATAGGCGCGAAACCCCGGCATAGACAGGCACCCTTCTTCCTCGCGCTGCTCGCCTTCCACATGAATGATTACCGGATTCGCGCAAACGATCTTGGCCTCGGGATTCTTTCCATTCGTCACGTCAATCACCGAAAGCCGCAAGCTGACGCCGATTTGCGGCGCCGCCAGCCCGACCCCGTTCGCCGCGTACATGGATTCGAACATGTCCGCGACCAGCGCTTGCAGCTTGTCATCGAATTCCATCACGGGCTTGGCGGGAGTTTCGAGCACCGGGTCTCCATACTTCACGATCGGATGAATCATCTTGTGAGTTTCCAGTTGAGCGAGAATTGTTTCGTCCGTTAGAATTCGTCCAATTGTTTTTGGTACCCGGCGAAATTCCGCCGCGTTTCTTCAAGTGAATCGCCGCCAAACTTTTCGAGGAATGCCGCCGCAAGCACGGTGGCCACCATCGCCTCGCCCGCGACGCCTGCCGCTGGCACCACGCAAATGTCTGAGCGCTCATAAGCGGCCTTCACGGCTTCTTTGCTAACGAGGTCGGCGCTCATCAGCGGCCGCCGCAAAGTCGAGATCGGCTTCAAATATCCGCGCACCACCACATCTTCGCCGTTCGTGATACCGCCTTCGAGCCCGCCCGCGCGATTGGCGCTCCGCTCGAATCGCTTGCGCGCGCCGTCGTAGGCAATTTCGTCCTGCACTTCGGAGCCGAGGCTGCCGGCCGCCGCGACGCCCGCGCCGATCTCGACGCCCTTGACCGCTTGAATCGCCATCACCGCCTGCGCCAGCCGCCCGTCCAGCTTCTCATCCCACTGCGCATGCGAGCCCAGCCCCGGCGGCACTCCGTGCGCCACCACTTCAAAGACGCCGCCAACGGAATCGCCGGCACGTAGCGCTTGATCCACTTCGGCCCTCATTTTAGTTTCCGTGGCCTCGTCAACGCATCGCAATGGCGCTTCGAGATTGGCGCAAACGCCCTCGATATCCTGCCAGGAAGCGGCCCGCTCCGATCGAACGCGTCCCACCGCAATCGTGTGACTCAAAATCTCAATTCCGAATTCCCGCAGTAGCGATTTCGCAAACGCGCCCGCGGCCACACGCGCCGCCGTTTCTCGCGCTGATGCCCGCTCCAAAATATATCGCGCATCATGAAAATTGAATTTGAGCGCTCCGGCGAGATCCGCATGCCCCGGCCGCGGCGACGTCATCTCCTTCTTGCTGTCGTCCGCGCCTTCCGAGTCTTCCACAGGGAGCGCCTTCTCCCAATTGGGCCAGTCGCGATTTTCAATGCGAACTGCGATTGGCGCGCCAATCGTTTTGCCGTGCCTCACGCCCGCCAGAATATCGGCGTGATCTTTTTCGATGCGCTGCCGGCCGCCGCGCCCGAATCCGAGTTGCCGCCGGTGCAGCTCGCGATCAATAAATTCGAGATCCACGGGCATGCCCGCAGGCAGTCCCGAAATCCAGGCAATCAGCGCCTGGCCGTGCGATTCGCCCGCCGTAAAGAATCGGAACATTGTGTGTGAGCGCCCAAGCACCGGCGCGAACGTTGCATTCTACCGGACGCATACCTCGCGGTAAAGCCGCGCACCTCGTGGAAATATCCTTCCTGGCGATTTCGCTCGATGGGAATGTAGCTCACCTCTTTAGAGGTGAGGATTTGCGGCCTTGAGAAAGCCAACGCATTCATGCTCTGGAGGAGATGCCTTGACGCCCCGCGCCGTGAACGCTACGCTCTCTCCGACTGGCACCACGCATGTGACAAATGACGCTTGAATCGAGCGACACCCAGAGCTTCTTCGGCCTTGTGTCGGATTCCCTCAAACGCCAAGTCCTGGCCTTCCAGGACTACACGCTTCTGGTCGCCCGCGCGATTGCCAATATCTTCACTCCTCCATGGTATTGGACAGACACGATGAGCCAGATGGACGCCATCGGCGTCGGCTCTCTTCCGATCGTAGTCACCGCAGGATTTTTCATCGGTGTCGTTCTTCTCCTCCAAACCGCTGCCCAATTCCAGCGTTTCGGCGAAACGGCGCTCACAGGTGACATCGTTTCGCTCGCCCTGGTTCGCGAACTCGGTCCGACAATCACCGCCCTTCTCGTCGCCGGCCGCAACGCATCCGGAATCGCCTCGGAGTTAGGCTCCATGGTCGTCACCGAGCAGGTGGACGCCATGCGCGCCCTCGGCACCGATCCATCGCGCAAACTCGTAACGCCGCGCGTCGTCGCCACGATTCTCATGCTGCCGCTGCTCACTGCTGTCGCGGATTTGGTGGGTCTCATCGGCGGTTTTCTCGTCTCCGCATTGCAACTTCGCCTGGCGCCCGCGGAGTTCTGGCATCGCGCCATCAACGTCCTCTCATTCGGCGACTTGATGCAAGGCGGCGCGAAGCCGCTCATCTTCGGCCTTATCATCTCAAGCGTTGGCTGCTACTTCGGTCTGGCGGTTCGCGGCGGCACGCAGGGCGTCGGTCGCGCCACCACCACGGCCGTCGTTGTCTCCTCGGTTGCCATCATCGTCGCCGACTCATTTCTCTCCAAACTGTTCCTCTACATGTTCTGATCTCGATGGCCGCTCCCCATTTTCAGCCGCCTCGATTCCGTTCGACACGTTTTGCGCCGTTCCGACTTATAATTCAGCGCATGAGCGCTTCAGTTTCGGCGGCGATTAAGGGCGGCTCGCTCTTCGCGCACCAATTCGCACGGAGCGCGGATGAGTGATGCGACTGCCGCTAAGCCCCTCGTCATCTTCCAGGACGTCCACCTCGGCTTCGACGAGGGCGAAGTTCTGCGCGGAATTTCCTTCGAGCTCGTTGACGGGGAAACGAAAGTTTTGCTCGGTGAAAGCGGCTCCGGCAAGACGCTCATCCTCAAGCTCGCTGCCGGCCTTATCCGCGCCGATTCCGGCAAAATCATTGTGATGGGCCAGGACATCGAAGCCATGACCGAAACCCAGCTCCTCGAATTCAGGCGCCAGCTCGGCTTCGTTTTTCAGGAGGGCGCGCTTTTCGATTCGCTGAGCGTCGAGGACAACGTTGCATTTCGTCTCGACGAAGAAAACGTGGACCAAAGTGAAATCGAGCAGCGCGTCCGCGAGGCGCTGCGCTTCGTCGAAATGGAGCAGGCCATAGACAAATTTCCGGATGAGCTCTCGGGTGGGATGCGCCGCCGCGTTTCGATTGCCCGCGCTCTGGTGAATAAGCCTTCCATCGTTTTCTACGATTCGCCCACAGCCGGCCTCGATCCCGTCACTTCGCAAACGATCATCACGCTCATCATGCGCCTGCGCGACACGCTCGCTGTAACTTCCATCGTAGCTACGCACCGGTTACAGGACGCATTCGGCCTGGCGAATTATCGTTTCGATGCAAAATCGGATAAGGTCGTCGCGCTTCCGAAAAATGGCGGCAGCAGCGCTGCCCATCCGACAAATGTGATCGTCTTGCGCGAGGGCCAAATCTATTTCCAGGATGCAGCAGACACTTTACTGAAATCCAAGGATGCGTACCTGAAGCAATTTCTCGCGTCGGCGGAATGAACAGCAGCGGAATGAATCGGCACCAAGCTTCGTAGCTCAGGAGGGATACGATGGCGCAACGGAAGCAACTAACCTGGACCGAGTTGCGTGTGGGAGTATTCGTACTAATCGGGCTGTTCATTATGGCCGCAGCAATCTTCTACGTCACCGGCGGCGGCACATTCGGTCCCAAATATCGTCTCACCGCCTATCTGCCGGAAGTCGAGGGTCTGAAAGTCGGCGCGCCCGTTGCCCTCAGCGGCTTCGAAATCGGCACCGTCGAAGCCATCCGCCTCAATCCCAAGCCCGTCGATCCGCTCCATAACATCGAAGTGGTGATGCGCATTGAGAAGCGCTATCAGGACAGCATCCGCTCCGATTCCGTCGCCAGCCTCGTCACTCAAGGACTTCTCGGCGATCGATATGTCAACGTCACCCGCGGAATCACTGGGCAGCCCCTAGCCTCCGGCGCTGTCGTCCAAACTTCGGAAGAGAAAGCCATGCAGCAAATTGTCGAGCGCGGCGTCGAGCTCGAGGAAAATCTCGGCACGCTCACCGATCAAATCAACTCAATCGTCGTGAATCTGAAGCAAGGACACGGCACCCTTGGCAAGCTACTCAACGATCCCGAGCTGTACAATCATGTGAATTCCACCGTTGGCAGAGCGGACGCCATGATCGCCAACATACAAGCGGGCCAGGGAACGCTGGGGAAGCTCGTCGCCTCGGATGAGTTGTACGGCAAGGTCAACACGACCATGGGCCACGCGCAGGATATTCTGGGCGCTGTGCGCGACCAAAAGGGCACGCTCGGCAAAATTGTCTACGACCCCGCCGTCTATCAGAGCGCCAAAGATTTTCTGGATAACGGCAACTCTGTGATCGCCAACGTCCAGGCCGGGAAGGGAACTCTCGGCAAATTGGCCACCGACGATACGCTCTTCGCGAATTTGCGCGATGCATCGGCCAATGTTCGCGACGCCACCGCCAAACTGAATACCACGCAGGGCACGGCCGGCAAATTCTTCACCGATCCGAAGCTCTACGACAATTTGACCGGCGTAACCGGCGACATGCGCGAACTGCTCTCGGACTTCCGCCAGAATCCGAAGAAGTTCCTGCACGTGAAGATTTCGATTTTCTGAGTTGGCCTTTGAAAGCTGCGATTCAGCTGGCTGGCGGGTGAAAGAATTTTCGCAAGCCAGCAAACGTCTTTTGAATTTGAAGCATCTGTGCACAATACTTGAGGCGGCATAGTGCGTCCGGACGAGTCGGGGAGAAACCGTAGATGATGATGGTGCATACGCGCGCGTACGGCGGCGTCGCAAGATTCATTGTGGTCGGGACGCTCTTCGCGGCGTCGGTTGCTGGAATTCTCGCGCGGTCAATGAAGGACACGCCGCTGCAGCTTTCGCGCAACGTGCTCGCGCGTCCGGCGGGAGCCGCGTGCGTGCAGCCGCGAACTTCGGCGGCTACCTTCGCAAAAATGTACGGTGAGCTGCCCCTTGGCTTCGAAGCCAATCTTGGCCAGACCGATCCCCAAGTCAAATTTATTTCTCGCGGCGCTGATTCCACTCTTTTTTTGACGCCGACGGATGCCGTGCTTACCCTTCGCGCTAATCAGATAACGCAGCGCGCTTTGCGCATGTCACTTGAAGACGCAAACACCAGCGCCGAGGTGCGCGGCCTTGAGCCGCTACCTGGGAAAAGCAATTATTTCATCGGAAATGATCCTCGCAACTGGCACACGAATGTCCCCGCCTATTCCAAAGTGAATTACCACGGAATCTATCCGGGTGTGGACGTCGTTTACTACGGCAGCCACCGCTCACTCGAATACGATTTCGTCGTCGCTTCCGGCGCGGATGCCGGGCGCATTCGTTTGAAAATCGCCGGCGCGGACCGCGTTTCAATTTCGCCCAACGGCGATCTCGTCATGAAGACCGCCGGTCGCGAAGTACAGTTGAAACGCCCGCGAATCTATCAGCGCGACCGCGACACCGAGAGACAGGTGGACGGCGGCTATTTCCTCGCCAGCGCCGATGAAGTCGGCCTGCGCCTCGGTTCATACGACCGCAATCGCGAACTCATCATTGATCCTGTACTTCAATATTCGACATTTCTCGGCGGCACGACTTCGGACACCGCCAACGCCATCGCCGTGGACTCGAACGGCGACGCCTTCATCACGGGAAGAACGAGTTCAGCGGATTTCCCGACCACGTCCGGAGCCTCACAGACATCGCTCCGCGGAGCAACAAACGCGTTCGTCACCGAATTGAATCCCACCGGTAGCGCGCTCGTTTACTCCACCTATCTTGGCGGCACAAACGCCAGCGGAACGAATGGCGATCAGGGAATGGCCATCGCCATCGACTCGCAAGGCGATGCCTACGTCACTGGCAGCACCGATTCGGCCAACTTTCCGATATCCAACGCGTTCCAATCGACACTCAAAAATCCTGTCGGCGATGCATTTGTCACCGAATTGAATTCGACGGGCTCCGCGCTCCTTTACTCAACGTATCTCGGCGGCAGCGGAGCTGCCGGCGATGTCGGAAGTGGAATCGCAGTTGATTCGAATAACTCAGCGTACGTCACCGGGAAGACCACTTCCGCGGACTTTCCCGTTCAAAACGCGCTGCAAGGCACGCTCAATAACGCAACCAGCGCCGGATTCGTCACGGAATTCAGCGCTGGTGGTGCGTCGCTCGTCTATTCCACCTATCTCGGCGGCTCAGGCACCGCTGGCGAAAGCGGCGCCGCAATCGCAGTGGATTCCTCTGGCGACGCCTACGTAACCGGAGCGACATCTTCCGCGGATTTTCCAACAACCAGCGGCGCCTATCAAACCGCCCTCAAGGGAACTGGTTTCAACGCATTTTTCACTGAAATCAAAACGGGCGGCGTGTCATTTGTATATTCGACTTTTCTTGGCGGCTCGACCGCCGACGGCGGGCTCGGTTTCGGCATCGCTCTTGATCCCAGCAACAATGTCTACCTGACCGGCCTCACTTCCGCTCCCGATTTTCCGATTACCGCGGGCGGGGCGCAGAGCACGCTGACAGGAACGGGCGGCCACGCCTTCGTCGCCAAAATATCGCCGGGCACCAGCGGCGCCGCGGGCCTCGTTTATTCCACATTTCTCGGTGGCAGCAATAACGCCGCCGTGGCCGACGTTGGGCGCGGAATTGCCGTGGACGTCTCGGGAGACGCCAACGTCACCGGTACCACGTTGTCGGCCGATTTCCCGGTAACGCTGGGCGCCCTGCAGACAACCTTAAAAAGCGCAGGCGGAAACGCGTTCGTCACGCGCTTGAACGCCACGGGCACCGCGTTTCTCTACTCCACTTATCTCGGAGGCAGCAATGCCCTCGGTGACGCTGGCCAGGGCATCGCGCTCGATCCAAACGGCGCTGCCTACGTCGCCGGCAGAACTTCCTCCTCCGATTTCCCGACCACCACCGGCGTTCTCCGTCCGAATTTCACGGCCGCGAGTGGTCAAACCAACGGCTTCGTGGCTAAGCTCGCCGCCAACGCCGTTATCGGAATCGCTCCAAGTTCAATCGATTTCGGCAATATATTGCTGAACAAATCCGGCCCAGCGCAGCTCGTCACTTTCACGAACAATTCGTCCGCGCCTCTAACGCTTTCGCCAGCGCCCGCTCTTTCCGGCGTCAACGCGTCTGAATTTCAAATTGCCTCCAACTGCGGCACGCCCGCGGCAACAATCACATTGCAGCCGGGCGCCAGTTGCACCGTCACCGTGAATTTCACTCCCGTATCGCTCGGCGCCGCCAGTGCTACGCTCATGTTCTCGGATGGCGATCCAAGCAGTCCGCAAGTCGTGCCCCTTACTGGCAACGGCTATCTTGATTTCACGATTTCCGCGACGACTCCCACGGCACTCAGCGATGGCAATACAACAACCTTCACCGTCACTGTCACTCCCGTTGATGAATCCACCCAGACGGTCGGCCTATCCTGCCTCGGGGCGCCCGCAGGCGTTACGTGCGCCCTCGCGCCAAACACAGTTACGCTTGACGGTGCGGACGCGGAATCTTCTATCGGAACCATCACGGTCGCATCGTCTATAAAGACAGGCGCCGCGCACGGTTCTCCATCGGGGAAATTCGGCGGGGAGGGTGCACTGATCGTGCTGGCGTTTATGACTATCGCTGGTTTGGCGATGACGCACAGGCGCTCGCTGCGCCTCAGTTTCGGCGCCGCAGCGCTCGTGTGCCTGCTGATAGCCGGATGCAGCAGCGGCCCCCCAGGTACGCCAGCCGGCGCATACAACCTGCAAATCACAGGCACCGCCACCCCCGGCGGCCAAACCCACTTCGTAGTAGTCGTCCTGACGATTGATTAGTGGAGATGCTTTGAAAAAGTGAAGCGTGTCACTCCGAGGAGGACCCGACGAGGGTCCGACGAGGAATCTGCATTTCTCTTTTGAAATTCTAAATTCTCAAACTTCGAAGGGTGTACCGCAGTTCGTCGCGCCGGCCTGCCCTGAGCTTTCGAAGGGCA
>Ga0209624_10000568_pt1 | contig 32612 bp, 32 predicted proteins | sample JacPinW_OM2H0_O1_FD_188565 | JGI IMG/M metagenome (GOLD analysis project Ga0209624, IMG submission 188565) | Forest soil microbial communities from Algoma, Ontario, Canada - Jack Pine, Ontario site 1_JW_OM2H0_O1 (SPAdes) (version 2) | ecosystem: Environmental > Terrestrial > Soil > Boreal...
CACGGCGTTGTTGACGTACTCGCGGTCGAAATGGCTGGGGATGGTGGCGCGAAATCTTTGCAGGGCTGCGGAGAGGTCGGGAGCCTGACGGGCGGCGGTTCCGCCATCCCCGAGGCTTTGGTCCTTGGCGGTGGCTCCTCCCGCAACGGGCAGGAGAGCAGCGACGCCGGCGCCGGTGAGAAACGTACGTCGTTCCATCCTCGATTCCTCCCTTATACTTTGGACGCGTACGGTAGGGAGCCACACGAGGCGCGTCAACACGAGCTCTATCGGACCGGGCGGCGGTTACTCATGATAGATAGAAAAATCCCACGTTTACGCGACCGTTTGTGACGGGTGGAGATCGGCGCCATCGCGCAAGATTCGCGATCGAGCGGCAGGCGGCGGCCCGCTCTGCTTTGCTCTTCACCTTTTCGGACGTTCTGCTGCTGCCTCGATCAAGCCTGCTTCGAGCGGTGAAGCCTACCTAGCGCTCGCTATGGGATGACGCCCTTGGTGCCACTCCGGTCGTTCCAGAGGCGAGGCAAGCTCGTAGGCCCGCAATCCGCAACTCCGACGTCCCCGTCCGTCATTCGCAATGTCCGCTTAACGTCGATTCGAGACGTCGCTCAGACGTCTCAAATACGCAAAGAGCGGCATTCCCGTCATAGCCGAGTCCGCAATGCTAGGCGGGGGAAAGCCATCGTTCGACCGATCGCGGTTCCCGGCCAGGGCGTGACCTAATGGCTTAATCTTCTGCGCCCACTTGGAACTGCTTGCCAGGGTATCACGTGGGGGCTCGCAGTCTGAGCTACGTCACTGTGCTCGGCGTCAGCCGTTGCAGCCAATCCTGCACACGCTTGTCTTCGCAGACAGCAACGTTGAACCGCATCCATGCTGAGCGTTCGAGATGCGGACGAAAGACAGCGCCTGGCGCTAGCATGATCCCATGGCGTTGCGACGCCTCCGCCAGCGCAAGGGAGTCCTCAATGTGCGGGAATCTGGCCCAGACGAACATGCCGTCTGCAGGCTCAACGTACAATTCCAGTCCGATGCGCTCGAAGGCGCGCACCACGTTGAGGCGCGCTTCTCCTAACCGCTCGTGCAAGCGCGACAAATATTTGCGGTAGTGGCCGTCCACTAGCATGAGATAGATCAGCCGCTCGGTGAATTGCGAGGTGGTGATGCTCGTCAGCATCTTGATGTCGGCGAGCTCGTTGGCAATGGCCTGCGAGCAGGCGAGGAAACCCACGCGCAGGCTGCCGGACAGCGTCTTGGAAAAGCTACGCGCATAAATCACTCGGTTGAGCTGATCGAGCGTCGCAAGCCGAGGCGTCGTCCTCACTTGGAGATCGCAGAAGATATCGTCCTCCACGACGGTGAAGTTGTGGCGCTCGGCTGCCTGCAGCACCTTAAACGCCACGTGCGGGCTCATGTCGGTTCCGGTCGGATTCTGCATCACCGACTGAGTGAAATAGACCTTGGGTCGGTGGGCCGCGGCCAGCTTCTCTAGAATGGCGACGTCCGGGCCGTCGCGATTGCGCGGCACCGCAAGCATTTCGATGCCCTGCAGGCGCAAATTGCCGAACAAGTTGTAGTAGCCGGGGTCGTCGACCAGCGCTGCGTCGCCGGGCTTGAGCAAATAGCGGATCACGAGTTCAAGCGCGTGACTGGTGCCTTGCGTCAACAGGATTTGGCCTGCACTGGCGGTGATGCCGAGGTCGGCCAGCATCAGCGCCAAATGCTCGCGCAATGGGAGATAACCGAACGGGTGCCCGTATTCGAGCAAATAGGGGCCGTTCTTGCGCGCGAGCACATTGAGGCTCTGACGAATGCCGGCTTCGTCGAGCCAAGAATTGGGCAGCCACGGGCCGCCAGCTAGGATAGCGTTCTCGTCCGCCTCCAGTAGTCTGCGGATGAGCCAGATCAGCTCCTCGTTGCGTTTTAGATTGTCGGATGGGACAGCACGCGCCCCATCCGCGGGCGCAAGTGGATCCGACGTATAGAAGCCCGCGCCGCGGCGCGACCGCAGATAGCCCATCGCAACCAGACGGTCGTAGGCCTCGACCACGGTGAAGCGGCTGACCTTGTATGTGTTCGCGAAGTTGCGGATCGACGGCAGCTTGGAGCCCGGCCTCAGATGCCGATCGTGGATCTGTCGCTTGATGCCTTCGACAATCTGGTCACCGAGAGGCTGGTCGCCATTCTGACTGATGCTGAGGGAGAGCATGCCGAAGTCCCACCTCGCTGAACTGGCCCGGTCGGTCGACCGGTACAGTCACGGCAACTGACAGCTAAATTGTCTATTGCCGTATAAGCAAGTGTTAGGCACTGAGGCGCGGGTGTCAAGGGAGAGACCGAGAGCAACAGGTGGATCTCGCTGCGGCGCCCCACAAGCAGCTTCCCAGACCCCGAAGGGAGACAAATCCATGAAAAAGTTCGCCTTCATTCTTGCTTTGGCGGTGCTCGCCGCGAGCCCGTCTTTCGCCGACAATATGCCGGTCAACGCCGATGGCCTCACATGGGGCGCCGCGCCGCCGGTGCTACCGAAGGGCGCCCAGATCGCGGTCCTATCGGGGGACCCATCCAAAGACGGACTTTACGTACTGCGGTTGAAGATGCCGGCGAACTACAAGATTCCAGCCCACAATCATCCGACGTCGGAATACGTGACCGTTATTTCCGGCAAGTTCCATATCGGAATGGGTGACAAACTTGACGGGAAGAAGGGGGTCGAACTCCGCGTTGGCGGTTTTGGTGAAGCGCCCGCGCACATGAACCATTATGCTTGGGCATCGGAGGAGACCGTCGTGCAAGTACACGGTCAAGGCCCATTCGCGATAACATATGTGAATCCGGCTGACGATCCAAGCAAGTAGTCGAGAAGCGCCCAATTCGATCAAAAAACCGAAGTAAGACTATCTTGGGCGTCCTACGTTGTTTCGCAGTCGGCGCGAGCGCACCAACATCGCGAAAGTTCAATTGAGCGCCGCCAGACCTCAGAAGGCGAAAGCTGCCTGACGGCCCTTTTTGTGGCGAGAACGGCACGTGAGCAAAATGATGACCAGCCAGGTCGACTTTCTCGAAGCCGGATCCGGTCCCCTGGTCATGCTGGTGCATTCCAGCGTGTCAGGCGCTCGCCAATGGCGCGGGCTGATGGACAATTTGAAGAGCCATTTTCACGTCCGCGCAGTGAACCTGTTCGGATATGGCAAGACGCCTCCCTGGCCGGCCGAGACAAGACAATCGCTTACCGATCAGGCGCGCCTCGAAGCGGCCCTTCCTGCTGGCGCCGACGAAATTTATCTCGTCGGTCATTCGTTCGGTGGGGCGGTCGCCATGAAGGTTGCTGCGCGCCTGTCGGGCCGCGTCGCGAAATTGGTGCTCCTCGAACCCATTCCCTTCCAGCTGCTGGCGCAGGCCGGCCGCGGGGACGCCCACGCCGAGGCAATTAGTTTGCGCAACATTGTCAAGAAATATGGAGCCGTCGGCGAATGGTCGATGGCGGCGGAGAAATTTGCAGACTATTGGACCGGGGCGGGAACGTGGCAGGAGATGCCCCCAGATCGGCGCCTCACCTTCTCCGAGGCCCTCAAGCCGAATTTCTTCGAATGGGATGCGGTGATGGATGACACGACGCCCGTCGAGGAATGGGCAGCCCTGTTGCCGCGGGCGACGTTGTTGGCGTTCGATCCTGCTGGCGTCTCGCCCACCCGAGAAATCGCGGCGATCCTCAGCCGATCTTGTCCAGATTGGACCTTCGCAACGGTGCCGGGCGCCGGTCACATGGCCCCGATCACGCGCTCCGACCTGATCAATCCCCTAGTCTGCTCATTCTTGGAGTCGACTGCGCAGAACAAAGAACTTGTGGGTGTCGAAGGATGGCGCCCTCCGCGATAGGCGAGCGAGTGCAATATCAAGCCCGAGCAAAAGCAAGCGGACCTATTCGACTCGCGATACCCCAGCGGAGCGGTGGTCTCGCCTCTATGTCGATGTCCGCGCCGGTTGCGGTCGCGCCGCGATAAAGGTCGCCCTCTTTCTCTACCGGGGCGTCGCCGCGCGCTTGGCCACGTCCGTTGATCGAATGGAACCAGCATGAGTACCCCCGTCGCCCGCATTTCTCACGGGGTTGACGCTTAATGTACCGGCTGGGGGCGGCGAGGGCGGATGTCTCGTATGGTGTCGCGGCGGCTTTGGCGCATCGAATGTGGCGGAGTTCGTCGTGTCGACGAGATCCTCGTCGACGAGCGCGATGCCGACCACGCGCCGCACGACCAGCGTCTCGGCCTCGTGCTCGACCAAGGCCGGATCGCGCGGGCATCAATGAAGCAGGCCGCCGGGCGGCGCGTAAGCCCAATTACCTTGTCGGCCGTGCTCGGCAGCGCCCGCGTCCGACGTGAGTGCGCCCGCCATCAAAGGACTCAACCACGGCGTGTCCATCGACAAGTGCAAACTCAAACCCCCGTCGGGCTACATTCTGTCGGCATCGGGATGATTCTCTGCTCAGCTTTAAGTCCGTCTGGTAGAAAGAACTTTCGCTGATTGGGCCGCCCGGTGCACCTACATCCTGTGAGAAACGCCGCCTAGGGCTTGATCCCGACAGCGTTGATGAGTCGCGTTGCGCTTTCACTCTCCCTCCGCACGAAGCTCGCGAACTCGGGCTGTGTCATGCCCATTGGCTCGCCCCCGTGCTTTGCGATCCAATCCCGCATGTCCCGCCCAGCGACTACGCCCGCGATATCCTTGGAAAGCTTGTCAACGATGGCGGCTGGAGTACCCGCCGGCGCCCAAATTCCATACCAAATCGGAAAGTCGAATCCTGCTACGCCCGCTTCAGCAATCGTCGGCACCTCCGGAAGCAAAGTTGATCGACGCGCCGTGGTTACTCCTAGTGGGAATAGTTTACCGTCGCGGATTGGGGTTAGGGTGATAGAGATGGGCGCCATCATGTACGTAGTGCGCCCTTCGATCGTGCCCCCGAGAACGTCTACGATTGCATCCGTAGGTCGGGGAGGCACGTCCACCACCTCTATGCCAGCCGCGAGGTTGAATTTCACTATGCCCAAGTGTGTGCCGGTCCCCGCGCCGGTGGAACCAAACTTGAGTTCACCCGGCTTCCTCTTCGCCGCGGCGATGAGCTCACGAACTGTGCCAACGCCGGCCGGCTTGCCGGCGACGAGCACGTAGGGCTGGTTGGTGAGCGAAGCGATCGGAACGAAGTCCTTCAATGGGTCATAGGGAAGATTTTTCGAGATCGCCGCGCTATATGCCTGAGCGCTGGTGTTTATCAGCAGTGTGTACCCGTCGGCCGGCGACTTCGCGACCAATGCGGGAGCCGCCGTGGCGCCCGCGCCGGGGTGGTTTTCCACTGTCACAGGTTGGCCCCACAGCTCAGAAAGCTTCGGAGCGAGGGCGCGGGCTAACAGATCCGGGCCACCGCCCGCTCCGAACGGCTCAATTATCTGCACCGGCTTGGCCGGATAGTCTTGCGCGAACGCGGCATGTGTTGTGGCACACCCAATGGTAAGCACGAGCAATGTGATTGACCGAAGCCTCAATCTCATAGTCTCCTCCTCACGTCGCCCAAAACATGACGATCCCTATCAATATGGATGGGCGCCAGCCTTTAACTCTACCGCCGCTGGCGTCCGCTTTGGCAAGATGTGCTCGCCGGGCCTTTGATGGCCCGCTGGACGCAATTTTCGCGCATATTTGCCAACGTCATCCGCGGGAAAGTTTTGCTCACTCGCGCCGCACCTGCTCCGCCGGTTTGTCCTCGCGGAGGCCGACGTAAACCGTGGGCCGCAGAGGGTTATCGGCCGTGTCCGCCAGGGCCCTACCCGACGGTCCGCGCACGAAAGCGCGGCGCGCCTTGCCCATGTGCTACCGGACGCCACTCCCATCTTCGGAGTGCAGCCCTGCGAGGCGCTGCTCGCGTCACCGTTTCGCCCTCGCTTGGGCGTAAGATGCTTTGGAGTCCATTTCCGAAGGATTCTAGTGATGGCCAAACGACCCGGTAAGCAGATTGCCCAAGCCACCGCCGAGCCGCTAACCAAGGGCGGCGAAGCGTCACAGAAAATCGTGAAGGGCAACGCCGAGGCTCTGACCGCGAGCGGCAGTGCCTCGAGAGCCGCTGTTCAGGAGCTGACCAGGGCGTATCAGGAATTGGCCACCAAGAATGCCAAGAACCTGACCGCTGCTATGCAGGCGCTGGCCGCAGTGAAAAGCCCGGCGGAGTTCATCGAATTGCAGCAGCGGCTGATTAAGGAAGGGGTTGAACCCGCTGTCAGTGATAGCCGGCACATTGCCCAATTGACAACCGCCGTGTTCACTGCCGCCTTCGAGCCAGTGAAAAAGCAGCTCGAGAAGACCGCCCAGACCTAGCCAATCAAGAACGCTTTTCTTCGAAAGTCTCCAAGCCCGTCCCCTTAAGCCGCGGCGTTCAGCGCGGCGCTGTTGACCGTTATGCTCGCGCGGTTGCGCACTGCTGACAACCACAACGATCGCTCCGGAGAAATCCGGCCCATCGCACGTAGGGATCGGGGTCGTGTTATCGGCGACAGAGCCGCTTCGAAGACAACAAGAGAGGTTAATCGGTTCCAGAGGAGAAGGAGACAGCGAGATGCCGGACGCGCCGAGAGTCCATGTCAGCGCTATGGAAGGTAAGGGCGCATACAATAGGAGTGTAGCAATCCAGCGCTGATTTGTCGGGGCCAAGGACGGCCCGGTGTTTGGCGGCTTTCACCGTTCGCAAGCCTCCTGCTCGTGCGAGCAAACTTAGAGGCGCCAGTCTTCCGCGTGCGAACGGTGGCTGCCTCCAAACTGCCACTTGACCGTCGTGGTCCGCAATGACGGCTTCACGTCGGAAGCGGCAGTAGTACCGCCCTCCGCGCTAGGTATCCGTGGCGCCGAGGGGCACGGCAAAACTTGAGCCATGACGCCTCTCAGAGGGGTCCGGCTTCATGCGCGCTTCGAATGTCGAAAACAGGTGAATACGGAGCAGAACACGGTCCCTCTCCGTTCGGAACCAACGTACGCGACCCGTCGATTTAAAATACAGGGCTCTTGAAAGAGCGTAAGATGGAGGTCATCAATGTTTCTGCGTCACGCTCATTCGGCGCGTCGTCAGATGTCTCGAACGGGTCGCCGTCGCGAGATTTCGGTTCAGTTAAATTGACATTCTTGCAAACGCCTACGGTCTCGCAAGCGGCAAGCACGATAGAATTTCTATCGGGCGATGGTGAGATGGCGAGATTGATGCGCGGCCACGACTGGTCGCAATCTTCTCTCGGTAGCCCAGAGCATTGGCCGCAGCCGCTTCGTACCGCTGTGCGTTTGATGCTTACGACTGGCCATCCCATGTATATTTGGTGGGGCCACGACGGCGCATGCCTTTATAATGACGCTTATCGTTCGTCGATCGGACCTGAGCGACACCCGTGCTCATTGGGGCGGCCCGCCCGCGAGGTTTGGGACGAAATATGGGAGATCATCGGACCGCAAATTGACCAGGTGATGTCAGGTGGGCCCGCAACCTGGCACGAAAATCAGCTCGTCCCCATTACGAGAAATGGGAGGCGAGAGGACGTCTATTGGACTTATAGCTACGGACCTATCGACGACCCCGCATCCCTCAATGGAATTGGTGGGGTGCTGGTTATCTGCAATGAGACTACGGCCACCGTCTTGGCGGAGCGGCGGCTCGCCGAACAGATCACCCGGCAACAGCGTCTCTTTCAACAAGCCCCCAGCTTTATCGCAATGCTGGAAGGTCCAGAGCACCGGATAAGTTTCGCTAATGCCGCTTACATGCGGCTTGTGGGCGATCGGCCAGTGATCGGCCGAACCGTTGCGGAGGCACTCCCTGAAGCTGCTGCTCAGGGCTACGTGGACCTCCTGGACAGTGTTTTTCGAAGCGGAACGGCTTCGACGTCATTCGGCGCAAAATATGTCATGGAAGCCGAACCAGGCGGCGCGATCCGGCGCTATGTCGATTTTGTCTATCAGCCAATTGAAGATGAGGACGGCCGAGTGACAGGCATCTTCGTCGACGGCCACGACGTGACCGCGCAAAAGGAAGCCGAGATCGCCCTGTCAAACAACGCCGCACTTCGTGAGCAATTTATCGCGGTCTTGGGACATGACCTACGCAATCCACTTGCCGCCATCAATGGCGGTATGAATTTGTTGACCAAAACATCGTTAGACGAAAAGGCCAAGGCTATTGTTGACTTGGTTCGAGGCAGCGCCACACGCATGGCCGCGCTGATCGACAATGTCTTGGACTTCGCCCGTGGCCGCCTCGGCGGCGGCCTTCAGCTGGAGCGCAGCTCGGCGGGGAATTTGGAGCCTCTACTCCGCCACGTCATCGCGGAGCTGCAAACTAGCGCCCCAGATCGCCTGATCGACATTGGTATCGCTATGACCGAGTCCGTTGACTGTGATCGAGGTCGAATTGGCCAACTGGTGTCAAACCTGGTCGGCAATGCCATCGATCACGGAGCGCCTGACCAGCCCATCCAAGTCTCGGCCGCGACGCAGGACGGGTGGTTTGAGCTTTCGATCACCAACGCCGGGGAAGAAATCCCTCCCGCGGCGCTTGAGCACATCTTCGACCCCTACGCGCGAGGCGCCCATCGGCCGAACCGTCAAGGTTTAGGGTTGGGTCTGTATATCTCCAACGAGATCGCGAAGGCGCACGGCGGCACACTCGGTGTAATATCGACAAGGGATCAAACCCGTTTCACGTTTCGGATGCCATCTCGGACCATTTGATGCGATGACGGCTCAGCTGCAATGCAAAACAGCAGCTCGCCCACTGAACGATGGTCGGTGTGACGCGACCGATCAGGCGGCTACCAACTCTCTTATTTTGTGGGTTATCTCAGCGGGATCATACGGTTTTGGTATGAAGAGTGCGCCAGAGGGCAAGCTTTCTTCGGTCACCTTTACGTGCCCCGAAGTAACAATGATTTTTACCGGGGGCCATCGTCCGCGAACATAGTGGGCGAGCTTCAGCCCATCCATCGAGCCCGGCATGTCGACATCCGTCACAATAAGACGGATTTCCTTGTGCAGTTCGAGCAGAGCAATGGCAGCGTCGGCGCTGCCCGCCTCATAAACCTCGAAGCCAGCGTCCTCGATGAGGTAAACCGTCCCCATCCTGATCAGAGGTTCGTCCTCCACGATCAGAACCGCGACGCTGGGCCTCATCGATTCTCCCATAAAGGCGAAACTGCGTTCTAAACCAAATGTTCAAGCAATTCGGTAATCCGCCTTCATAGAGCTGCGCGCCGCTACCGAGAGGCAGCCAAGATTTGTGCGGCAGTCGCGGCGTGCTCGAATCGAGTGGTGCAAATTCGGCGAGAGAACCCGCTTCGCGTTTCAACGGGCCTGCCTCAGATTGCGACGTGCACGGCCGCGATCCGCAATGTCCGGTTCACGTCGATACCGTTGAAAAACTCCAAAAACGCGCTAGCTACAAATTCTCGCATTTGCGCCGCAACTCTCAGTATCGATGCCGACTGTGCCGTTGAGGCGGATACGAGGGTGACCGAGGGCGAACGTCGTCTCTTAGCTGGGTCCCGGAGTAATTTTCGTCGAAGCTGTGTTCAGCCACGGGACTTGTGATCGGTCGGAAAATCCCAGTTTTTCAGCACAATCCGTCGACAGCAGCCGTCCGCTATGCGCCCACACGACTATCAAGCCGCCGGCTAGATCGGGTTCGACCCGGATGCATTGATCGGGATCCTGCGCATCGCGAACGCGATCGGCAACGCAGCGGCGCAAAGCAGCGCCATGACCCAGAATGCGCGCGGGCCGAGCGCGCCGTAGAGCGGACCGGATACCAGTGTCATGATGGCGGTCATCGTGCCGACGGCGACGCCGCCATAGATCCCCTGAGCTGTCGCGGCAAGGGCCGGCGGGACAACCACAGAAGCATCTGCATGCAGGCTAGATGCAATAGCGCGAATGTCAGACCATGCAGCGGTTCCACAAGCGCCATCGCCGGCAACCAAGCGGTGACAGCGGTGACGCTCCAGCGCACGATCCCTTCGCTGACCGCCCGGGTGGCCGAGCCGGCTGGCCCGACCGCCTCAGCAACGTCCGAGTCGCCACCACCGACAACCTCCGGGTCATGCCGACGGATAAGATCGCACTGGCCAAACTGCGATGGGCGAACGCGCCCCGCGCCGCTGACAATAGACGCCGGATCGCCGGTATCGAGCGGCGCAAGGCGCTCGAGGACCGCGAAGAGGCGAAGCGCGCGCCGCTCGTTCGCGTCGAGGCCGATCTCTTTGAGCGTGGGGCCGTGTTGGCGGTCCTCTTATGGAACCGTCTTCACGTGGCCGCCTCAATCAATCTGCGCAGTCGACAGACTTGCGAACGTAAGAGCCTCTCTCGTCACGGGTTGAAATGTACTCCGTCGTGCAGAGTTCCCCGGTCGCGCCGAGGGCACTGTTTGATTGCGCGACGTGATGCGCGGCAGCGATGGTTGATCCATGGGAGGTGAAAGTCGAGCTCAGCGTTACTTCGCGAGCGCAAGCCGTTCCACAAATAAAGATTGCGCAAGCGGTAGAGATTAGCAACTTTGTCATAGGTAGATCCTCGCTTGTGTTAATTCAACAACTTTTAGGGTTACCCCGTTGTTGCCGTCAGCATGCGGTGATGGTTAAGGAATGGTGACGCGCTTCGAGTGACGACGCCTTGCGGCGGAAAGTCGCCGAGGTTTGACGGCGCGCGATCGACGCAGATAATTCTCTCCAGGTCGCGGGAGTGCTCGAGGCGGTTCATGCGTCATGGCCGCGGCCGCCAGAGGTATCCTCGGGACAAGGCCAAGCCCCCGGCATTCAGCGTCCCTCCGGCGTTGGTAAAGACCGTTGTGAGTCAAGGTGAATGCTCTATCGACATCCTCCGGCGGCCGCCGGAATAGTGCTTGCCGCGCCCGGTGTAGCCGACGACAGATTTTTCCGGGAGCTAGCGGTCGCGAAACTTCAGCACCTTGCGGTCCTTCGGCTCGCTGAGAGCCGCCGCCACGGCCTGCGTGAGGTCCTGTTGAGTGAAAGGCTTAGCCAAGGTTGGCCGCTGCGGGTCGAGGCCCGGGGGAAGCTCGGCAAATCCCGTAGCCAGAATTACCGGCAGATGCGGCCAGTTTTTCCCAATTTGCTCGATGAGCTCGAAGCCCGTCATTCGAGGCATGGCGTGATCGGTAAGCACGAGTTCAATGGAGTTCTCGCGCCGCAGAATATCGAGGGCCTCGGACGCGGAGGCAGCTTCGAACACCTTGTGTCCGAGGTCAGTCAGCATCGCACTCATGTTGGTGAGGACAAGGGGATCGTCGTCGACCACCAGCACGGTCAAATTTTTAGTAGCGATTAGCGGCGCGGGCGGCGGCGCGCTATTGGCCACAGTGGTTTGAACCTTCTCCGAGATTGGCAACCACAGCTCGACTGTGGTGCCCTTGCCTTTTTTACTGTTCAAGATCAGTTGCCCGCCCGATTCCTGGACCAAACCGTGCACCATGGGCAGGCCCAGACCGGTGCCCTTGCCCACTTCCTTGGTTGTGAAGAACGGATCCACCGCCTTCGCAAGCGTTGCTTCGTCCATGCCCTCGCCGGTGTCAGTCACCGACAGACAAACATACGATCCGGGACGCAACCGAGCGTGCTCCGCTGTCACAGTTTCAGACCGAGCCGCCACAACGATGGGTCCGCCTTTCGGCATTGCGTCCCGAGCGTTGACCATCAAATTCAGCAGAGCCATTTCCAGCTGGTTGGGATCGGTTTTGACCTCACTCAGGCCAAGCGGGAATCGGGTCTCGATGATCACTGAAGGACCGAGCGACCGCTCGAGCATCTCGGTCATGCCTCGCACCAGCATCGGAATATCGACCGCTTGAACGTTAAGTTCGCGTCGGCGAGCAAAGACCAGCATGCGTTGGGTGAGCGCCGCGCCCCGCTGCGCGCCACGGATTGCGTTATCGATGAGGCGCGCGACGGATTCGTCGGTTACCCGGCGACGCACAAGTTCCAAACTGCCGAGGATTGCGGCTAGAAGATTATTGAAATCGTGCGCGATGCCGCCGGTGAGCTGGCCGACGGCCTCCATTTTCTGCGATTGGAACAGCGCTTCCCGCGCCCGATCGAGGGCCAGCTGCGCTTCCCGCCGCTCCGTGATGTCGCGAGTGATCTTGGCGAAGCCGATCAGCTTTCCATCATCGTCATGGATAGCGTCGATCACCACATGGGCCCAGAACCGCTCTCCGTTCTTGCGGACACGCCAACCCTCTTTCTCGCATCGTCCCTCTTGGGTGGCCGTCGCAAGGGCGCGCTCCGGATCGCCTTTTTTTCGGTCTTCATCGGTATAGAACCGCGAGAAGTGCTGCCCAATAATCTCTTCCGGTGTATATCCCTTGATGCGTTGAGCGCCTGCGTTCCAACTGGCGACAAGGCCCTCGATGGAGAGCAGGTAGATCGAGTAATCGGTCACGCCCTGCACGAGGAGCTTGAACTGCTCATGGCTGCTTCGAAGGGCGGACTCAGCCGCTCTCCGCTCCGTCAGGTCGCGCGTGATCTTGGCGTACCCGACGAGGTCTCCGTCACGATTGCGGATCGGGTCAATGATGACGCTCGCCCAGAAGCGCCCTCCGTCCTTGCGGACCCGCCACCCCTCACCCTCGAATTTTCCTTCTTCGCGGGCGGCGGCCAGCGCCCTTTCAGGCAAACCCGTTGCGCGATCTTCCGGGGTGTAGAAGCGCGAGAAGTGTTGCCCGACGATCTCCGCTTCTTCATACCCCTTGAAGCGCCGCGCTCCGGGATTCCAGCTCGAAACAATGCCGTCTACATTCAGCATATAGATCGCGTAGTCCGTGACCGCGTCCACCAGCAAACGATAGCGGCCGTCGGTAGTAAGAGACTCGTCAAAACGATGGGCCTGAGGCTGCTCCGACAACGACATCTCTCCCAGGGGGCCGAACTCTAAGGCAACAACTGGTGGCTGATCCAATTGTTGCAGTATCGTATGCCCCAGCCAAAGACGCTCTCTCCGCCGTTTCAAGGCATTCGAAGAGGACGGTCAGCATCATCGCGGGCGAATGGCGCAAGCGAACACGTCGTTCCATTTCGCGAGAAGCCGGCCCCATTTCGGTTCCTCAGTGATCCTGATCCGAATGCCGGGTTGAGCATCGCCGCATGGGTGCAAGCCACGGCGCCACGAATGTGCGCACAGTAGACGCGTCGCGTCAGTTTGGCTGATCGCGGCGGCTAACGGGATCATTTGCGGCAACATGATCCACATTTCGCCTTGTTCCGGCGGGTCTGATCGTGTCGCGGTGAGCGATCGGCCACCGAACAGTGGCGTTCGAAATTAACAGCGGGCGCGTGGCTCGCTCAGCGCGTCACGGCACCGCGGCAGCCATGACCGTATGCCAGAAGAGCGCGGCGAGAAAAGCAACCACAATAATGCGAAGGATAAGACCCTGCTTGTCGATAGCAGAGGCGGTGTCGTCGCGGGAGGTCAGCCGGTCGGGTTCGCTCATGCGAAACTCCTTTGCCGCCCGCCAGCGAGCCAACCTCACCAGACATTGATAAAGATTTCTTAAATCTGCCCTTCGACTGCGGACGCTCGCAGATGCGGGAAGGCGCTTCGGCCCGCCGCCAGACGCGTGAGTCGCCAAGCGCCTCTGAGACGACGACGTCGCCCCATGAAAATTTCGCACTCTGCGGGATCAGGTGCCCGCAGATGATCCGCGTCGTCCTTACTGATGAGGCCTATGACGCCATCGCCTCGACGTTGCCCAAGGGCGCGGCACGGTGGCCGATGCAGCGCGATCGGGGCCAATGCTTCATCCAATTCGAGGCGGCGATGGTCGACCGCATGAGGGCCGTGCGCAGGCCCGGCGAGAGCTATAGCGAAGTCATCTTGAGGCTCGTCGAATTGGAGACGAGCGATGCGAATAGGCCGTGTTGACGGTTTTGATCCAAAACCTTGCTGCCCCAACACGGCCTCGCTTAGGGAAACCATGGCGCGGCGCCGGACATTCTGTTAGGCCTTTGCTCACGAATCCAACGTTATGCGCTAGTAGGGTTTTTTCTTAGCGAACGGCGCAGAGTGAAGAAAGGAGGCGCGAATGTCGACGAAGCATCTGCTCGCACTCCTCAACTCGCATATTGAAGGGGATGAGGAACAGTTCCTCTCGATCGCGCTCCAGGCAGCGGCGCAAGAAGCTAGGCAGGGCCGTAGTGAGGACGCAGATAAGCTGAAGCGGCTTGTCCAAAAGGCGCGCGACCAGCAGCGAAGTGGGCGGCCATCAAGCGGCCAAACCCCGATTCCGCTCGCCCGCCCGCGGGGTGAGCTGCAGGGTTTGGTTGAGAGCGCCTATCCGAAGGTCACGCTCGCAAGCATGGTTTTGTCGGACGAAGTGCGCAGCCGTGTGGCCCGAGTCGTTCGCCAGCAGCAGGAACGCGCCACGTTACGCGACCACGGACAGGCGCCGACGACGCACATGCTACTTGTTGGCCCACCGGGCACAGGCAAGACGATGACGGCATCCGCACTCGCTGGAGAGCTCCATTTGCCGCTGTTCACGGTAAGGTTGGAATCCATCTTCAGCCGCTTCTTCGGAGAAACGGCGGGGAAGCTCCGGCTATTGTTTGACCAGATCGCGCAGACTAGGGGCGTATACCTGCTCGATGAGTTCGATGCGCTTGGCGCGCGGCGTGGCGATCCGAATGATGTGGGCGAAATCCGTCGCGTGCTCAATTCGGTGCTCGCCTTCATGGAGGAGCCCAATACGACAGACAGCCTAGTGCTAGCCGCGACCAATAATGTCGAGATCCTCGATGAGGCGCTCGCGCGCCGGTTCGATGAGGTGATCGAATACGGACTTCCAGACTGCGCGGCAGCGCGTACCATCCTTGAGCGCCGGTTGGGCAAGTTCAAACTTGGCACCCGATATTGGTCGTCGATCGAGCCCGCGCTCGAAGGATTGAGCCAAGCCGAGCTGGTGCGTGCAGCAGACGCTGTAGTCAAGGACGCCATCCTTGAAAGCGCGACCGACGTGTCCCCGGACGTACTCAAACAAGCGCTTCAGAATCGTCGGACCCTGAAGAGCAAGTTCCGCCGTCAGACCGGCCGTTAGTGATAATTCGCCGGCTGGAGTGATGGGCGGTTTTGCTTGGGACTAGGTTATGGCGGGGCCTGAAGATTACGCCGCGCGGGATCGACCGCACATCTCGATCAGCGCGTTCCGAGAGGCTGCGCAATACAGCTTCCCGACGCGCGCGCAACAGCGCAAGCCGCTGCGCGAGGACTATGCCGCGCACGCGGCCGGGCTCCTCAATCAGCTGAATCTGGCGTTAGGCAGCCTACCCCTGCCGGCTGCCGATCCCCGCCTCAACGTCGACGGATTGAAACCGGGCACTGTGGTCGAGGTCTCGACGCTTCGACCCGGGCAAGACTCGCGCGCCAGGGCGGTGAAGATTCCAGCGAACTTGGAGTTTCCCGCCCAAGACATTGTCGTTCTCCGCACTGAGCGGCGAGGCGACCGAACGGAAAGCGCGTTGTTGTTCGTGCCCGATGAAGCACGCGGTTTCTTGCGGGGTCGAATTACCGGCTATGGCCGTGACCCAGGGAACGCGCGGCGGCCCGACGTCGAGCGGTTCGAGGTTGTCGAGACGATCTCGGCCGCGCCAATCCGGTCGCTCTTTGTAGGTGAGGTCGACTTCGACGCGCCGGACATCGTCTGGTGGGAGCTCTGGGTCCAAGGTCATGCAGGGCGGGCCGAGCGAGTCGCGGTGCTTGCGAGAGCCGCTAACCTGGACGTTCATGCGGATCGTCTAGCCTTCCCGGATACGACGGTGGTCTTCGTCCATGCGGCGGCTCGCGCGTTGGTGGCTTTCGCCGGGCGCGTGCCCGGCGCAGTCGGCGAGATCCGGCGCGCGACCGGCACCATCGAACCATTTCTCGACCGCGGCGCCGGCGGGCTCGGCCAACGGGATTGGGTGGCTGAATTGGCCGGACGTGTGGAACCGGCGTCTGACGCCGCGCCAACCGTGTGCATACTCGACACGGGCGTCGCCGCGGCGCACCCGCTTGTGGCCCCCGGACTGAAAGGTGCTTGGGCTTACGACGCGGCTTGGGGCACCCACGACCACGCGCCGCACGGTGGCCACGGTACCGCGGTCGCCGGCCTGGTCCTTTATGGCGACCTCGAGCCGCACATGAATGGAGCCCAGCCCGTCACACTGTCGCACGGCGTCGAGTCCATGAAGCTGCTGCCGCCGTACGGTTTCCTGCCAAGCGAGCCACCGAGCTATGGGGTGGTGACCCAAGGGGCCGTGGCCCTGGTCGAGGCCGAGCGGCCGACCGCGCTGCGCAGCTTCTGTCTCGCGACCTCCGCTGTCGATTTTCCGCCCGGCCGGCCATCGAGCTGGAGCGCAGCACTGGACCAGGTCGCGGCCGGCTCGATGCCCGGTGACGGGGGGGACGGGGTGCCCGCCTCCGAGGCGCCCAAGCGACTCGTGCTGGTCGCTACTGGAAATGTGTCCGGCGGCATGATGGTGGACGTGGTCCCCTCGCAGCCCATCGAGGATCCGTCGCAGAGCTGGAACGCGCTTACTGTCGGCGGCTTTACGCGCAAGGAACAACCGCCCACGCCGCCGCCCGCTTTAGGCCCTGTTGTGCCCGCGAACCACAGGAGCCCGTTCAGCCGCGGCTCGCAAACGCTCCCAGATGACCTGACTCCGATCAAACCGGAAGTGCTGTTCGAGGCCGGCAACATGCTCTCCGACGCGACGGGGTTCTGTGCCTGGCACGAGTCGGTGTCACTGCTGGCGCCGGGATCCGATGTCATGACCGAACCGCTAGTGGCATTCTGGGCGACGAGCGCCGCGGTCGGTGCGGCGGGAAACTTCGTCGGGAGGCTTCAAGCCGCCTTGCCCGGTCTGTGGCCGGAGACGCACCGAGCGCTAATGGTGGACTCCGCCTCTTGGCCACAGCCCATTCGCGAACGCCTGATCGGCGGCGGCGCACATTGGAAGACAAGCTCGAAAGCGGAGAAGCAACAGGTTCTCCGCGAGATGGGTTACGGCGTGCCCGACATCGACCGGGCAATCCGGTCCGCGCGCAACGATGTCACAATGGTCGCTCAGGCCGAGATCCAACCGTTCGAGGTCGGCGCAGACGGTCGATCGGGCGTGTTCAATGAGATGCACTTCTTTGATCTGCCCTGGCCGAAGGCGGCGCTGGAACGGCTCGAGAATAAGATCGTCATCATGAAGGTGACTCTGTCATACTTCATCGAGCCAAATCTGACCGGTAAGGCGGCGACACGCCCCGACACATACCGCTCCTTCGGGCTTCGATTTGCGATGAAGAAGCGCAACGAGACCGAGGCGGCATTCCGCGCCCGAGTGAACGCTGCGCAGGATAAGGACGGATCGGCGGCCGAGAAAGAAACCGATTGCTGGTTGCTCGGATCCAAGGCGATCCAGGCTGGCTCGCTTCATTGCGATCTCTGGCGCGGCTACGCAGTCGATCTGGCCGGGCACGACTTGATCGCGGTTTACCCGGTGGGAGGGTGGTGGAAGTCGCATGTAGGTCAGCAGCGCCTCACTGACACGGGTCGCTACGCCCTGGTCATCTCGATCTCCGCGCTTGGCCAAGAGGTCGACCTTCACGCCGAGGTGGCGAACTTGGTCCTGGTGAAAGAGATAGAGGCGCCGATCGGCTGACGAGTTAGTGGATACTTCCGCGGCGGCGAAGCAAAGAAGGCCGCCAGGACGAATCTGGTGTGGCGGCCCTTGGACATGGACCGCGATCGGGGTCGCCGCGATCGAGGCACCCAACTGCCGAAGTCTCGTGGCTGTGTGTGATTTTGGAGAGGCGTCGCCCCAAGCCACGAGACCCGACCAATGGCCGTGCGTCTCCCGGGGCCGTAATGCCAGCCCAACGCCGGAGGCAAGATCTCGTACGGGCAATACCTTCGAGAATTATCTTCCAGCAAACCGCAGCCAAAGGTCGCCGATGCGCGGCGCGGAGTTCCACACTGCCCAGGCAAAGTTGTGCCGGGGCGATGCGCTGTCTTGCGCTCGTTCTACCCAGCGCGGTCTGGCAGCCAACATCAGGGCACCAGCGAAGTGAGGGTGCTCGTGCACCAGCCTCCGGCGCGCTTTTGGGACGATCCACTCGGTGCGGACCAGGAGCGCCACGCCGCAGCGATCACGGACGCCAAGATTGATCAGATGTGTCGCCAGCTCTTCAAGATCGCTATAGGGCAAATTGGTGACGACCCAAGCGAATCCTTCGAGCGTTGTCAGCCCGCGGATATCGCCGGTTCCGATGTCGTGAACGAGCGGGTCCGCGTAGCGATGCAGATCGAATGACGCGACATCGAGCCCCGCGCGTCGCAATTCAAGTGAGAGATGTCCACGACCGGCGGCCGGCTCGAGCACTCGACCCTCGATTGGAACCGACCGCAGCAACGCCGGGATGATCCAATCTGCGTCGATGGTCAGATAACCGTCGTTCTCGATTCGCTCAAATTGAGAAGGCGCGATGTCGGCATGGCCTCGAGGAGGCTTCCATTGCAACGCCATCATGCGGTCCTCGCGCGCCGCCGCAGCCACAAATTGGCGATGAATGCCGAGCAGATCGGCCGGATCGCCTCGTTGAGTTCCTCCGCCGTCGTCGAGTCGATCTCCATCGTGACGTAGCCGTGCGACCGGTGCGAGGCCGAAGCGCTCCGTCGGTCCGGATCGGGTCGCTCTCGAAGACCTAGCGAACACGCAAGCATAGTGTTGATCGCAGTCATTTCATTGCCTCCGGCGGAGACGGATTCGCTTCGAAGAACCGACAGCTATGTGCGTAGTGAGGGACAGGCGGCAGCCGTCGCCCAGGTAGAAGCCGACGAGCTTTGCGGCAGATCGCCGGCTTGAGCGCGCCCCAGTGGTCGCGCTTGGCGCCGGCCCGGAACAGGCATACACGGCAGGTCTCAGCCGCGTCGGGGCGTCCCCAATCAGCCTGTCCGGGCTCGGTCATGTTCGCTGCCGGGGTCCGTCCAATCAAATAAGAGGTCCCTAGCGTCATGGCGCCCTCCGATAGAATTTGAGGCGGGCGCCGGACGCCGTTTCGATCGCGATCGCATCCGCCCTGGCGCTGATCACGCGCCGCTCGCCGACGAGCCAGGCGACCCCACACTGGTCGACGCGGGACCAGCGCTCGGGCAACGCAAACAACTCTCGCTTGCTCCAACCGTCCGCCAGCGCTTTTTCGGCCCATCCCTCAGCGACGAAGCGGTCGCGTCCAATGCGAGCGATTCTCCGCTTCTCGGATGGGCGGGTGATCGCGACGGGGACGAAGCCCGGATCGACGTCGAGGGCCGCGTTGACGACGGCGAAGCAGAAGGCCGCCGGGCACATCCTGGCGAAGTCGCGCCGCTCGGAGTTTGCATCGGCGAAGCCGAGGGCTCCGTCGGCGTCGAGCTCCGCGCGGAAGCCCATGACGGCGAGTTGCGCCATGAGCCGCTCGGCTCTCTCGATCGCGGCGCATGCCTCCTCGCCGACCTTGAGCTTCGCCGGCAGGAGCCGCTCGGCCGAATGGCCGCACGCATTGCAGCGCAGGGGGCGGGAGCCGTCAGTATCGCAGACCTCACCGCAGGCGCATTGCGGCCAATGGGGCCTTGGGAAGGGCGGCCAAAGAGCCTTGGTGAGGGTCATGGTTGCTGAAACCCCGCATCAAACTCGCGCCCGACGCGGGCATGAGCGCGGGCACGAGTTTTCGCACGCAGTCTCAGATAGTTGGCGCGATTTTTGAGGGCTCGCACCCACGCCCACCCAAGGGAGAAAGCTCGAGATTTGTAGCTCGGCGAAAGTTCAAATCCGAGCCGGCGGTCGGAGTCTAGGAGATAGCCAATCTCAGAGATTCTTATTTCTCTCTTGGTTGGGCGTGGGCTTGAGTGGTCAAAAAAGCGGTCTAAATTTCTGAGAGCACGAGCAAACAACTCGCGCCCGACCTGCGCCCGCTCTTGGGCGCGAGTTGTCGCTGGACGTGGGCGCTTAAAAATCACGGATTTGTTCTCCCAAATCCGGATTCACCGCCCATTTCTGAATTGCTCCTCGTCCGGTTTGGACGAGGTCCTGGCGAATGACGTTGGCGTCGACCAGCACACTGAGGGTGTTGTCGCGGCGCCGCTTGTTCTCGGCGTCCTCGCCGCGAAACCAGCGAAACCCTTGCTCGCGGCCGACATCGTTGTTGGTGAAATGGCGCCACTGTTTCTTGGAGATCTGCTTTGCAACCGCGAGCGCATCTTCAGCCGAATGGCTCGGCTCAAGCCCCGCGAGCGTGCGGCGCAACATTCCCTCGGCATATTGGAAGTAGTGGATGGCGCGCTCTAGCGCGTCGAGGCCGATCGATGTCGGCGCCGCGCCGCCGTCGCTCGCCGACCAGGTCATCAAATGGAAAGTGAGCGCGAGCCTTAAGATGCGACCAGGGCTTTTGCCGAGCCATTCCCCGATGAGCCCGCGCTCTCGCCGCGCCCGACGCTCGCAATCGCGTTTCGCGGCGTTGAATGGTAAGCGGGCGTCGCTCGCCAAACGAAGCACTGTGGGATGAGCAACGCCATCGTCATCAACGACGAGCGGCAGATCGTAGAGAGCTTTGAAGGCCTTTCGGAAGGCGTACGCTTCGCCGCCGGAAACATCGTCGCCGTTGTCGTCGGATTGCTCCGATGGCAGCGGCGCCAAACGTGGCCACACATAGATCGGCCGCGCCAATAAGCCGTCATGAGACTTGGGCCAGATTTGCCGAAGCTTGTCGGGCTGGATTGCTCCGACAACCGAGCAAGCAGCAGCGGGGACGACGATCGGCGGCCCCTCGTTCTTGACCCTGTCTCTCTTGAACCGTTCGGCGTCATACGCCCGGTTCCATAGGGCGCGGCCGCTACTGTCATCGCCGCCTCCATAGCGGCTGAACGAGGCGAACCAGGCCGCGAGCTCGGAATAGAAAGCGACAGCGCCGTGCGGGCTCGCCCCCATGTTGATCGTCAATTTTTCTAGCGAAGTGTCGTCGTGCAAAAGATGCTTGAGCGGCGGCTTTTCAAGCTTCTTGACAGTTTTCTGCGATTTCCCCTCAGCCACTTGGGCGTCGAGAGCCATCTGATGCTGAGCCTCGAGCTGTTCGCATTCCTTTTTCCATTCGACGTAGAGCGCATGGTCGATCGCGGCCAGCGCGTTATGCGCGGCCTTCATGGCCGGCGTTTTGTGCGCGCTCGGCGGTCCGATGGGCACGCCCCAAAGCACTGCCGGTTCCTTCCACCCGCACTTCCCCTCAACCACACAGGCGTTGCCGATCGCTCCGGCGGCCCCGGCGATGGCGGCGATCGCGACATAGTCTGGCGGCGCTTCCGCTACAGCCGCGAATGCGCGGATGATCTCAGCCCAGCTTTGAGGCAGCGCCTCGTCGCTCAACTCAGGCGGCGGAAGGTCGCTGCCGCCCAAAAACAGGTCCAAGTCGATCGGATCCCAATCGCTCGACGTGGGCTGCTGTTGTTGTTGGCTCGATTCGCTCGCCGCACGCTGACTGGAGTCATCATCTTGGCGATCACCGGCGTCGCCGCCGTCGCGATGATCATCGACATGATTCGCGGCGCCGAAGTCGTCCTCGTTCGCATTCCTATCGTCGATCGGGCCGGGCTCCGCCGGATTCTTAAATCCGTCGTCGAAGCACCTCTCGACCTTGTTGTGATGGCTCTTGTCGGTACCCGGATTCGAGGCCATCGCTTTAAGCAGGGCCGCGAGCGCGATCTGAGCGTCGAGCTCGCCGGCCGCGACCAACCTGCCGACGCGATAGACAAAACGGCCGATCGTGCCGTCGCGAGTTCCAGGCGGCGCCGTGGCAAGCGCCGCGCAGGCCCTATCCAGGGCGTCCTGAGCCCGCCCGCTCGTCTGACCCTCGAAGGGCTGCGCCTCGCTCGGCTCGGGCTCAGGCGGCCTTCTCAGCCTTTCCAATAGCCATTGCGGCGCCTCCATGAGCGGCGTCGACAAGAGTGGCTGAATCCAGTGCCGGCCGTTGCCCGGCGAAGGCGCGACGACAAAGCCCAGCCCGCCTATGCGAACATCGAGGCTCGACGTGATCGTGGTCTGGACAAGTTGTAGGGACGGTTCGAATTTTAGAAAGACGTGCCAACCGCCTCGCGCCGTCGTGCTCACCGCCGTTGCCATTTCCTCCGGCGGGCAACCGAAAAGGCGGATGAAATCGACGCGGCCCTGCTTGCCATTAGCGACGTCGACGTCCACGACCAGGACGCCGCGCGGGGGCGCCAACCCGATGTCGGCGGCCGCGTATGTCGCCCACGCGGTTTTGATGACGGTCGCGTCGCGCGTGGCGCTCGCGAAGCCGTGGTCGAAGAGGCCCTCGATTTTGATCGGTATTTTCTTCGCGGTGCACGGAAAGACGCCGTAGCCGTCAAGGGCGGCATAGCCGAGCGCGGCTTCGAGCGGAGTTGTCATAGGCTCGCCGCCCCAACGCGCATGACCTCATGCCAGAGCGTATGGCAGGCCGGACACAGCTTCGCCGTCGGCCAGGTCTGGTAGTCGCGGAATAGGCCTTTCGGCGCCCAGTGGTGCGTTTCTACGCCGGCGGCGCCGCAATGCTCGCAGAAGAATCCGGGCTCCGAGGCGCTAGCGCTCCGGACCGCCGGCGTCTCCGCCACGATGGTGTCGTCCAGGAGCCGCTGCGGCAACGACGTGCGCGACAACCGCCGGCAGGCGAGGCAGCGCAATCTATAGTGACGAGCGCCGCTGGCGATGATGTAGGCGACAACGGTCAACCGCGTGTTGCAAAAGCAATCGACGTGATGACCAGGAAAGCGGGTTCGCGCTTCAGCGGGGGTAAGAGTTATCAGCCCCGTCCCTTGTCCAAAGACATTGCGCTCTTTATTTTCCACCACGATCACTTTCCTGAGCCGGAAAAGATCAAACGGGTCCGCCAGGGATCGCCGTCCCCGGCGGACCCAATGCCTCAGTCGAAAATCACCTCGTCCAAGCTGCGCGGGCCGTTGGCGTCACCGTCGTGGTTATCCGACGGAATCGGCGAAGACGGATCGGGCGGACCGCGCCACGCCTCAAGGCCGCTCCGGACGTCGATCTTCGGGTTCGCCGGCGCTGCGCGCTTCTCGGACTCCGCGGACGCGATCCGCGGCGCCTCCGTCGGCGGGGCGGCGATCGCCGGCAGCGGCCCCAACGCCCACGCCCGGCCCTGCTTGAAGTTGTCGCGAATGGTCTTGGCGGCGCGGGACATTTCGAGCGATGGCCCACTCGGTTCGCCGACCACGCCGACTAAAGTAAGCTTCGGCGCCATCCAGCTGAAGGTTCGGTCGCGCGCGATCTCGGAGCTCATCTCAAAAAGACCGAGCGTCATGTTGCACACGACCTTGCCATCGATCACCGCTTTGACCGTTTTCAGCTGCGATCGATAGAAATCCTGGCCGATCCGGCAGTTCCTCCCCTTCAAGGCGAAGGTGCCGCAAATCGGCTGATCGAGGCGGATTGCCGGCCGGCCGACGGCGACGACCATGCAGTGGAGGTAGACGGTGCGCTCCCACACGCTACCGTCGGGAGCGTAGCGGCCCTCTTTCGTCACGCTTGGAAAGCCTTGGCGCGCAGGGCCCGGCTTCAGCCAGGCCGTGTCCTTGGGCGTCTCCGATCCCGGCAAGAAGCCGAGCAGGCCGCCGCGATTGGCGGCCCAGTGGACCCAAAGGTTGTCGCAGCCGATCGCGACAAACTGGTAGCAACTCTTGGCCACCAGTCCGTTCGGCATCAAGAAGTCGCCGATGCCGAAGACGCCTTCAAGCACTTTGGGCGAATTGCTCTGACCCTGCCGGATCAGCGGCATGCCCTGAGACTCGATGTCGTCCTGATACTCGTCGTTCCAATTCTCAAATTCGCTCATCATTCTTTCCTCTGGTCGGCCCGGCGGCCCTCGAAAGCGGCCGGCGGGAACTGAATTGGCGCTTCGCTCGTGCTGATGAGGCCGTCGCATGGCGCGAAGCAGCCTCTCCTTCGCGTGAAGGATTCACGCGCCGACCTCGCCGTTGGCCGGCGCGGTCCGACGGCGCTTGTGCAACCAGCTGATGAGATCGCTTTTGAGGATGCCTCGCCGGCGCGGCGAAAGTTCAATGATCGCCGGTCCTTCGCCGAGCGCGATCAAACGCTCGAGCGTGCGGCGAGCGAGGCCGGTGATCGCGGCGGCCTGATTGTAAGAGTAGACGGTTAGCGCGGTCTTCCCGCCCCGCGCTGCGGGGTCACGGCGTTCGTGCCGAGACAGGCCGGTAGAACATCGAGACAAGACGCGCATCCTCCCGTCGGGATGTGCAACGATGTGTGCTTAGGGAGGCGCGTTTCTCAGACACCGAAGCCCCTTCGCTTCCGAAATGAAGCCCCTTCATTTCGGAAGCGAAGCCCCTTCACTTCGCTCGCTTCGGAAGGATTCCTGCCTTGCGCAATTCGGACACGAACGCCGCAAGCGTCCGGACGCCAGGGGGCGGCGTCTCGAGCTTCCATCGGCTCACGATCTCGACCGCAACATACTCGTTAGAGGCTTTTGGAAGCTCGGCACAGATAACTTTCGCGAGATCGGATGCGTGCGGGACCCAAGGCTTGTTTTCCCTGCGACGAGCCTTGCCACTGTTCTTTCCGCCTCTCTCTCCCCCTTCGACCAGCGCGCGCAGTTTGAACTTCAACACTTCCTCGGGCGCAAATCCGGCGAGCAGCGCCGCCTCTTGAACGGCTAACGCCAGCTTGACCGCGAATTCCACGAGAACCGGAGGAAGGGTGGTAAAGATACCGAAGATCGTGGCAACCTCGGCCTCCAGTTCCTTCAGCCGGGACAGCTCAAACTCGGTGAGGTCAGGCCGCGCTCGCGCATCCTTCAGCGTCTCGATGAACAGGGATCGAAGAATGGCGCCGTCGCGCTCCGCGCGCGCTATCGTCTCGCGCCAGTCCGGATGGAGCTCGTCGGCTTTCGCGGCGAAAGCTTTCAGGATCTGCTCGTGGCCGACGGGCGTCGCCGCGTAGTACTGCTCCATCAGCGCGCGCAACTCTTGGTCCTCGGTGAGCGCGCGCAGTTTGTCGGTCTCGCCGACAGTCGGCTTTTTCATTGGGAACGTCGGTTTTCGTCGCCGGTTGCGGGGGATTAATGCGCGGGGCGGATCGAAGGAAACCGACGAAGAAACCCTCGATCGCACGGACCGTCGTCCGACCCCGCTGGCTCATGAATATCAATGGCCCTTGCGGAACTTCAAGATGGCGTCTTCGCGCTCCAGCGGTGGGGGCCTTTATGCGCAAGCTGTTACGCCGCCTTGGTTTTTCCTGCGCGCCCAACGCCAGATCGGGCCTGGACGCCGGAGAACCCACCATCCTTGTGTCGCGTAGTGTTAGCTCCCGCCACATCTAGTCACAAGCTTCGCCGTCCAACTGTCGAGGTTTCATCCCTTTTGGCCGCCTCTCGCCCCTAACAGTACACTGGCGCGCCATGACCGTCCCCGCGCGAGTAAAACAAGCCGACATCGCCCGCGCCCTGCGCGAGGCTCAGAAGATTGGGGCGAAGCGCGTCAAGATCGGCGCGGATGGATCGATTGACATTGTTCTCGAAACAGAAGAGCAAGCCGCCGCCCTGCCCAACGGGCGCCATGACGAGCCGCTGGGACCGATCAGGATTCGGGACCGGCCAAAGAAGAAGGTCGTCCTCTAATGCCTCGCCCCCACTTGCCCTTCGTTCAGCGCCAAGTCACCCGGCATGGCCGCAAAGTCTGGTACTTCCGTCGCAATCGCAGCGAGCCCCGCGTCCGCCTGCCCGATCTCTATGGCTCGGATGAATTCAACGCTGTCTATCGCGCTTGCCTCGCCGGCCAGCCGATGGTCGTCCGAAATCAACGCCAGGCGCCCAAGACCAAGTTCAAAGGCCTGATCGATCTTTATCTCAAGAGCTCGGAATGGCAGGCCTACAAGCCGATGACGCGTAAGACGCGCGGCCATATTTATGAGAAATGGGCGACGCTCGGTTACGACACGGAAGACATAACGAGATCCGTTATCATCGAAGCTCTCGAGGGGCGGAAGCAAACCCCCGAGCAAGCCAACTCCATCCTCACGGCGCTCAAGAACCTTTTCGCCTGGGCGGTCAGCGCCGGCCACGTCGACCGCAGTCCTTGTGAGGGGATCAAGGGCCTTAAGCCCAAGAAGGCCGGCATCGACCAAGAGGTCGGCCACAGGACATGGAACGAGCAACAACTCGTCCGATTCGAGCAGGCCTATCCACTCGGCTCATACGAGCGGCTTGTCTATTCGATCCTGCTCTACACTGGTCTCAGGATCGGCGACGCGGCGCGGCTCGGTCGCCAACACATTCAAAAGGATGGCACGATCCAGATTCGGAATGAGAAGACGGGTGCTGTCGTCTATCTGCCGGTCCTCGCGCCGCTCCGCCAGGCGCTCGCCGCCGGCCCCAAGGGGCGGCCCGAGCAATTGGCCTTCATCACCCTCAGGCGCGGCACGAACATCGGTAAAGAGTACTTGGGGGCGTGGTTCAGCGAAGCCGCCGAGCGAGCGGGCCTCGTCGATTGCACGGCGCACGGCATTCGGAAGGCCGCCGCTCGCCGGCTCGCTGAGGCCGGCGCGACGGTCAATCAGTTGATGGCGATCTTCGGCTGGACCCGGCCGGATATGGCGATCAAATATACCCACGAGGCGAGCAAGAAGCATATGGCGGCTGAGGCGATCGGTGGCCTTGTCAGGAACGAAACCGAGAACGTCTATTCCCTCACCGCGATTTTGGGTGAGGGAACCGTGGCGGAAACGGGAGCATTATCAATCTCTTAAGTTTCGTCTTGGAGTTGACGAGAGAATCCAAGGAAATCCAAGACAATCCAACGCTCATGAGCAGGGGTCTTCGCAGCAAAACGACCAGGGGCCAAGAAAATCCAAACGGAAGCGCGAAGGCGCTGCCGGTCACACGTACTTGATCGTGGTGAACATGCCCGCCTCCAGATGATAGAGGAGGTGGCAGTGGAGCGCCCACCATCCGGGATTGTTGGCGTCGAACGCCACCACCACCCGTCGTCCGGGTGTGACCAGGATGGTGTCGCGCACCGCGCCCCGGAAGCGCTCGCCGTCGATCTCGACCACCTGGAACTCATGTCCGTGCAGATGCATCGGATGAGGCATCGGCGTCTCATTGACGAACACAAGCTCGACCCGCTCGCCCTCGGCAACGGCGAGCGGCGGCGTGTCCTCGTTCCAGACGACGTTGTTGATCGACCAGACGTAACCGGACATTTCTCCGGTGAGGTTCAGGGTATGGATGCGGTCGGCCTTGCGCAGGGCCAAGGGCTTCTGCGCGCGCAGGGTCCTTTCGAGATCGAGGGTCAGCCCCGGGGACGGCGTTTCCGCAACGTCCGGAATTCGCGCAACTGGAGCGCCGGCGGCGACCAGGATGATTCCGGTCTGGCTGCGCTCGCCCTCGAGTTGTGCGAGCACCGGATAGGCGCCGGGGCCGGGCGGAAGGCTGACGCGAATATCGAGCCGCTGCGCCACGGCGACGGGAAAGCTGCGCCCTCGGACCGGCGCGATCTCAACGCCGTCGACGGCGATGAGCTCGCCGTCAAGTTCGCCGAGCCCGACGTGGAAAGCGCTCATCGACGAGCCGTTGATGATTCGCAGAAGCACTCGGCCGCCCGGCTCGACCTTGATGATCTCGGGGTCGGCCAGGGTGCGGAAATTGGCGAGGAAGGCGTCATATTTGACGTCGTTGAGGTCTGGCCCCGATTGGCTCGTCGACATCGGCGCGGCCATCTTCATGCTCGACGTCGAAGTCATGGCGCCGGTCGGCTTCGCCATGCCCGCCATCGAGCCCGAGTTCTTCAGATTCTCGAAGATCTGTTCCGCCGGCGTGAAGCTGAAATCGGCGAGCATAACGACGACCTCCTGCTCGTCCGGCCGGTCACGCTCATCGTGGATGATGAGCGGCGCCGTCATCAGTCTTTGTTCCTGGAGCCCCTGATGGGAGTGCATCCAGAACGTGCCGCCGAAGCGCAAGGGAAAATCGTAGTCCGCGCTGCCGCCCGCGGGAATCGGGGGTCCGGAAATCCCCGGCACGCCGTCCTGCCGCCATGGCGGGGTCAGCCCGTGCCAATGGATCAGGCTCGGTTCGCCGATGCCGTTTTCGACCCGAACGCGAAAGGGGTTGCCGACCTCGGTCGTGAGGCCAAAGGTCCCGTTTGGCTGTCGGACGCCATAGACCGACGCCGCCTTGCCGTTCACCTCTGTATCGCGGCGTTCAAGGCGCAGGATCGTCGGCCCCGCTCCGGCGCTGTCGGTAGAGTTTTGCGCCTGGGCGAGGATAGCAGGCGTCGCCAAGCTTGAAACGCCGCCGGCAAGAAGTGCGCGTCGGGACAGCATGGGAAGCCTCTCAATCAGATTTCGCGCGCGGAGAGAGCGCGCGCGGATGGATATGCTTATCAAAAGTCTATTCTGAATGGAACGTGTAGCGGCTGGAGATTGAAGCCAAGTGACGAAGACGCACGACGACATGGCGCCAATTCGTTCGCCCGGATGGGGCCAGCGCAATGGGACGCAGAATGAGGACCCGGGGCTCTGGTCGGGTTAACCCATGTTAAACGCCTCATGGCGATTGACTTCACTCCCTTTCTAACCCATTTCTTAAAGTCCGCAGGGCTTATGGCTCTGGTCGGGGGGATAACGCGTGCGTCCATGAAGGGCGGCGCGACCTCAAACGCCAACAACAGGAGAGTGGCTATTCGTCGACCTATGAAGGCAACCGCGGCGCCGGAGAAGGGCGGGCCGCGCACCAATCGCGATATTCGCGCCATTCAAGTCCAACTTATTGACGCCGAGGGGCAGAATCGCGGCGTCGTCAATCTCTCAGACGCCCAACAGCTTGCCGACGAGGCTTCGCTCGATCTGGTCGAGATCGTTCCCAACGCCACACCGCCAGTCTGCAAGATCCTGGATTTCGGCAAGTACCGCTTTCTCGAGCAGAAGAAGTCCTCGGAAGCGCGCAAGCGTCAGAAGGTGGTCGAGGTCAAGGAAATCAAGCTGAGACCGGGGATCGACGACCACGATTACGAAGTGAAGATGCGCTCGGTGAAACGCTTCTTCGACGAGGGCGACAAGGTCAAGGTGACACTGCGCTTTCGCGGCCGCGAAATGGCGCATCAGGACATCGGCTTCAGGCTCCTGCAGCGGGTAAGGACGGAAACGGCTCCGATCGCCAAAGTCGAGTCCGAACCGCTCATGGAAGGCCGTCAGATGACCATGGTGCTGGCGCCGAAGTAAACGAATGTAACAGCCTTTTGAACGCCTGCGCCGGGAAATAACCGTCCTCGAATTGACAATGAGGGGCCGAAGCGCCCATATCAGCGGCACACCTAACAGCGAGGCCGCTTTTGCCGGCCTGAATTTTTTGGGATGGCGCGTCGATTGAAACGCGCCGCCCGGGGACAAATTCGTGACAACTGCGCCGACATACGCTGAGGGCTCCGCCGCGACACGCCGGAGCGCCCAAACCGCGACCGTGGGGGTCCTGATCGCGCTCAGCGCCTCGCATATGCTCAACGACGTGATGCAATCGCTAGCGCCGGCGCTTTACCCGGTCTTCCATCAGCGGTTCGCGCTGAGCTTCTTTCAGATCGGCCTCATCACTTTCGTCTTTCAGCTCACCGCCTCCTTCCTTCAGCCGCTGATCGGGATGAGCCTGGACAAGCGCCCACTGAATTTTATCCTGCCGGCCGGCATGGCTTTCACGCTGGTCGGCCTGGTGCTGCTGGCTTTCGCCGATTCCTATTTGCTGATCTTGCTCTCGGTGGCTGTGGTCGGCATCGGCAGCGCCGTGTTCCACCCCGAGGCCTCGCGCGTCGCCCGCGCAGCCTCAGGCGGCCGGCACGGCTTCGCCCAGAGCCTGTTTCAGGTCGGCGGGAACTTCGGGCAATCTTTAGGCCCGCTGCTGGCGGCTTTCATAGTGGTGCCGTTCGGGCAGCACTCGGTGCTGATCTTCACGCTCGTCGCGTTGGCGGCGGTGGTTATCCTGACCGGCGTTAGCCGTTGGTATGCCGCGGTTCGGGCCCAGCCCCGCAAGGCCATCGCGGCGACGGGGCCGGCCCATCCGCGCCCGGTCGTGGTGCGCACGCTGTTTGTGCTGATCGTGATGCTGTTCTCGAAGGTCCTCTACCTGTCGAGTCTCAACAGCTATTACACTTTCTATCTGATCCAGACCTTCGGCGTGTCGATTCAGAGCTCGCAAGTGCTGCTGTTCGTATTCCTTGCCTCCGTCGCCGCAGGCACGTTCCTCGGCGGGCCGCTGGTCGATCGGTTTGGCGCCAAGTTTGTGATCTGGGGCTCGATCCTTGGCGTTCTGCCCTTCACCCTGCTCTTGCCCCATCTCGGGCTTCTGGGCACCGTGATCAATTCCATTGCGATCGGGCTCATCATCTCGTCGGCCTTCTCGGCGATGATCGTCTACGCGCAGGAACTGACGCCCGGCAATGTCGGGGCGGTCGCGGGACTGTTCTTCGGCCTGAGCTTCGGTTTGGGCGGCGTCGGCGCGGCGCTGCTCGGCATGCTGGCTGACAAGACGAGCCTGACGTTCGTCTATCACGTCTGCGCTTTCCTGCCGGCGGTGGGCTTGCTGGGCGGCTTCTTGCCGTCCGCGCCGGGCAAGGCCGTCGTGACGGCGAAAAGCGCCTAAAGGCGCGGTTTGCCCAAAACCGGCGCCCCGTTTCCGAGTCGGTTTCGAGCGATCCAATGGCTTGCGGCGCCATTCCGAGTCACCGTCACTCCCAAGCCGCCCCTTGATTTCTCTGCGGCCTCATTCGCCCGGCGCCGGCGGTTTTGGCGCCGCTCGACCCTTTTCAAGGGCTTGGGCGCCGAAACCTGTCACAAAATCAAAATCCGAACGCCTCCCTCTCGGTCCTAAATTCGACACCCTCGATCCGTTCGCCGCGGGTGAAGGGCTGGCGCCTTTGATGACGGCATGGATCGGGCTTTTACGCCCGCGCACGGGACCAATGGGCCCACGAGCCGCAGATGCGTGAACGAAAAGCACGCTTCCTCCCGCGCGCGAAGTCCCGGAGCAGGCAGGTTGAGAGAACGCCGGGGAGATGATCGCTCCGCCTCACATGGCGCGAACCGGTTTCGGGCCGCGTGAAAAGCGGACGGGCGCCAGCCCTTCTTTTCCTGCAGGGTCAATCTCGCAATCAGCCTCTTCTCAAAGCTTCCTTTGTTTCGCGGCGAAAGGCGTCGACGTGTCCGCATCGTCCCTTGGGGTGGGCGCGCTTCAATCCACCGCATCTGAGGATAGGAACAAAGCACGAACATTGTCAAGAGAAATCTTGAAAATGAGTCTCGGGTGCGGGGAACGCGACGACAAATCGTTGTCAGCGCGCGATTTATTAGAATAGCGCCCCCGCCGCGCCCGTTGCCGCCATGCGCGATTAGAACCGAGCGAGCGGCCGAGACGGCGCGCAGCGAAGGAACGACCGCTTTTCCGCCACATTCGCGGCGCTTCATGAGAATGAACGTTCATTCTCCTAAGGCTTGCCATGTCGCTGACTTCGGTCCCAGTCGGACGGCGTCCCCCCGACGCCGAGCGCCGCCTGCGAATCCTTGAAGCGGCCGAGCGAGCTTTCGTTCGCAACGGCTTTCATGCGACGACGATGCAACGCGTCGCCGACGAAGCCGGCATGAGCGCTGGCAATCTCTACCGTACTTTCCCTTCCAAAGAGGCGATGGTGGAGGGCCTGTGCGAGCTCGATCAGGTTGAGCTGGCCCAGGCTTTCGCCGAGCTGATGGCTGACAATCGTCAGATCATGGAGGCGATGCGCTGCGGCTTGCGCAAGCATGTGCTCGCCAAGCCGCCGGAGAAAGCGCGGCTGCTGGTCGAGATCTGGGCCGAGGCGGGCCGCAATCCACGGGTCGCCGCGATGACCCGCGCGATCGACGCCGAAGTGCGCGCGCGGTTGGAGAAACTCATCGATGCGGCGAAGGCCTCGGGCGCGGCGTCGCCGCGCCTCGACTCTCGTTTCGGCGCGCGGTTCTTTGTCACATTCGTCGCCGGCCTATTCAAACGAATCGCGACCGAAGCCGATTTCGATCCCGAAGCCGAGACGCCGATGGCGATCGGCGTGCTCAAGGCGCTGCTCGCCGGGGCGCTGTGCCCCGACCCGGGCGCGCCGGATGCGAGGGCCCAGTGATGCGACGGACCGTGATCATCGTCTTTACGGCTGCCGCGGCCGCGCTTGGCGGCGTCTGGGCGGCGAGCGCCTTCGCGCCCTGCGCCCTGCCCTCCACGCTGATGAGCAAGATCGCTCCGGCCAAGGCCGCCGCCTGCCCGGCGCCGGCTCAAGCCGCGGCCGATCAGCCGCGTATGATCGAGCCCCCTGCGGTCACCGTCGTTCCCGCGACAAAACGCGAGTTTGTCGATCGGCTGTTTGTCTCGGGCACTCTGGTGGCGCGCGAGGAAGCGCAGGTCGCGGCCCGCATCGATGGGCTCGCGATCGTCGAACTGGACGCCGAGGATGGCGACCGGGTGAAGGAAGGACAAGTGCTCGCCCGCCTCGATCGCAC
>Ga0209624_10000569_pt1 | contig 32577 bp, 23 predicted proteins | sample JacPinW_OM2H0_O1_FD_188565 | JGI IMG/M metagenome (GOLD analysis project Ga0209624, IMG submission 188565) | Forest soil microbial communities from Algoma, Ontario, Canada - Jack Pine, Ontario site 1_JW_OM2H0_O1 (SPAdes) (version 2) | ecosystem: Environmental > Terrestrial > Soil > Boreal...
ATGCCAGCAGTTCGGCGCCCTTTTCGATGAAGTGGTCGGAATAGCGAACCTTGTCAGATGGCCTGAGCAGAGCGTGCAGCAAATCCTTGCGCATTTCCAGCGCGACACCGCGAAGATCGAAACCATCGCAATACAACAGATCGAACAGATAGTAGGTGACGGGATTTTTCTGCTGCAAAGCCAGTGGAGGATTCCGAACCCCGAACCGCGGCTGTATCCGGGTGAAATCCGACCGGCCGTCCGCGTCAAGCACCACGATTTCACCGTCGAGGATGGCCGTGCGGGCGTTGAACCGTTTCACGATGGCCTTGAGCTCGGGATACTCGGTGGTGATGTCGCGGCCGGAGCGGGCGCGGAGTTCAACTTTTCCATCCCGTATAAAGGCAAGCGAACGTTCACCATCCCATTTGATTTCGAATAGCCATTTAGGATCTGAAAAGACGCGGTCGGAAAGCTGCGCAAGCGCGACGGACACGTCGGCAGGCATCGGCGCTTTCTTTGCACCGTCGAGATCTGCGGGTCGCTGGGACGAGGTTTTCCCGGCAGCCGCCCCCTTTTCCAGGTTCTGCGCGTCTGCTTGCTCTGGCACCGGACTGCTGCCTTCGGACATTTCGGGGCGGGTCTTGCGGATGAAAAGCCATTCGTTGCCTTTTTTGGAGTTTTTCATCCTGACCAGCACGAAGCGTCCATGCAGGCGCCCTCCCATTAGTCGGAATTTGAGGTCGCCTCGTTCGATTTGCTCCGCCGCTGATTGGGGGCCGTCTACCTCGAATGTTCCCTCGTCCCAGATGTCCACGTGCCCGGCTCCGTAGTTGCCAGGCGGAATATCGCCTTCGAACTTTGCGTATTCGATCGGGTGATCCTCGACATGGATCGCCAGTCGTTTTTCTCCGATTTCCTCGGGTGGCCCCTTGGGGACGGCCCAGGATGCCAGTGTGCCTTTCACCTGAAGCCGGAAATCAAAGTGGAGGTGGCTGGCCGCGTGACGTTGCACAACGAAGATGGGAAGACCCTTCGCCCGGGACCGGCCTTTTGGTTCAGAGGTCTCGCTAAAGTTTCGTTTACGTTTATAGGCTTCAAGCGCACGCATGTTCATCGCCAGTATAACGGCATTACAGTCGCCAACTTCCACCCCAGGACTCCACGAGGATTCAGCAATGGCTGTCGCAGCGACTATCTGCTGTGCCCTATAGGGTTTGCTCGATGGGTCTGATGATTCCAGCAGCGTTTATAGGGTATTCCACGGATTGCCCGAGTTTTGGCGGGCGCTATGCTGATCGCGAAATCCTGGAGGATGTCTATGGCCGCATCGGTGTGGAAGGGAATGATCTCATTCGGACTGGTGTCGATTCCAATTCGCCTGTATGCGGCGGCCAGAACGAAACGTACGTACCTGCATCAGATTCACAACGAGTGCAACACCAGACTGAAGCAGCCCCTGTTTTGCCCCACGTGCAACCGAATGGTCGACCGTTCGGAGGTGATCAAGGGCTACGAATACGAGACCGGGCAGTACGTCCTGGTGGACGGCGAGGAAATCAAGAAGATCACGCCGCCATCGGGAAAAACGATGGAAATCCTGGCGTTTCTCGATCAGGCGGACGTGGATCCCATTTACTTCGATTCCTCCTTTATGGCCCTGCCGGATGAACATGCCGACAAGCCCTATGCACTCCTGCTGAAGGCCTTGCAGGACACCAAGAAAATGGGCGTGGCAAAAGTCAGCATGCACCAGCGCGAATATACGGTCTTCATTCGCGCGAGAAAAAATGGGCTGACCCTCCATACCATGTTCTATGAAAATGAAATTTCCTCTGTCGAAGGGTACGGAAGGCATTTCGAGGTGAAATTGAAGCCTGAGGAAGTAAAGCTCGCCGACCAGCTCGTCAAGAGCCTCTCGGCTCCGTTTAAGCCGGAAATCTACAAGGACGAATTTCAACAGCGCCTGAACGACCTTATTGAGGCGAAGTTGAAGGGCAAGACGGTGAGTGCGGCGCCGCAGCAAGCGAAAGCTCGAGTAATTGACATGATGGAGGCGTTGAAGAAAAGTTTGGCCTCTCACACCGCGGCAAAGCCTCCCAAGATCGCCGCGTCAAGCGAACGCCGCCAGCATCGCAAGGCTGGCTGACATGGGGGGAGTCGGTGGAGAAGTCAGGGCTCGAACCCAGGTCGAGGCGTGGATGAAGTTTGATGGTGAGGTTCGCAGTGAGATTGAAGAACGATTCGGACTGTTTCTGGAAGCGCCGCTGACTCGCGAAGCAGCATACAAGAAGATGTGGAAAGACGAAAAATCCGGCGACTGGGTCCTCGATTACCGTTTTTCCAAATGATTTCAGCGAACTTCCGCCAATACACGTTTTCACAGCCCGCTTTTAGGCGTTTCCGCGTATAGCGCTTCTTGGGGCATCTGCTGACAATGGCAGGCGTGCGGGAAGGCTAAGTGCGACCAGGAGGCAGTCGATGGCAAAGTATGGCAAGGCAGCGGGCAAGAGCGTGGAACGCGCCGTGCGGCGGGCAAACCAGGGAAAGCTGCGCTCCGGCAAGGGCGGTAAGGGCGGCCGGGTCACAAGCAGGAAACAGGCAATTGCCATCGGACTCTCCGAAGCGCGCAAGAAAGGCGCCAAGGTCCCACGGCCGAAATCATAAAGTGGAAATTGTGAAATGACTGAATACGTGTTTGGGCCCTTTTTGTACCAGTTCAAGTCGGTAGCACATTCCAGCGGCAGTTGCGCCCCCTCGCTCCTCGCAACGGCGTATGCAACTCAGCAAGTCGCGCCGGCCAAGGAAGAGCGGGCAGGAGGATTCAAAATGCGTAGTAGCGTGAGCCGTTCCGTTCGCTCTCTATTGATCGCGCTAGCACTTCTGGCCATGCCGGCAGCGGCCCTGGCGCAGATCAGCGTATCGGTAACCATCGCACCGCCTGAGATACCCGTATACGAGCAGCCGATCTGCCCCGGCGACGGATATATCTGGGTTCCTGGATACTGGGCCTGGGGTGATGACGATTATTACTGGGTGCCAGGGACGTGGGTTGAGGCTCCAGAAGTCGGCTTCTTGTGGACTCCCGGCTACTGGGGTTGGGGGGGCAGCAGCTTTGTCTTCTACGACGGATATTGGGGACCCCAGGTCGGCTGGTATGGCGGGATCAACTACGGCTTCGGCTACTTCGGTCACGGCTATGAGGGCGGGCGATGGGACGGCGGGCATTTCTTCTATAACACGACGATCAACCATGTGGACGTGAACGTAATCCACAACGTCTACAACACCCGAGTCGATGTGACCAACGTCACCCATGTCAGCTATAACGGCGGCAATGGCGGGATCAATGAGCGTCCCACCGCTGCAGAAGAGGCCGCTTCCCATGGTCAGCATGTCGGGCCCGTGGCCGCTCAGGTTCAACACGTGCAGGCAGCCCGTGCGGACACCGAGCTGCGCGCTTCAGCAAATCACGGCAGGCCGCCTGTCGCTGCCACTGCGAAAGCAGGGGAGTTCAGCGGTGGTGGAGTCTCGCACGCGACGGGAGGATCTTATAACCCGCCCGCTCGTTCAGACAACGCTTCCAGCCGGCCGGACAACGCCTCCGGGCCCTCGCCAGTTCATCCCAATGACCTCCCGGCTGCCGAACGCATGGCGGCTCCCAATACGGGAGATTCCAAGTTGGACAAAAAGTACCAACAGCAGCAGGAGAAGCTGAGCACGCAGCAGAATCAGGAGCGGCAAAAACTGCAGCAACAGCAGGATAAGGAACATCAGCAGCTCGCGAAACGCAACGCGGACGACGCGGCTAAGCAACAGGTGGAGCAGAAGCATCAGGAACAAACGCAGCAGCTCGTTCAAAAACACACTCAGCAAACGCAGCAATTACAGCAGAGACAGCAGCCAGCGCGTACGGCAGCCCCCAAAGCGTCAGCACCTGCCGAGGAACGCCCCAAGTAAGCAGACTCCCGTGCGGACAGCAGGAGCTCGAGGCCTCGGGCTCCTGCTTCCGGATTTGTCTTTCCTGTGTGAACCGCTACCGCGCATCTCCGATCGCACTACAGCTTATGCTTGATTGTCCGCACCCTGTGCTGCGCCTAGTGTGCTTATTGGGACCAAATCGGCGTTCGCCAGCGGCGCGCCACCCAACAGAGGAGTTGTCATGAATATGAAAACGAACACGCTTAAGGAAGTCTATGTCGACGAATTGAGAGATCTTTACAACTGCGAACAGCAATTGATCAAAGCGCTCCCCAAGATGGCGAAGGCAGCCACCTCACAGGAGCTTCGCAGCGGCTTTGAAAGCCATCTCGAGCAGACCGTAGAGCATGCCAGGAGACTCGAACGAGTGCTCCAAGGACTGGGCGAACCCGTCAAAGGCAAGAAATGCAAGGGCATGGAGGGGATCATCGCCGAGGGAGGCGAGGTTTTGTCCGAGGACTACGAGGGCGCTGTGATGGACGCGGCAATTATTACTGCGGCGCAGCGAGTGGAACATTACGAGATCGCGGCGTACGGCTCGGTGCACGCCTTTGCGATTCTGATGGGAGAGGACGAAGCGGCAAGTATTCTGGAACAGACACTGAACGAAGAAAAGGAAACCGACGAGAAGTTGTCCGAATTGGCGGAGGAAATCAATCCGCAGGCTTTTGCCCCTATGGATGCAAAGCTTGAGGATCAGGGCGAGGAAACCAAGCCCAAGCACAAAGCCGCGAAAGCGGGCGGCTCGCGCTGAACCTCCCGTCGGAAGGCTGATGGCGTTCCAGTGCCTTCGGAGAGTGTTGGATCGTCCTCTCCGAAGGCGCTGGGTATCACTGGGTCCCTACGACTCAAGTGCAGGGAAGTTCTGCCTGACGAGCGATCGACTCCGCAGCCGAGTTCAGGACGAGGCCTGCAGGCCTTTTAGCGTTTCTTTCGTGAGGGCTTGGGTTTCAACGTTTTGGCGTACGCATGGCTCGACGCCAGATACTTCCGCAGTTCTTTGGTGTTCCGCAGCAGCGCATCCGGAACGGCGACGTATTCCTTCATCACTGCTCCATAGGCCTCAAACAGTGTCGTCTCGTACTTCTTCATAAACTGTTCGCGCTCATCGGTCGGAAGTCTAAGCGCCATCCGGCCGGTCGGGCCCAGAAGCAGCGAAAACATATTGCCGTTGATCGCGGTGTAGGGATTGTCGGCACCTTTTCGTTCAATCCCTGGAATCGTGGCGAGCAGTTTTTCGTACAGTTTAATTTTTTCTTCGGGAATCGGACTCTTCTTTGACGGGCTCATGTAGCCTCACGCCAGAGCGTTTTTTGTCTATCGACTGCCTTTGCTTTTCAGGACGACATGCTAGACGTCTGGAACGCAACTCTGCAACCGCAAAATCGGAGTTGCCGGACTCATCCGGCGCTTAGGGTCGTAAGCGCACCGCCATCTTGTCGCAGAGTTTCATCACCTGAACCTCGATACACCGGAAGATTTTCGTGTTTCCCCCTTATCAGTTCCCGTCCAGACCAAAATCGGTGATTTTGACGCGGGGTATTCTCGACCGACGACGGACTAAGATAAGCTATAGGTCACCTTAGCGGATTGGAATGGTGCACGGCGTGAACGGAGGAACAGCCCCGGGCCCGGAGCATTCGCTCCTGGCCAGGTATGAGGCGCTTATTCGGGTTTCGCGAGCAATTCACATGCACCGCGACCCGAAGGAGCTGTTTCGCGTGTTGGCGGGAGAATTGCGCCAGGCCGCCGAATTCGATTTCATCGGGCTGTACCTTTACGACGAAGCATCAAACACGATTCAGAACCCCGTTCTACAAACCGACAAGGTACCTGCCTTTGCAATTCCACACGACTTTCCGCCCGAGGAAACGCTCACATGGTGGGCCTACCATCATCAGCAGCCAGTCGTTGTGGCTTCCCGGGATAGGGAGACGCGCTTTCCCGGGATGATGGACGTCTTCAGGAAGTTCGGCGTTGAGTCCGCTTGCGTGCTTCCCTTGACGACTGCGCGCAGACGGCTCGGCAGCTTGGGTTTTGCAGTCACCCAGAAAGATTCCTACAGCGCCGAGGAGGTTCGCTTCCTGATGCTTGTGGCCGACCAGGTGGCGCTAGCTGTCGACAACGCAACCAGGGACGCGGAGCAGGAGCGGACCAAGGACGAATTGCGCAAACAGACGGCGCATTTCGAGAAACTGTTCGAGCTGGCGCCTGAGCCGATTGTCCTGCGGGATGCCACGAACCGGGTACTGCGGGTGAACAAAGAGTTCACGAAACTCTTCGGTTTCACCCCGGAGGAGGCTCTGGGGCGAAACATCAGAGACCTGATCGCTCCCGAGAACCAATGGGATGACTGCGAATGCTTGCGAGAAGCGACTGCGCGCGGCGAACGCGTTGAGGCGGAAGTGGTGCGCAAACGGAAAGATGGTTCCTCGCTGACCGTATCGCTTGTGGCGGCTCCCGTCCGCCTCGACGGCGAAGCTCCCGAGATCTATGCCGTGTATCGCGACGTTACCGAGCAGAAGACAGCCGAAGAGGCGCTCAAGCGAAGTGAAGCCAATTTGGCCGAGGGGGAAAGGCTCAGCCACAGTGGAAGCTGGGTCCGTAGCGTTCCGGCGGGAGACATCTATTTTAGCCGCGAGAGTTGTCGCATTTACGGATTTGATCCAGAGAAACCGCTGGTTACGCTTGAAGTCGTCTTGAGCCGTGTGCATCCCGAGGACCAGGCCGAATTTAAGGAAACCATATTCACGTCGATCCGGGATGAGTCGGATTTTGAAACGCACTACCGGCTTATTCTGGAAGATGGCTCGATCCGATACATCCACTCCGTCGGTCATCCGGTCAAGGATTCAACCGGAAAGCTCAAGGAATTCGTCGGGACGATCGTGGATATTACGGAACAACAGCAGTCACGCAAGGCCCTCGAAGATGCTTTCACAGAAATTAACACACTAAAGGACCAGCTGTTCCACGAGAATATTGCCCTCCGCCAGGAAATCGACGAAGCTTCGATGTTCGATGAGATTATCGGCAATAGTGCGGCGCTGCGGAAGGTTCTCAAGGAAATCGAGACCGTGGGGCCAACCGAGTCGACCGTCCTCATTCACGGTGAAACAGGTACGGGCAAAGAGCTGATCGCTCGCGCGATTCATGAACTGAGCAAGCGGCGTGAGAACGCGTTTGTAAAGGTGAATTGTGCGGCAATCCCTACAGGACTCCTTGAAAGCGAACTGTTCGGTCACGAACGGGGTGCGTTCACGGGTGCCATTGCGCAGCGCATTGGACGTTTTGAGCTCGCAAACCACGGAACAGTCTTTCTCGATGAAATCGGCGAGATACCTCTGGAGTTGCAGCCAAAACTTCTCCGTGTTCTTCAAGAGAGAGAATTCGAGCGGCTGGGGAGCTCGCGGACCATGCGCACCGATGCGCGATTGATCGCTGCCACGAATCAGGACCTTTCGCAGATGGTCGAGACCCAGAGATTCCGATCCGACCTGTTCTACCGGCTGAATGTCTTTCCGATTCAGGTCCCTGCCTTGCGTGAGCGGCCCGAGGATATTCCGCTGTTGATACGCCACTTCGCGGAGATTTTCAGCCGTCGCATCAACAAGCCCATTACGATGATTCCAGCTGAAACAATGGGCGCCCTGGTGAGGTATGAATGGCCGGGAAACGTTCGTGAGCTGCAGAATGTCATCGAGCGCGCAGTGATTCTGTCATCTCGCGGGGTGCTCCAGGTACCCGCATCCGATCTCAAATCGCCATCGGAAACTGCGACGAAGCCCGCAAGACGTCAGGAAACGGATCGGAAACAGGCCCGCGAAATGCTTCAGTCAATCGATCGAGATCAAGTCGTCCAGGCCCTCAGGAAAGCAGATGGCCGCGTCGGCGGCCGAGATGGGGCTGCAGCTCTTCTCGGGCTCAAGCGCACCACCCTGATCGCCCACATGAAACGGCTGGGCATCAATCCTCGAACTGTTACGGATCACTGATGACAGTGTCATGACATACGTGACACTCTAGCGTTTCCGCCCCTCGTGTCCCCGTTTTTTTGGAAGTCCTTTCCTGCAAGGCGCTTACCTGGCACGCAATCACTCCAAGGTTTGGCCTGCCCGTTGCACTTACAGCGCGTGGAAGACAATCCATGATGCGAACCATGATCACCGAAACGCCCTTCGAACAGAGGTGGATCCTTCAGGGAAGGCTCTGCGGGCAGTGGGCCGTGGACCTCGGGCGGAAGTGGCGGGAAACAAGCAATGCCCGGCAGGGACGAAAGTGTGTAGTGAATCTTGAGGATGTGGTCTGTGTCGATCGTGAAGGTGAAAAAGTGCTGCAACAGATTCTGAAGGAAGACGTTCAGGTGATCGTCAGCCGAGCTTACATGAAGCACGTCGTCGATTGCCTCAACACTCGCGATCACGAGGAGAGTCACGGTCATGTGGATTGTTAAGATCGCACTGGATCGCCCATACACTTTCATCGTTCTCGCGCTGCTCGTTCTGATTCTCAGCCCGATCGTGATTCTGCGTACTCCCACGGACATCTTTCCGAATATCGATATTCCGGTGATCTCCGTTGCCTGGCAGTACACCGGCCTGAATCCGGAAGAGATGGAAGGCCGCCTGACAAGCGTCTACGAACGGGTTTTGACGACCACCGTCGATAACATCGAACACATTGAATCGACGACCGTAAACGGGCAGGCGATTGTCAAAATCTTCCTGCAGCCCAATACGGATTTGGCCACCGCGAATGCCCAGGTCACCGCGATTTCGCAGACCGTGCTGCGCCAGCTTCCGCCAGGCACCTTGCCGCCACTGATCATCAATTACAGCGCTTCCAGCGTTCCCATCCTTCAACTCGGGCTCTCCGGCAACGGCCTCTCGGAGCAACAGTTGAACGACCTGGGTCAGAATTTCGTAAGGCCTCAACTTGTTACTGTGCCGGGAGCGGTGATCCCGTGGCCGTTTGGCGGGAAACAGCGCCAGGTTATGGTCGACCTAAATCCCGGGTTACTGCAGTCGAAAGGGCTTTCGCCGCAGGACGTGCTCAACTCGGTGGGGAACGAAAACCTGGTTTTGCCGTCCGGTACGGCCAAGATCGATCGGTTCGAGTACGACGTACATGTGAACTCAAGCCCCAGGACAGTTGCCGAGTTAAGTGATCTGCCGATCAAGCAGGCCGGGCTCTCGACAATTTACCTGCGAGACGTCGCCAACATCCGGGACGGATTTGCGCCCCAAACGAACATTGTGCGCGATGACGCACATCGCGGGGTTCTGATCAGCATCCTGAAGGCAGGGAACGCATCGACAATTGATGTCGTGAAAGGGATCCGGCAACTGCTTCCACGTCTTGCGCAAACGCTTCCGCCGGAACTGAAGATCCAGCCGCTAGCGGACCAATCGCTTTTCGTGAGCGCCGCCGTCAGTGGAGTGATTCGCGAGGCGTTGATCGCAGCTTGTCTCACCGCGCTGATGATCCTTCTGTTTCTTGGGAACTGGCGGAGCACGCTGATCATCGCGGTATCGATTCCGCTTTCGATTCTTACATCGGTGATCGTTCTCAGTTTTCTCGGAGAAACAATCAACATCATGACTTTGGGCGGGCTGGCTCTGGCGGTCGGCATCCTCGTCGACGACGCGACGGTGACGATCGAAAACATAGAGCGCTACTTCGAGGAAGGCCATCCGCAACGAGAAGCGATTCTTGAGGGAGCCGCGCAAATCGCGGTTCCAGCGCTGGTCTCGACACTGTCCATCTGCATCGTTTTCCTGCCCATGTTTTTCTTAACGGGCGTGGCGAAATTCTTATTCATACCGCTGGCTGAAGCAGTTGTGTTCGCCATGCTCGCGTCCTATATCCTTTCGCGAACACTGGTTCCGACTCTGGCAATGTATCTGCTGAAGTCCAGAGACCGCGGTAGTGTTCGGTCGCCGAATCCCCTGGTCCGTTTTCAGCAGGCTTTTGAGCGGGGATTCGACCGTCTCCGGCGCTCCTATCATGAAGTGCTTTCGAGTCTGGTTCGGCGCCGAACCGTCTTTATTCCCGCATTTCTAGCCGCATGTCTTTGTTCGTTCTTGCTGGTGCCCTGGCTTGGCCAGAACTTCTTCCCCTCAAGCGACAATGGGCAGTTCATTCTTCACGTGCGGGCCAAGAGTGGTACGCGCATCGAAGAAACAGCCAGGCTTTGCGATCTCATCGAGGCGTCCATCCGCCAGCAAATCCCCGCGCAGGAGACCGACAACGTCCTCGATAACATCGGCTTGCCCTATAGCACGATCAACTTCATGCACAGCACCTCCGGCATGATCGGTGCCGGGGACGCCGATATCATGGTTTCACTCAAAACGAAGCATCATCCGACCGCCGATTATGTTCGTAAACTGCGATCGACTCTGCCTGGCGAATTTCCCGGGGCAACGTTCTATTTTCTTCCTGCTGATATGGTCACGCAGGTCCTGAATTTCGGACTTCCGGCGCCGATTGACGTTCAGATTGACGGCACCGACATCGAAGGGAACCGCGAAGTTGCCGATCGGATGCTCGAGGAGATTCGCAAGACCCCGGGAATTGTCGACGCTCGCATCCAGCAGACGTTCGACTACCCCGAGCTCGACGTCAGCGTCGATCGCACCAAAGCGGTTCAGGGCGGATACACCGAGCGGGACGTAGCGAACAGCGTGCTGAACTCACTGAGCGGAAGCTTCCAAATCACGCCGATGTTTTTCCTGAACTGGAAAAATGGTGTGAGTTACAACCTCGTGACGCAGACGCCGCAATATGACGTCCAGTCTGTGCGCGACCTGCAAGATACACCGATCGATTCCGCGGCGAGCCATCCGGAAATCCTAGCCGATGTCGCCTCTATCCACCGCGCAAACGAAATGGAAGTGATCAGCCACTACAATATCCGGCGCGTTGTGGACGTCTATGCTTCCGTGCAGGACCGCGACCTCGGAGCAGTCGGAAGGGACTTGACGCGTGTTGTGGACGCCAATCGCCGGTTTCTGCCTCGGGGCAGCTTCGTTACCGTTCGAGGACAGCTCTCTACCATGCGCAGCTCCTACATCAGCTTGCTGGGCGGCCTGGTATTTTCAATCCTGCTCGTTTACCTGCTGATCGTGGTCAATTTTCAGTCGTGGCTTGACCCCTTCATCATCGTTACGGCGCTACCTGCTGCTCTCGCCGGCATCGTCCTGTTCCTGTTCATAACGCACACGACGCTCAGCGTGCCGGCTCTCATGGGCGCAATCATGTGCATGGGCGTTGCGACCGCCAACAGCATTCTGGTGGTTACCTTCGCCAAAGAGCGCCTGGCCGAGCACGGCAATGCGCTTGAGGCCGCCGTTGAAGCGGGTTTTACGCGCTTCCGGCCCGTCCTGATGACCGCGCTCGCCATGATTATCGGCATGGTTCCGATGTCACTTGGCCTCGGAGACGGCGGCGAGCAGAATGCGCCGCTGGGACGGGCCGTGATCGGCGGATTGCTTTGTGCGACGGTCGCGACGCTGTTTTTCGTGCCGTCGGTGTTTGCGTTGCTGCACGGAGAGCGCCGTGCACCTAGCTCCTCGGTCGCAATCCAGCATAGGGATGAACCAATGCCATCGGCAGGGAATGGAGATAGGTCATGATCGTACATGAAGCAGCCGAAAGCGCAGTTCAAAAGACGGATGAATCCTTGTTGGCATCGACTGCACCCGCGAGTGGCGGACGCCAAGCGAAGGGTCCCGCACGAAGGAAGTCCCTGTTCGCGCTTGCGGGGGTTGCGCTGTGTATCGCCGCCGTCGTCTTTTTTGGAATCCGGTCGCGCATCGAAGCCGGATCGCGGCTGAAGCTTGCGACCGATCAAGCCGCCATTCCCGTTGTTCAGGTGATTTATCCCAAGCTTGGTGCGCCGACTGAGGAAATCGTGCTCCCAGGCTCGACGCAGGCTTTTACCGACACTCCGATCTACGCTCGGACAAACGGCTACCTGAAGCGTTGGTATTTCGACATCGGGGCGCGCGTCGAAAAGGGCCAACTCCTGGCGGAGATCGAAACGCCGGAAGTCGATCAGCAGCTCCAGCAGGCGCGCGCGGATTTCGAAACCGCGCAGGCAAATCTGCAGCTGGCCAAGACGACCGCTGATCGGTGGCAATACCTGGTCAAATCGGGGTCGGTTTCAAAGCAGGAAACCGACCAGGCGGTCAGCAATCTGGCTGCGATGAAGGCCGCAGCCGACGCCAGCGCAGCCAACGTCGGACGACTGGAACAGCTGCAATCCTTCGAGAGAATCTATGCTCCCTTTGACGGGGTGATTACGCAGCGCAATACCGACGTGGGGGATCTGATCGACGCAGGCGCAAGCGCACAGCCCCAGCAGCTGTTTCATATGGCTGCGATCAGCAAACTGCGCGTATACGTGCCAGTTCCTGAAGTCTACGCTCCCGCGGCCACCGTCGGGGCATCCGCGCTTTTGACCCTCGACGAATATCCCGGCGAAACTTTCCAGGGCAAGCTCGTTCGGACATCAGACTCGATCGACGCTTCCTCTCGCACACTGCTCATCGAGGTCGATGTCGATAATCCTGGGAGCAAGCTGCTTCCCGGTGCCTACGTTTTCGTTCATCTGAAGGTGCCGATGGAGGCTCGCTCCGTCACGATTCCTTCAAGCGCGATGCTGTTCCGCCGCGAGGGTCTTCAGGTGGGGGTCGTACGAAACAGCCACGCAGAGCTCGTTCCCGTGAAAATCGGACGCGACTATGGCAGTACGGTTGAAATCGTTTCCGGACTCCAGGCTTCCGATCCAGTGATTCTGGATCCTGCGGACTCTCTGGTTTCTGGTACCCGCGTTGCCATTACGCAGAAGCCAGCGGAAGGAGTCGGGCAATGAGGATCGTTCGGTTTATCGCTCTGTCAGGCGTCGTTGTTTTGGCAGGCTGCACCGTTGGACCCAAGTACAGTCGACCGGCAGTTGCGACGCCACCTGTGTATAAGGAGCAACCGCCGCAATCGCCCGAGGCAGCCAGTATTTGGACGCCGGCACAACCTGCCGATCAGCAAGTGCGCGGAAAATGGTGGGAGATCTTCGGCGACCCCCAGCTCGATAACCTGGAGGACCAGGTGACCGTATCGAACCAGGACCTGAAGGCAGCGGAAGCGCGTTTGCGCCAGGCTCGGGCTCTGGTGGGCTTCAATCGAGCCTCGGAATTTCCCACGGTCGCAGTTGAACCGAGCGCGAGCTACGTAAAGGACTCAAACAACACGCCGGCATTTCCAACGTCGGTTTCGCATAACGGCTCGGGTGACTTCGTACTTCCAGTCGATCTTTCCTACGAGATTGACCTGTGGGGCCGCGTCCGCCGGACGGTCGCTGCCGCCCGCGAAGAGACGCAGGCAACCGCAGCGGACGTTGCGACCGCAAGCTTGAGCATTCACGCGGAGCTTGCTATCGACTATTTCGAGCTTCGCAGTGCCGATACGCAAAAGCAGATTCTGGACAATACCGTCAAAGCCTATACCGACGCATACCATCTGACCGAAACGCGCTTCGAAGGTGGCGCGTCTCCTAGATCGGATGTGGCGCAGGCGAAAACCCAGCTTGAGGACGCCGAGGTGCAAGACACCGATGTAGCGGTCGAGCGGGCCGCCTACGAACACGCAATCGCGGTACTCATGGGAAAACCGCCGGCCGAATTCAGCCTCGCGGCTGCTCCACTCGACCTCAAGCCGCCGGCGATCCCGGCGGGCGTGCCCTCCGACCTGCTTGAGCGGCGCCCGGATATCTCGGCCGCCGAACGCCGCGTAGCTGAGGCGAACGAACAGATCGGAATTGCACGCGCCGCCTACTATCCGACACTGAGTATTGGTGCCGCCGCGGGATTTGAGAGTACGCACGTCTCGAACTTGCTCGCTGGGCCAAACGCCCTGTGGGCTGTTGGTCCAATGCTCGCCGAAACTCTGTTCGATGGTGGCCGCCGCCGCGCAACATCGCAGGGTGCGCGCGCGAATTTTGACGCGGTGACAGCGAATTACCGCCAAACGACGCTGACCGCGTTTCAGCAGGTGGAGGATAACCTGGCGGCGCTGCACATTCTGGAACGGGAAGCCCAACAGCAACGCGATGCGACTTCGTCGGCCGATGACTGGCTTCAGGTTTCAACCAACCGTTATACCGGTGGAGTGGACAACTACCTGCAGGTCATCATCGCGCAGACGACCGACCTTGCCAACCAGAGGAACCAGGCGGATATTCTGCGCCGTCAGATGGACGCAAGCGTTTTGTTAATCAAGGCTCTGGGGGGCGGGTGGGATGTCTCCGCACTGCCTGCCCAGGCCAGTCTTAGGTAAACTCCATAGAAAGAGGCAGTGGGACCTTCGGCCGAAAAGGGAATCAAACGACCTTAGAAAACAGCGGCAGGGGAGAACAGCGATGATGGAATACATGAATATCAAGGGCACGAATCTCACGACCTCGCGAATTGCACTCGGTACCTGGGCGATCGGCGGCTGGATGTGGGGAGGCACGGACGAAAGAGAATCGATTCGAACGATTCATGCCGCCCTTGACAGCGGGATCAACCTGATCGACACGGCGCCGGTTTATGGTTTCGGGATTTCCGAGGAAATCGTAGGCAAGGCAATCGAGGAGAGGGGTCATCGGGAAAAGGTCTTTATCGCGACCAAAGTAGGGCTCCAGTGGCACGACGGCTCGGTTTCAAGAAACTCCTCGCGTGAGCGTATCCGACAGGAAATCAAGGACTCTCTGGGTCGGCTGCGCACGAACTACATCGACATCTATCAAGTCCACTGGCCGGATCTGGCCGTCCCGATCGAAGAAACCGCCCGGACCATGCAAGAGCTCCGTAAGGAAGGGCTCATCCGCGCGATCGGTGTGAGCAATTTCTCTCCGGAGCAGATGGAACGGTTTATGTCGGTATCCGAATTGCACACCGTCCAGCCTCCCTACAATCTCTTTGAGCGGGAAGCTGACCGCGATGTTCTGCCATATGTGCGCGAAAACAAGGTCAGCGGGCTCGCCTACGGGCCTCTCTGCCGGGGGCTCTTGACCGGAAAAATGCGGCCGGACACCAAGTTCACCGGAGATGATCTCCGCAAGTCCGATCCGAAATTCCAGCCGCCGCGCTTTGCGCAATATCTGAATGCAGTTCGGCAACTGGATGAGTTGGCACAAAACAGATACGGAAAACACGTGCTGGATCTCGCCGTGCGCTGGGTCCTGGACACACCAGGAGTCACCTCGGCGCTGTGGGGTGCGCGCCATCCCGGTGATCTGAAAGCCGTGACGGGCGCCCTCAACTGGAAACTTGACACCGATGCGCTCGCGACCATCGACCAGATTCTGCGGCAGGCCATCGCCGATCCGGTCGGTCCCGAGTTCATGGCACCGCCGGCAAGAATCGCCGCAACAGCCTAGGCCACACGTAACTTACCAATTCTGTTGAGTTCGGAAATATCCGAACCCAGGGGCTCGCGACAGCCAGCAAGTAATTCGTTCAGTATTTGCCGAGAGGAGATTCAGAATGAACCCAATCACACCAGAAACAAACGGGCTGGGATTTATCGGAATCGGCTATATGGGCCTGCCGATCGCAAAGAGATTGCTCAAAGCCGGCTTCAAGCTTGTCGCCTATGATCGAAACCGCAGCAAGGCCGAGGAGCTGATTCCATACGGCGCCACAGTGGCTGCAACGGTTGCCGAACTAGCTTCCAGTTGCGACGTTGTGTTGTCGTGCTTGGCGAGTGATGAAGCTGTCCTGAATGTTCACAGTGGACCAGATGGCACGTTCGCAAATGCGCGGCGGGACTCACTGATTATCGATATGAGTACGGTGTTTCCTGAGACCGCGCGGCAACTTTCACACGCAGCCTCTGAGCGCGGCCTCAACGTTCTCGACGCAACCATATCGGGCAGTATCCCCTATGCCGAGCAGGGAGCGCTGGTTTTATTCGGAGGCGGAGAACAGACGTGCTTCTTTGCCGCTGATTCGATTTTCCGCGCGATCTCGAGAAAACATTTCTATCTGGGACCGAGTGGCGCCGGAGCGACGATGAAGCTTGTGGTGAACAGCTTGCTCGGAATCGGAATGCAGGCGATTGCCGAGGCTGTTGCACTCGGTGAGAAGTCCGGGCTGGACCGGAACCTGTTGCTCGGCGTGTTATCTGAGACCGCAGTCGTGGCTCCGGCACATGTCGGAAAGCTGCAAAGAGCCAGAATGGGCGACTACAGTCCGCAATTTCCGCGTCGGCTGATGAATAAGGATTTCGGCCTGATTCTTACTCTGGCTGCGGCGGTCGGCGCAGAGACGCCTGCCACCCGGGCGGCTTTCGAGGTCAATTCGGCCAGATCGGACAAAGGGCGAGAAGAGGATTTTTCTGCAGTGATTCTGGAGATGGAGAAGCGGGCTCATTTGAATTCTGGCGACACAGTGCGAACCCGAACCGCCGTCGCCGCAGCAGAATAGGCAACGGGGGCCGATCCTGAACGGTTCGCTGCGCTTAGGTCAATTCGCCTCGTCGTGCTCGCGCGCGCGTCGGGATATTCACACCCATCACCAGGAGCCACAGCATAGCCAATCCTTGCAATACCAGGGCAGAGGCCAAATTGTAAGGCGACAGATAGCTAGCCAGCGGTGGCGGCACAAAGGTCAACCAGCACAATCCCGCGATCACGATCAGCACGCCAAAAAGGCGAGGTAGGAAGGCTGACCTGAGCATCAGATAGCCAATCAGAATCCAGTAGAATCCGTGAAACGCCAATCCGATGTTCACCCTCCGAGGCAGAAACTGAAGAAGCTCAAGGACGAGTGCCACAAAGTTGAGGGACGCCGCGAGCAGAGACACGCGCCGGTCGACCGTCTTAAACAGGTCGTAGAACAGCACCGTGACAGCGATCATGCAGGAGACCTCGAAGATGGCCGCTACCAGGATCGCTGTGGAACCGAGCTTGCCGCGAGCGAAGAACTCGGTGGTTGCTGCCGTCAGTACCAGGATTAGGAAAAGAAAACCGGCTATTCTGGCCTTGAAACGCCGCGACCCGCCTGTTGTCGGTTTCGCCATATCTGTTGCGCTCAACCTCGCCATTGCATAACCTCCAGAACGGCGTTGGCGCATTGCCGGCCGTCCGTAGTCAATGCGTCTTGCGAGTGGCGGAACTTGGGCCTTCCAACCCCGCATGGTAGACGGGTCTTCCGCGCCTGTGGATTTTATCGCGATCGTGGCTGCTCAATTGTAGAATCCTAGGCGCGTTTCAGGACGCGAGGTACCAATGCCCCTGTGTCGCACTAAGGCAAGATCCCATCGGGCTCCGATTTTAGTCTGTCTGTGCCTGTGCGGCATATTTCGCCCCGCAATGGCACAAGGCACGAAGGCACCCTCTCCTGAGATTGCTACCTCCTCGCCATCAACCGAGTCCATGGCATCCCGTCTTGCCGCCCAAAACGCTCTGTTTAAGGAGCAGTTCGAAGAAGACACGAGGGCCTCTCCGGAAAGTGAGACTGCGAGCGGCGACTACCGGGATAACGCAATACTGGATGATTATTCCGTTGCAGCCAGTATCAAGCAGAACGCAGTCGATCGCGCCTACCGTGCGAAGCTTGACGCGATTTCCACTGCGGGATTTCCCGAGCAGGATCGTCTCTCGCACGATCTCTTGCTTCATATCCTGGATGATCGCATTGCGGACTTCGAGCTGAAGGAATACGAAATGCCCGTCTCCCAAATGCAGGGCATCCACAACAGCCTGGCCGATCTACCGAACTCCGTGCCGCTTGATACCCTCGAGCATTACCAGGATTACATTGCCCGCCTCCACCAGATTCCGCGGGCTTTCGAGCAAACGATCGACGTGCTCCGGCAAGGCGAAAAGGACGGATTGATGCCGGTCCGGATACTCCTTGAGCAAATAACGGCTCAATGCGAAGGCACGATTGCGGAAAATCCATTTCTGGCACCGACGAAGAAGTTTCCGGCCTCAATCTCCGCCCAGGACCAGAAGCGCTTGACCGAGGCGATCGTGCAGGCGGTCAACTCGGAGGTGCTGCCCGCGTATCACCGATTCGCGGATTTTATTGCCAAGGACTATGCTCCGCATGGCCGCACCACAATTGGCTTGAACAGGTTGCCCGACGGGGCGCGCCGTTATCAGCAAGCGATTCGAGAGCAAACCACCACCGAAATGCTTCCGGCGGAAATTCATTCGCTCGGACTGCGAGAGGTCGCCCGGATCAATGGCCTGCTCAATGATCTTGCACTCAAGGCTGGCTACAAAGATCTGAGCAGTTTTCGCGCCGCACTGAATAGCGATCCCAGGTACATCCCGAAATCGCCCGACGAGATCGTCGACGACTTCCGCCGCTACGTCGGCCAAATGCAACCACGCCTGCCTGAACTGTTCGGGGCGTTCCCGAAAACTCCGCTTACCGTCGAAGCGGCACCCGCTTCACAACCCAACAATCCCACGCACTACGTCTTCGGCACCCCGGATGGCAGTCGGGCGGCGCGTGTGGTGGTCGCGACTTCCAACTCTGCGCATCGAAAACTGCTGAGTGACGAGACACAGGCCTACCATGAGGGTATCCCCGGCCATCACCTGCAGATTTCCGTCCAGCAACGGCTCACGGGCCTGCCGGAGTTTCGCCTTCACGTCGTCAATAATGCATACGCAGAAGGGTGGGCAGTCTATGCGGAAGCGCTGGGTAAGGAGATCGGGTTTTTCCAGGACCCGGCGTCCGATTACGGCCGGCTCAATCTTGAACTGATGCGCGCCGTCCGCCTGGTTGTCGACACGGGCATTCACTCAGAGGGTTGGACCCGTGAACAGGCCGTCGCTTACTTCCGTGAAAGCGGAGCTGGGGATGAACCCACGATCCAAGCTGAAATTGACCGGTATATCGCCTGGCCGGCCCAGGCCTTGAGCTACCAGATCGGGAAGCTCAAGATTCTCGAGCTCCGCAATCGCGCAAAGCAGCAGCTTGGTCCCCGCTTCGATATCAGGAGCTTCCATGATGAGATTCTAAGTGGAGGAAGCCTGCCGCTCGACATGCTGGAAGCGCGTGTGGATAACTGGATGGGACGCCAGCTTCCGAACGGCCCTTCTAAAGGTCCCGGATGATCCGCCTCGTACGACCCCAACGCGCGTTCCCTTCGTCCCGGCTGAAGGGGGGCTCCCCTAACTGCCTCGAAGTGCCTTGACAGACCGATGTTGAACGTACTAAATCGATTGTGCGTGTAATGCAGGGCATCGTCGAACTCTCGCGAAATGAGGTTTCCGACCTCGGAATCCGCCCGTTGAAACACGATTGACTCGTGGGGTGGTCAGGGCGCGGCGTGGTACATCAATACTTCTGGGGGGCGATATGAAGCGGTTCTTTGCGATCGTTGGGATCGTTTTCTCAGTGGCTGCTGTTTTCCTTTTTGCGTGGGGCACGCAACTGGCGTGGACCCATGCTCGATCTGCGTCGAGCTTGGCTGCAGCCGCCGAAAGCCAGGGATGCCCAAACGATGACAGCGGATTGAAGTTGCCAGACGGTTTTTGCGCAACCATATTTGCCGACGGCATCGGCCATGCGCGACATCTGGTGGCAACGCCTGACGGCGTACTCTACGTAAACACCTGGTCGGGCCGCTACTATGGCAACGACACCCCCCACGCGGGTGGCTTCCTGGTAGCTCTGAAAGATACAACCGGTACGGGCAAGGCCGACGTGGCCGAGCGGTTCGGTGAGACTGTTCAGAGCGGCGGAGCCGGGGGCAGCGGAATCGGACTGTACAAAGGCGCGATCTACGCAGAGATCAATGATCGGATTGCAAGCTATTCACTGACAGCCGGTTCGATTGCGCCAAAGGATCCCGGCGTCACGATCCTTTCCGGATTGCCTTTGACGGGCGATCATCCCATGCATCCGTTCATAATTGATGCACAGGGCGCTATGTACATCGATGTGGCGACTCCAAGCAACGCCTGCCAGGTGAAGAACCGTACGCCCGTGTCACCGGGAAAACAACCCTGCGAGGAGCTTGAGACGCGCGGCGGCATCTGGCGCTACGACGCTAATAAGACGAACCAGACTTTTTCCCCGGCAGAACGCTACGCGACGGGAATCCGCAACGGCGAGGGCTTCGCCTTCGACCCCGCCGGTCATCTGTTCGTAACGCAACACGGCCGGGACCAATTGCACGCGAATTGGCCCGACATCTACAAGCCGGACCAGGAGGCGACACTTCCTGCGGAGCAGATAATGCTTCTGAAGCAGGGCGGGGACTATGGCTGGCCGGAATGCTACTTCGATCCGTTCGTCGACAAGCTCATTCTCGCGCCCGAATATGGCGGAGACGGCAAGAAACCCGGCGTGTGCGCCACCAAGACCGCACCGGTAGCGGCCTTTCCGGCTCACTGGGCGCCGAACGGGATGGCCCACTACGATAAACCGCAATTCCCGAAACGCTATCGCGAGGGCGTGTTCATCGCATTCCACGGTTCCTGGGATCGCGCGCCGTACCCGCAGGGCGGATACAACGTCGTGTTTCAGCCGCTCTCTGGCGACCACGCCACGGGTCAATGCGAGATATTTGCCGATGGATTCGCAGGAGCCGTCAAGTCGCCTCAGGGGGCCGCTCATCGTCCGAGCGGTCTTGCGGTAGGACCCGACGGGGCACTGTACGTTTCAGACGACGTCGCTGGACGGATCTATCGAATCGTGTATCACGGCGGCGCCGGAACCGCAGCCAACATCACGCCATGCCCAAGCGCAACATCTCCAGCTGGCGAGGTAGCCGCAGCTCCAGCAAACCCTCCGGAAGGCACCCATCCTGACGCTGGTACGTCCGCGGCGACCAGAGTTCCGGTTCCGCAGGGTGCCACGCGTGAGATGGTCGCGCTCGGTGAACGCATCTATCGTGGGCAAGTGGGCGGAGCAGCTTGCACGGGCTGCCACGGCGAGACCGCCCAGGGTACCCCGCTTGGTCCCGACCTGACTGGAAAGAAGTGGTTGTGGAGCGACGGCAGCTATTCCGGAATCGCGAAAACGATAACTGATGGCGTATCGCAACCGAAACAATATCGCAGTCCGATGCCTCCCAAGGGCGGCGCGCAGCTGACAGCCGACCAGGTATCGGCCGTCGCCGCCTTCATCTGGAGCCTGAGCCACCGGGGCAGCTAGACTTCGGGCAACACCGGGGAGCCATGACGCGAGACTCGTCCCTACGGGCGAGAAGATTCGGTTCTACGCCAGTCCATGCACCAGGAATCTCCTGCTTGTTGAAGAGCCGGGATGGGAGTCCCGGCCCAGCGTCCAGGAAGTGAGAGGAATAATGACCATGTCCATGCCAGTGAACGGATTCAATCCAGACGAACTGAAACCCCCTTCCGGAAGTTTCCTGGGAGGGCAGTACGTTCCCGGTGACGGCACGGAGTATGAAGTCATACGCCCCTCCGACGGCCACCTGATCCGCCTCGAGCGCGGAGCGAGCGCAAACCTGGTAGACCGCGCCGTTACCGCGGCCGCGAAGGCATATAAAACCAGCGGCTGGGCATCGCTTGCTCCGCGCGAGCGAGCAAAGGTTTTATTTCGATGGGCGGACCTGATCGAGAAGCATCTGGAGGAGATTGCCAGGTTCGAATCGCTTGCCTCCTGCCGCCTCATCAATGAGACCAGGCACTTCGATATCGGGTTCACCGCCGATGTGATCCGTTTCTTTGCTGAAGCGATTGACAAGCTGGACGGCAAGGTGCTCCCTTCCGAGGGGAAGGTGATGAGCATGGTTGTCCACGAGCCCTACGGCGTGGTTGCGGCCATATCCCCGTGGAACGTGCCGCTCGTTCTGGCGGTTTTGAAGATCGCCCCAGCCCTCGCCGCAGGCAATGCCGTCGTCCTCAAGCCGTCCGAACTGACGCCTTATTCAATTCTCCGGGTTGCGGAGCTCGCTCACCAGGCCGGCGTGCCCGCAGGACAACTCGCCGTGCTTCCGGGTCTCGGTCCGGAAACTGGCGGCGCACTTGTGAAGCATCCCCTTGTGAACTACGTTTCGTTCACCGGTTCGACCGCTACCGGAAAGCAAGTCATGATTGACGCCGCGAACACAGGGCTCAAGCCTGTTTGCCTCGAGCTTGGCGGGAAAAGTCCGCAGCTGGTATTCGGCGACGCGCCCAGTCTTGATCGAGTTGCCGACGTCATTGCCGGGAGCATCTGCTTCAATGCGGGCCAGGTCTGCTTCGCCGGAACGCGCCTCGTGGTCGAGAAAAAGATAGGCGACGAACTGACGGAAAAGATCGCGGCGCGCCTGAAGAATCCCAAGTCAGGTCCGACATGGGATACCCGTACGACGCTTTCTCCCATCATCTCCGCAAAGCAGGGAATTCGCATCGCCGATATCCTGAGGGATGCCAAGGAAGGCGGAGCCGAAATCATGATGGGTGGCGAACGGGAGGAGACCGGCAACGGCGGTGTCTTCTTCAAACCGACCATCGTGCGCAACCCCAAGCCGGACAATGCCGTGATCCTGAATGAGGTTTTCGGCCCCGTTCTGGCTGTGCAAACCTTTTCCGACGCCGAGGAAGGGATTGCCCTGGCGGATCATCCGATCTACGGTCTGGCGGGCGCCGTCCATACCAGCGACATCAACAAGGCTTTGCTTGCGGCAAAGTCGATTCCCGCAGGCACGGTGTGGGTAAATACCTTCGGCGAGCTCTCGCTGAATGCGCCGTTTGGGGGATACAAGCAGTCAGGCTTCGGGCGCGATTACGGAATGACCGGCTTGTCGAAATACATGAACACCAAGACAATTCATATCCGGCTGAACTGAAAACGGCCTGCAGCTACAGGAAAACCATCGACACTTCTAATTCCTGACGGCCGGGGAGAATGGTGCGCCTGCGAATTCTCGGGCTCGGGGCGGCTGGGGATTCTCGCAGAACCGGTCATGGGCCCAATACCGCGTGGTAATATCTAGCGCTGGTTTGCCATCGGTTCTGCAAGGAGCGCGACCGGTCCGTCAACATTATGACCCTGCCCACTACAACACTGCCTTCGGGCACCAAACTCGGGTCGTATGAGATTGTCGCTCCGCTAGGCGCGGGCGGCATGGGCGAGGTTTACAGCGCGCGGGATGTGCGGCTGCGCCGCACGGTTGCGATCAAGATCCTGCCCGCAGAATTTGCCGCCGACAGCGACCGGTTGCAGCGCTTCGAGCGGGAAGCGCGCTCAGCTTCTGCCCTCAATCACCCCAATATCGTTACCATTTATGAACTCGGACAGGCTGGTCCCACTCACTACATTGCGATGGAGATGGTAGAGGGGAGCACCTTGCGCCAGATACTTGATGCCGGCTCGCTGCCTATGCAAAAGGCGATTGAAATTGCAGCGCAGGTTGCTGAGGGTCTGGCCAAGGCGCATGAAGCGGGCATTGCGCACCGGGACCTGAAACCCGAGAACCTGATGTTATCTCACGACGGCTTCGTGAAAATTCTCGACTTTGGCCTGGCGAAAATCGCATCGATCCGTGAAGAGCCATCCGATGCGCCTACTCAGTCTGGGTCCGGGACACGACCGGGTCAGCTTCTGGGAACGATAGGATACATGTCACCGGAGCAGGCCAGCGGCGGTCGCCTGGATATTCGGTCCGACCAGTTCTCATTCGGCCTGGTGGTCTACGAGATGGTGACCGGTAAGCGGCCCTTCAAACGAGGCACGGTTGCTGAAACCATTGTGGCTATTCTGCGGGAACAAGCTGAACCGATCGGAGCACTGAATCCGGAGGTCCCGGCGCCACTTTGCTGGGCGATCGAAAGGTGCCTCGCGAAGGAGCCCAACAAGCGCTACGTCTCAACCCAGGATCTTGCACGAGAGCTTGGAGCCATACGCGACCGGTTCTCGGAGAAACCGGCCAAGCCAGCGGAGCCGCGCGCGACCAATATTCCCGTTCAGCGCACCCGGTTTGTGGGGCGAGAGAAGGAAGTGGCCGCTGCCAAGGAACTCCTGCTGCGTCCGGACGTGCGCCTGGTAACGGTCACAGGTCCGGGCGGGATTGGTAAAACCCGTCTCGCGCTCGAGGTAGCCAGCGGCCTGGTCGAGCACTTTCCCAGCGGTATTCATGTGGCTGCGCTTTCCCCGATCAGCGATCCGGGAATGATCGCCTCGGTGATCGTCCAGACCCTGGGCATCCGGGAGTCTGGAGGCCAGCCACCGCTGGAACTACTGAAGAAGAATTTGCAGGATTCCTCGCGCGCACCAATGTTGCTCCTGCTGGACAACTTCGAGCACCTGATTCAGGCGGCGCCCACCGTTGCAGAGCTGCTGGCCACAGCGCCCAATCTTAAAATCCTGGTAACGAGTCGCGCCGCGCTTCACGTGTACGGAGAGCATGAATTTCCGGTTCCGCCGCTGGCGTTGCCGGATTCGCGATCCATGCCTCCGATTGAGGTTCTCTCGCAGTACTCGGCCATCGCGCTGTTCATGCAGCGCGCCGTCGCCGCCAAGCCGGATTTTGAGCTGAACCGAGAGAACGCCCAGGCTGTGAGTGAAATTTGCGCCCGCCTGGATGGCCTGCCACTGGCGATCGAGCTCGCCGCCGCTCGGGTCAAAGTCCTTTCGCCCTCCTCGTTGCGGACACGTCTGGCTAGCCGGTTGCAGTTACTGACGGGCGGTGCCCGGGACTTGCCGCATCGACAGCATACCCTTCGCGCCACGATCGATTGGAGCTACGACCTGCTGAGCGCTGCGGAGCAAAAGCTTTTCCGGAGACTATCGGTATTCGTCGGGGGATGCACACTTGAGGCCGTCGAAGCTGTTTGCGATACCAAAGCCGATCTCGATTTGGACCTGCTCGACGGGATGGCGTCCCTGGTGGACAAAAGCCTGCTGCAGCAGATCGAGCATGCCAGTGGCGAACCTCGGTTCCGGATGCTGGAAACGATTCGCGAGTACGCTCGGGAAAAACTTGAGGCTTCGCTCGAAGAGGCCGCAACCAGGCGCGCCCATGCCGCCTACTGCCTGGTGCTCGCAGAAGAACCGGTTACCGAGCACAGCGGTACTGAAGACGCGGAATGGCCCGAAAGATTCGCACTGGAACACGACAATTTTCGCGCGGCGCTTGAGTGGCTGACTGAAACCGGGAATGCGGAGTGGGGCCTGCGTCTCGGTACAGCCCTGTTTCGTTTCTGGGAGTTGCGCGAGTACTTCGCCGAAGGCCGAGACCGGCTCGGCAAGCTTTTGAAGATTGCGCCAGCGGCCGCTCCCTCAAAGATGCGGGCGCGGGCACTTTTTGCGGCCGGCGTGCTCGCCGTCGCGCAGGGCGATTACGCCCCGGCAGAAGCGCTGCTGAGCGAAAGTCTGAAGGTCGCTCGTGAGCTGGAGGATAAGCAGGCCGTGGCCATCTCCCTCAACGCGCTGGGAGTCATCGCTCGGGACCAGAGCGACGCCAAGGCCGCCCACAGTCTGTTTGAGGAAAGCCTGGCGGTGTGGAGGGAACTGGGCGATCAGAAGGCTGTGGCCCGGGCCTTGAGCAACCTTGCGAGCGTCCTCAAATTGCAGGGTGACTTCGCCCGCGCTCGCTCGCTGCACGTCGAGTGCATCTCAATCTTCCGGGGACTCGGAGATCGAATCGGCGTCGCCTGGTCGCTGAATTCACAGGGCGATGTCGCCCGAGATCAAGGCGACTTCAAAGATTCGAAAATGTTGTACGAACAGGCCCTCGGAATTTTTCGGGAACTCGGTGACCGCTGGGGGATTGCTGGCACGCTCGCTGACCTGGGAAATCTGGCGCGGGAACAGCGAGATTGTGCCGCGGCCCACTCTTTGCACCGGGAGAGCCTGGGAATTTTCCAGGAGCTCGAACATAAGCGGGGAATCGCACGCTTGCTCGAGTGTTTTGCATGCCTGGCGGTGGTTCAACTACACCCGGAGCGTTCGCTGCGGCTGGCAGGCACGGCGGCTGCGCTACGCCAAAATATTGGCGCTCCACTCGCACCTGCGGAACAGGCAAGACTCGAGTTCAGTCTGGGCCCCGCAAGGCAGGCGTTGCCGAATGCGGCGAGTGCGGCGGCGTGGCTGGAAGGTTGGGCCATGCCGGTCGAGAAAGCGATTCAGGAAGCCCTAAAGCCCGGAGCGGCATCTTCTTCCAGCTAGCGCGCCTCAAGGATCGGCTGACGCGCACGGCGAAGCACGTGGGAGTTCGACCGACGAATTTAAGTGAGCGCTTACTCCGCGCTTGTCGGTTCAAGCAATCGGCGCACGGCGGAGATACGACTGGCGGGAAGACCTACGCGTTTGGCGTGTTCCTGGATGGTCGCTTCGTCCGCAGCGAGATAGACGCAGTACACCTTGTCGCCGGTGACATAGCTGTGGAGCCACTGGATCTCGGGACCCATTCCCTTCAGGACGTTGACCGACTTTTGGGCGATTTCGCGCCACTGGGCGTCGGTTAGATTTTCAGCTCCAGGGACTTCGCGTTCGATTACGAACTTGGGCATGAGAGACCTCGAGTAAGCCCGCATGCTAGCATGCAGAACGGGCAGCATCAAGGACGGATGGGCCACAATCTCTCCCGGCCAGCGATAAAATCGACAAGAAACGAGGTTGTGATGGACCTTCGATCGCTTCAAAAACCACTAAAAGAGCAATATCGCAGTGATCCGACGGCTTCGCGCATCAAAATCCGGGCCAAAGGCACGCAGACTGATGTTCCGATATCATGCTCGGTCGACATTGGGCGCGCCATCTACCAGGCCGAGGCGCACAAGGGAGTCGGAGGTGCAGGCACCGGCGCTTGTTCCGGCGACCTGCTGCTTGGAGCGCTCGCGGCATGCGCGCAGATTACCTGTCAAATGGTTGCTGCGGCCATGGGCATAAAAACTGAACGTATTGAGGCAACCGTAGAAGGGGAGTTGGATCTTCGAGGTACCCTGGGCATATCGAAAGACGCCTCGGTCGGTTTTGAGGGCATCCATCTACGTCTTAATGTTTCTGCGCCCGGGGCGACCCCGGAACAACTGCGTGGATTGAGAGAAAAAACGGAACAGTATTGCGTTGTGATGCAGACCTTATTGCACCCGCCGAAGATAGAAACTGAATGGGCTTCTCGCGATTGAACCGGGGCATCACGGTTGGGCTGGAACGGATAGACAAGGCTGTGCCTCGAATACAACCGGACGACGCGAAGCGCAAGCACTTCGGGTGCCGCTGTGACTCCTAGTTCGCGGCCGAGAACAAGCCGAATCGTGAGTGAGCGTGACATGATGGACGCGGGAAAGTTGGGGGCCGTGTACAATGCCAGCATGCTCGGGAGGCCACGGTCGCCGAAAACAGCCACAGTTTAGGCAAAGTAGGCGGTTCTGGTTATTCGCTCGAAACGGTAAACTAGGCATAGCACACAGGTTAGGGGCGTAGCTCAGTGGTAGAGCAGCGGCCTTTTAAGCCGAAGGTCGTGGGTTCGATCCCCACCGCCCCTACCAACATTTCCTTTCTTCACTGTCAGTTGCAGATTTGCGAGGGAGCTTTAGGGAGCAATAAGCTCACGCTACCTGTGGCGGTATCACCAAACGAACCACCTTGCTATTGGCTTCCCGAAGTGCAGAGGGAACAGCGTGCGTGTAGATATTCATCGTGGTGCGAATATCTGCGTGTCGCAAGAGTTCCTGCTGTACCTTGAGATCGACACCGAGCGCGTGTAGCAGTGTGGAATGGCTGTGCCGAAATGTATGCCAGCCGATCCGGCCCAACCCCGCTTTTGTTGCCGCAGGGACGAGCCAGTTCTCCTGAATGCGGCCTGGCCAATACGGCTTTCCTGTTTCAGGGTTTGCAAACACCCAGTCCTCCGTATTCAGTGGCGAAACCGATCGCAGTTGGTGCTGCCGCAATCTTTCCGCCAGAGAACGATCCAGTGGCATCCATCGGTGTGAGCCTGGCGTTTTTACATCGCCAAGCCGTCCATAGACATAAGACTGACGGATCGCAATGCGCGACCCGTCCCAATCGACGGCGTTCCACTGTAGACCAAGTATTTCTCCCACTCGGAGTCCCAAGCACATAGCCACAACGCACATTGTTCGAAACGGTTCGGGGATGTATTCCAACAGACGGCTGAATTCATCGGCCGAAAGCGCTGTTGGCTCCTTCTTCCGTTTGGAACCGTCCCTCACGCGTACGAGGTTCATGGGGTTGAGTTGGTAAGGGATCAACTCCCATCGCATCGCCGCGTTGAACAATAGGCGCATTAGATTTTTGACATGGGACTTACTCTTCGGCGCGAGGTCGAGTTTTTTCAACCAGTCTTCCACCAACAGAGGCTTTATCTGGTTGAGCAAGAAATCCGACCATTTGGGCTTTATGTAGTTCTTCAGCCATGACTGATAGCGAGACGCGGTCGAGTGTCGCTCAGGAATCTCTTCCGCGAGATAGCGCACAATCACCGCTCCGAAGGAAACAGAAACTCCCTGGGGCTTGTCCCGGTTAATCGAGAGCAAAAGGGACATGCTCGCCGTGCGTACCCGCGATTCCGTCGGATATTCCTTAACTGTCCCGACGACACGACTTGGCACGCGTTTTGAGCCGTCCGAAAGTGTCTCTCGATAACGCAGGACCCAAACCTCTGGGCCATTCCTCCTTTTTTTCAAATCAAGCCAACCAAATTGAACCCGTTGCCGCTTATGTTCCATCCGATTTCTCCTGGTCTAAGCGGCACGGATGGCAAACTGAATTTACCTGAGAACGTAGCCAGATTTCCAGCTCGGAAGCGCGGAACCTCCAATGGCGAAAATAGCGATACGCTGGTATGCGTCCTTCGCGCGCCCAGCGTTCGACCGTCTTTGGATGCACACCGCCCAACACCACTGCGGCTTTGGCACAATCGAGAAGAGGTTCGACAAGTTGATTCGTTTCCATAGGCCCGTCGATTAGTGGTTTGGCAAAGGCGCGTCAGGGGGCGTCTTGCCGTCTGAGTGCTTGCGCTCCAGATCAGCAATGGCGTTCGCAACGGTGTGACGCGCGTAGTAGTTTGGGTCAGGCTTATCCTCGGATCGGAGATCTGCAATTCTACGAATTACGTCCTCGGGGTCGTCGCCGCGTGCGAGGGCGCGTTTTGCGTAGGCCCAATCGCGCTCGGATTGGCTCTTGTGATCGGCGGGCATGGTGCGGGGCCGTTCTTGACGCTCGCTCGCGTGCTGAGGCGTTTCGGGCGAGCCTTCTTGGAGCGCGAAATGGCGGGGCGCGTGAACGGCGTCACTTTCTTGGCGCGCCTGCACGATGAACTCTTCGGAGAGTTTCTGATTCGGGAATCCGGGCAAGCGGAGAACGCGCGTCGAATCGGTTGCTGCCGGGTCGCCGTCGAATTGATTGGAAAGGCTGCGGAGTAAGGCTTCTGCCTCCTCTTGGTTGAAGCCTGTCACTTTCCATACAACTTGGTGCTTGCCGGGCGAAGTATCGAGAACGAAGTTCGGTGCAGGAACCCCCGGAGAATTCCGAATCGCCTCGAGGGACGCGTCGCCGTTCCTGTCGAGGTCGAGATAGGCGTGCCGAATGTCTTTGATGTTTTCCTTCGTCCTGCTGTAAGCGCCCTCCGCGATCGGGTTCATCCCTACATACACATCGGCACCCGCAGCGCTTTGTGCAGCGAGCCATTCTTGAAACTCGGGGCTGGCGATTGTCTCGGCCCTGGCGATCCTCTGAACCGTCTTGCCCGTTCCACGATTCCGTACGAGAATCGCGGCGTTGTCACCGGGATCAAACAGCGCCCGGACATATTCCGGTGCCGTGAGCGATTTTGGCGTGAATGAATTGCCACTGCTCATTCTTTTTCCTGCTTGGCCTGGAAGACCGCGCCGTAATCAAACAGATCTGTATCCGGGTCGTAGCCGTTGATTAGGAGGACTTCGGAGATATACCGTCGTCCGGGGCGGCGCTCGACCTGGACGATGACGTTGAGCGAGTCGGCGATGTTGGTCTTGATGGCCCTGTAAGGTAGCTCGATCCCGCTCTGCAGGACACAACTGGTGAAACGTGCGAGACCTTGTTGCGCGGAGTTTGCGTGGATGGTGGACAGTGTGCCGGAATGCCCGGTATTGAGCAGTTGCAAGAGATCGAAGGCCTCGCCCCCACGAATCTCCCCCAGCACGATGCGGTCCGGCCGGTGACGAAGCGATGCTTTGAGAAGGTCGCGGATTGCAACTGCGGGGATGCCATTCTGTTCTCGGCGGGCTTCGAACCGGACGAGATTTGTTTGCGGCATATGAATCTCGGCGGTGTCTTCGATGACGAGCACGCGCTCGTCCTGCGGGATGAACTTCCCGAGGATGGATAAAAGGGTGGATTTTCCCGCGCCCGTACCGCCGGCGATGAGAATATTCTTGCGGGCGAGCACGTAGTCTTCCAGGTGGTTTGCGAGGGCGCGGTCGAGAGTCCCGGCTCGAATCAGATCTTCCATCTCAAAATGACGTGTATTGAACTTGCGTATAGTAAGCGTGACGCCGCCCAAACTGCACGGCGGGATCACTGCTGCGACGCGGCTGCCATCGGGTAGCCGCGAATCGAGAATTGGGTTCGACTCCGAGATGTCATCGCCGAGGCGCCGGGCGATATTCTTCACGGCGACCATGAGAGACCGCTCCCCCAACGTCACGCCGGGCACTTGCTGCAGGAAGCCCTGCTTTTCGATGAATACACGGTCAGCCCCATTGACCATGACCTCGCTGATCGAATCGTCGAGGATCAAGTGCTCGATGGGCTTCAAAAATGGCAGGATCATTTCAAATCCGTTCATCAGAGGACTCCTTCGGCGAGTTGCTTGAAGTACGAGTGGTTCGGGTCGTTGTAGTAGGGCTTGAGATAGCAGAACATTGGCGGCATCGGGTTGAGCCCGTCGTAGGCAAGGGTGATGGATTGCGCGTTGCGCAGCTCCGTGAAAGTCTTCATGTCGAATCGAAAGTCGTTCTGGGTGTTGTAGGTCTTGGAGGCAATGAGGTTTGCTTTGTGGGAGAGCGCCTTGCCCGTGAGCCAACTTACCTTCGTGTCGTGCCCGCTTTCGGACAGGCTGTAGTTGACCTTGAGCTGGTCCTCCCGTCCGCACAACTCGCTTGCGGTACGGGCGGAGAAATCGTCCGATAACGTAAGGAAAATCTTCGTTCGGAATGTTTGTAACAGGGTGCGCCAGCTATCACCCGGCAGCGCGGACTTGAGCGAGCTGATGCTCTGCGTGGCGATGATGGGAATGCACTTGGGCTGTCTCGAAAGCGAAAAAAACTTTTCGTCTCCGGTCGGATCGCTCTCTCCAACGGTTGCGAAGTGCTGATACTCGTCGCAGAGAAACAGCACCTGGCGGAAATAGCGCTCGGGATGGACGTCCATCTCGGGGACGCGATTGAGCACGGCACGCTCGAAATCGAGCTTCATCATCACGCCGAGGGCTTTGGCGAGGCCGGCGTTCATTCCGATGGGGAAATTCAGCGCGCAGATCGCACCATTGTTTATCAACCATTGAAACGAGGGCAGGGGTTTGCCGAATCGGTGGTTGGCATTCTTTTCGGAGTCGTAGCACTCCTTCTTCGGGCAGAAGACTCTCTTCACTTTCGGGTTGTCGTCGAACAAGGAAAGAAAGACGGAAACCCCTTCGACGATCGAGGTGCGAAGTTTCGGCTCGATGCGTTTCCAATCGTCATTGAACCAGCGCTTGACGGCCTCCAATTGTTCGAGCTTATCGGGATCGGCTTGGGAGGGGTCGAGGACGGCCCGAGCCTCGGAGGGAATTCCTCGCTTCTTGAGTAGTTCGCGCAGCTCGGGGGTTGCCGGTGCGAGATACCGATCCTCTCTTTCATCATGCACGAAACCGAGACCTGCCAGGTCGGCTGCCCGCTCGCCATAAATCTTCGGTGTGACGGCCACGTAATGGCGCCCGAGAAGGATCTCCTCGGCTTCTGCAATCCGCTCTTCGAGAAGGGGTGGAGAGATTGCGCACTGGTAGACATCGAAGAAGGTCACATAGTCGTAGGCCACCTTATGAAGAAGGATGATGAATTTGACAAGGTTGGTGTACGCCTGCTGCCAGAAGGGTTCCTTCCCGCGTCCGAAGAGATTGTTCAAAAGCGACGCGATGTTATAGGCAAGGGCGTAGGCGTCGAGATCATTGTGAAGAGGGTTATAGCGGTAGTCCGAATCGAGGCTGATTTCGATGTAATCGTCTGACCGGCCATGACGCCTGAGAATGTCGTTTACCTTCCTGCAGAAGTCACCTTTCACTTCAAGGATCAGACCGCCGATACGCTTCTCTTTGTTGCCCGCTTTGTAGGCAAAAATCTGCTCGGCGAAGGGGTACATTGCGCCTGAGCTCTTTCCCGAGCCAATAGCACCCAAGATGGCGATTCCGGTGAACAATCCGCGCTCGGGAATGGTGAGCCATTGAGGAGCCTTGGCAGGCACGGGCTTGCGCGGATTGTGAACCTCGCCGATGACGAGAAAGAGGTCGTCCCTCTTACGCGGATCCGGATACAGAGGAAGACGTCCGGGTGAAACCTCCAGGCGAGCTCTGAGCGTGAAGATATAGAGTCCCGAGAGCGCAGTCGAGCAAATCATGTAAGGGGTGGTGAACAGAAGGGTGTAGTAGATGTACTTGAAGCTGAGGAAGGCCTCC